>Ga0156085_1126_pt2 | contig 33284 bp, 31 predicted proteins | sample RifCSPlowO2_02_FD_107738 | JGI IMG/M metagenome (GOLD analysis project Ga0156085, IMG submission 107738) | Burkholderiales bacterium RIFCSPLOWO2_02_FULL_67_64 | reverse complement strand
TCTCGCCCACGCCGCCAAAGGGCAGGCCCTCGTGGGCCAGGTGCATGAGCGTGTCGTTCACCGTGACGCCGCCGCTGACCGTGCCGTGCAGCAGGCGATCGCGCGACGCGGTGTCGGAGCCGAACCAGTACAGCGCCAGCGGGCGGGGTCGCTGGTTGATGAAGGCCATGGCCTGGTCCAGCGTGTCGTAGGGGAGCACGGGCAGCACTGGGCCGAAGATCTCCTCGTCCATCAGCCGCGACCCGGGTGCCGCGTCGAAGACCAGTGTCGGGTTCATCTGGCGCGTGTGCGGGGTCTGTCCGGGAGCCGAGCCCTGGGGGGCCACATCCACCACACGGGCGCCCTGGCCGCGCGCTTCGTCGAGCAACGCGCCCAGACGGGCGTGGTGGCGGTCGCTGAGGATGGCCGCGTAGTCGGGGTTGCCCACGATGCGGGGGAAAAGACGCGCAACAGCCACCGTGTAGGCCTGTTCGAACGCGGCTTCCTGGCCGCGCGGGAGCAGCACGTAGTCGGGCGCGACGCAGGTCTGCCCGGCGTTGAGCAGCTTGCCGTGGGCGATCTTGAGCGCCGCGTCGGACAGATCGCACGACGCGTCGACCACGCAAGGGGACTTGCCACCCAGCTCCAGCGTGGTCGGCGTGAGGTTGGCGGCGGCGGCGGCGGCCACCTTGCGGCCCACGCCGGTGGAGCCGGTGAAGAACAGGTGGTCAAACGGCAGGCTGGCGAAATCGTGCGCCACATCGGCGCCGCCGAGCACCACGCAGAACTCGTCGGCCGAAAAGGCTTGCTGCACCAGCGTGGCCATCAGCGCCGAGGTGTGCGGCGTGAGTTCGCTGGGCTTGAGCATCACGCGGTTGCCCGCGGCCAGCGCGGTGGCGGCCGGGCCGAAAGTGAGCTGCAACGGGTAGTTCCATGGGCCGATGACCCCCACCACGCCCAGCGGCTGGCGCTGGATGTGGGCGCGCGCGGGCAGCAGGTACAGGGGGGTGGCCACGCGTTGCGGCTTCATCCACCTGGGCAGCTGCTTGCGCAGCTGGCCGATGGTGGCGCGCAGCACGAACAGGTCGGCCACTTCGGTGAGCTGGGCCGAGCGCACGCTGAAGTCGGCCTGCACCGCCTCGCACAGCGCCGGGGCATGGGTTTCGATCAGGTCGTGCAGGCGCCCGAGGCGCTCGCGCCGCAGCGCCAGCGGCACGTCGATCTGCGCGCGGCTGGCGCTGCGCTGCGCTTCGAACAGGGCCTGCAAGGGAAGGGTGGGCGGTATCTGGGTCATGGGTCTCATGATAGGCCCGGTCACCGCCGCTGGGTAGAGCACACCACCCATCAAAGGGGGTGCAAAAAGGGGCTCAGCCGCCGAGCATTTCCCGCGCCTCGGGCGCACCGGCTGGGGGTCGCGCCACGGGCTGGCGCGCGGTCAGGCTCATGAGGTCGGTGAAGCGCTGGCCCTGGATGAGCACGTGGTCGCGGGCCGCGTTGGCGGCGGCCTCGCTGTCGCCCCGCTGCAGGGCGCGCACGATCTGCCGGTGTTCGTCGAGCGACTGCGCGATGCGGTTGCGCATCTGCAGCTGCAACCGGCGGTAGGGCTTGAGCCGGTTCTTCAGCGCCAGCGTCTGCTGCACCAGAAACGGGTTGCCACAGGCGTGGTAGATCAGCTGGTGGAAGTGTTCGTTGGCGTAGTAATAGGCGTTGGCGTCGTTCGCCGACGCCTGCACTTCGCACTGCGTGAGCGCGTCTTCGATCTCGGTCAGGCGCTGTGCATCGCTGCGGCGCGTGGCCAGGCGCGCGCACATCGCCTCCAGCTCGGCCATCACCTCGAACATCTGGATCAGCTCGGGCATGCCCAGGCGCGACACATAGGTCCCCCGCTTGGGCAACACCTCGACCAGGCCACTGGCCTCCAGCTGCTGCAGGGCTTCGCGCACCGGCGTGCGCGAGACGCCGAAGCGCGCCACCAGCTGCTCGACCTGCACCTGCTCCCCGGGCAGGAGACGGCCATTGAGGATGTCGTCCTCCAGCTGTTCGCGCACCTGCTGCACACGGGATCGGGTGGGGGCAATGGCGGTCATGGCGGTGTCTCGTGGAGGAGCTTTGTTGGGGTTAGCCCTAGGCTGACGGTGTTTTTGTTGCATATAACATGCGGCTTCATTTATACAACAACCCTTCCACCACCTGGAGACAAACATGACGAAACCACTCAAGTGGGGCCCGACGGCGATCGCCGCCGCCCTCCTGACCATGCTGTCGGCCGGCGCCCAGGCCGAGGTGGTCCTCAAGGCCTCGCACCAGTTCCCGGGCGGCAAGGGCGACGTGCGCGACGAGATGGTGCAGATGATTGCGCGCGAGGTGGCCGCAGCCAAGGTGGATCTGGTGATCAAGGTGTTCCCCGGCTCCAGTCTGGTCAAGGCGACCGAGCAGTGGAAGGCCATGCAGACCGGGCAGATCGACATGACGGCCTTCCCGCTGGACTACGCCTCGGGCTCGCACCCGCAGTTTGGCGCCACCCTCATGCCCGGCCTGGTCAAGAGCCACGAACACGCGCTGCGCATCAACGCCTCGCCCTTCATGCAGGACATCAAGGCCATCGTCGAAGAGGGTGGCGCCAAGGTGCTGGCCGACGCCTGGCTCGCCGGCGCGTTCGGCAGCAAGGGCCAATGCATCCGCAAACCCGAAGACGCCGCGGGCCTGAAAGTCCGCTCGGCCGGTGCCACCTTCGCCCAGATGTGGGCCGGTGCCGGCGCCTCCATCGTGTCCATCCCGTCCAGCGAGGTGTACAGCGCGCTGCAGCAGGGCGTGGCCCAGGGCACGGACACCTCCACGGGCAGCTTCGTCTCGTTCCGCCTGTACGAGCAGCTCAAATGCGTCACCGCCCCGGGCGACAACGCGCTGTGGTTCATGTACGAGCCGGTGCTGATCTCCAAGCGCAGCTGGGACCGCCTCAACGAGGCCCAGAAAAAGGCGCTGATGGACGCCTCGAAAAAGGCCGAGGCGTACTTCAACACCGAGTCGAAAAAGCTCGACGACGAGATGGTGAGCACCTTCAAGAAGAACAACGTGGAAGTCGTCACGCTGACCGACGCCGAGGCGCAGGCCTGGCGCAAGGTGGCGCAGAAAACCTCGTACAAGGTGTTCGCCGAGAAGGTGCCGGGCGGCAAGGAACTCATCGAGAAGGCGCTGAGTGTCAAGTGATCCCAGGCCCCTGCCGACCTGGGTGGCGCTGATCCACGGGGCCTCACGCCTGCTGGGCGTGGTGGCCGCCGGGATGATCCTGCTCTCGGTCGTGGTGGTGTGCCAGATGGTGTTCGTGCGAGCCGTGCTCGGGCAGTCGTCGATCTGGCAGACCGAGTTCGTGACCTACTCGCTGGTGGCGGCCACCTTCATCGGTGCGCCCTACATCCTGCTCACGCGCGGCCACGTGGCGGTCGACGTGCTGCCCCTGATGCTCTCGCCCGCGCGGCGCCGGCCCCTGCACCTGGTGGGGAGCCTGATCGCGCTGACCTTCTGCGGGTTCTTCCTCTACGCCTCGTTGCCCTGGTGGCACGAGGCCTGGGCCACCGGCCTGACCACGGCCTCCATGTGGCGCGCGCGGCTGTGGATCCCCTACCTGGCGGTGCCGGTGGGCCTGGCCCTGCTGTGCCTGCAGTTCCTCGCCGACATCTGGATGGTCTGGACGCGGCGCGAGCACCCGTTCGGCCTGAGCCCGGAAGAACACCTATGAGCAAGTCTTCTTTTTCTTTGGCGGACACCTCCACGCGCGCAGCCCGGAGGGTCGTCCCATGAGCGCATTGGCCATTGGTCTGCTGATCTTCGTGGTCACGGTCGCGGTGCTGGCCACCGGCCTGCCGATCGCCTTCGGCATGGGCGCCGTGGCGCTGTTCTTCATGGTGGTGTTCGATGGCTGGTACAGCGTCAACTTCCTGCCCGAAACCATCTTCGCGGGCCTGAGCGATTTCACGCTGGTCTCGCTGCCCATGTTCATCATCATGGGCGCGGCCGTGGCGTCGTCGCGCGCGGGCAGCGACCTGTACGAGGCGCTGTCGCGCTGGCTGCACCGGGTGCCGGGCTCGCTCGTGATCTCCAACATCGGCGCCTGCGCGCTGTTCTCCGCCCTCACCGGCTCCTCGCCCGCGACCTGCGCGGCGATCGGCAAGATGGGCATCCCCGAAATGCGCAAGCGCGGTTACGACGCCGACCTGGCCACCGGCGCCATCGCCGCCGGCGGCACGCTGGGCATCCTGATCCCGCCCAGCATCACCATGATCCTGTACGGCATCGCCTCGGAGACCTCGATCGGCCGGCTGTTCCTCGCGGGCGTCATCCCCGGCCTGCTGCTCACCGGCCTGTTCATGGCCTGGGCGCTGTTCCTGAGCTGGAAACGCGGCACCGTGCTGGTGGACCACGACCGCATCTACAGCCTGAAGGAAAAGCTCGAACTGCTGCCCCGGCTGCTGCCGTTCATCGTGGTGATCGTCGGCGTGGTCTATGCGCTGTACGGCGGCATCGCCACGCCCTCCGAGGCGGCGGGCGTGGGCGCCGCGCTGTGCCTGCTGATGGTGATGGTGATCTACCGGGTCTGGAAGCCCATGGACCTGTGGCTCATCCTGCGCGACGGTCTGCGCGAGTCCGGCATGCTGCTCATGATCATCGGCGCCTCCATCCTGTTCGGCTACATGATGTCGTCGCTGCAGGTCACGCAGTCGGTGGCCGAGGCCATTGGCGAGCTGCAGGTCAACCGCTGGGTGGTGCTGGCGGCGATCAACCTGCTGCTGCTGGTGGCCGGCTGCTTCCTGCCGCCGGCGGCCATCATCCTGATGACCACGCCCATCCTGATGCCGGTGATCACCGCCGCGGGCTTCGACCCGATCTGGTTCGGCGTGATCCTCACCATCAACATGGAGCTCGGCCTGATCACGCCGCCGGTGGGGCTGAACCTGTTCGTGATCAACGGCATCACCCCCGACGTGCGCCTGCCGACCATCCTCAAGGGCGCGTTCCCTTTCATGATGTGCATGGTGCTGGCCATCCTGCTGCTGTGCGTGTTCCCGGAGCTGGCCACCTGGCTGCCCGAACAACTGATGGGATGACGATCGATGTTGGAAAAACTCAAACGGCTGGCCCAGAAGGCCCTGCTGGACCGATCCCTGGCACCCTTGCTGCGTTCGTGCCGGCAACTGGTGTCGGAGCGGGGCCAGGCCAACGTGTACGCGCTGGCGCTGGAAGTGATCGAGCGCTACAAGACCCTGCCGTCCGCGCAACGCGAGGCCTTTTTTGCCGCACTGGCCACGGGGTTTTCGCCCCACCCCGACCAGGTGCTCGCCGCGGCCACGCGCTACGCCGAGTCGCCCACCGCCGGCAACCTGGCCACGCTGACGCAGGCGGTGGAGCCGCTGCGCCAGGAACTGCTGCGCCGCGTGAACCGGGCACCGGGCGGCACCCTGATGCTGCTGTCCATGCGCAACGATCTGCTGGGCCTGCTCAGGAACAACCCGGAACTGGCCGCGGTGGACGCCGACTTCCTGCACCTGCTGAGCTCATGGTTCAACCCCGGGTTCCTGCGCCTGGAGCGCGTGGATTGGCAGTCCAGCGCGGCCCTGCTTGAAAAGATCATCCACCACGAGGCGGTGCACGAAATCTCGGGCTGGGCCGATCTGCGCCGGCGCCTGCAGCCCGACCGGCGCTGCTACGCCTTCTTCCACCCGCAACTGCCCGACGAGCCGCTGATCTTCGTGGAAGTGGCCCTGGTGCAGGACATGGCCGAGGCGATCGCCCCGCTGATCGAATCGCAGCCCGACGCCACCGCCGCGGCCGGCGCCCGCACCGCCGTTTTCTATTCCATCAGCAACTGCCAGCCGGGCCTGCGCGGGGTTTCGCTGGGCAATTTCCTGATCAAGAAAGTGGCCGCCCAGCTCAGCACCGAGCTGCCCCAGCTCAAGACCTTCTGCACGCTGTCGCCCGTGCCCGGCTTCGCGCGCTGGCTCGCCGCGCAGACCACCACCGCAGGTGATGCGGCCTGGAATGCTGCCCTGCAGCGGGTGAACGCCTGGCGCCAGGCCCACCCCACCCCCGCCGCGCCCGACCTGGTGGCCATGCCCAAAGGCCTGCAGCAGGACCTTGCCGGCCTGTGCGCCCGCTACCTAGTGAGCGCTTCGCACGAGGCGCTGGGCGACCCGGTGGCGCGTTTCCACCTCGACAACGGCGCGCGGCTGGAGCGCGTGAACTTCGCCGCCGACCTCTCCCGCAAAGGCCTCAAACAGTCCGTGGGCCTGATGGTCAACTACCTCTACGACATCGACTCGGTCGAAGTGCGCCACCAGCAGTTCATGGACAACAAGGTCAGCCACTCATCGGCCGTGCGCCGGCTGCTCAAGCCCGCGCCCTGAGCGCCCGGGCGGCCAACCCCTTTCCCAAACCGCCTCTATGGACCACCACAACCTCTACGCCCAGTTCCGCGCCGCATTCGGCCAGCGCCTGCAGAAAACCGCGATCACCACCGACGAGGGGCACAGCGTCACCTTCGGCGACATCGACGCCCTCTCCGGCCGCATGGCCAACTGGCTGGAGAGCCTGGGCCTGCGTCCTGGCGACCGTGTGATGGTGCAGGTGGAAAAGTCGGTGCCTGCCCTGCTGTTCTACCTAGCCTGCCTGCGCTCGGGCATGGTCTATGTGCCGCTGAACACCGCCTACCAGTCGGCCGAGCTGGCCTACTTCATGGAGAACGCGCAACCCGCGGTGTTCGTGGGCGATCCGGCCCGGCTGGCCGCGCTCTCGCCGCTGGCGGCCGGACTGGGCGTGCCCCACGTGGTGACGCTGGCCGCCGACGGCAGCGGCAGCCTGATGGACGCGGTGCAGGCGCACCCGCCCGAGCACCGCATCCGCGAGGTCTCGGGCGACGATCTGGCGGCCATCCTCTACACCAGTGGCACCACCGGCCGCAGCAAGGGCGCGCAGCTGACGCACCACAACCTGGCGTCCAACGCGCGCACGCTGCAGACCCTGTGGGGCTGGCAGGCGGACGACGTGCTGATCCACGCGCTGCCCATCTTCCACGTGCACGGCCTCTTCGTGGCCGCCCACTGCGCCCTGCTCGGCGCCTGCACCATGCTCTGGATGGGCCGCTTCAAACCCCGGCAGGTGCTGGACTGGCTGCCCCGGGCCACGGTCTTCATGGGCGTGCCCACGCTGTACACGCGGCTGCTGCAGGAGCCCGACCTCACGCCCGGGGCCTGCGGCGCCATGCGGCTGTTCATCAGCGGCTCGGCCCCGCTGCTGGCCGAGACCTTTCGCGAGTGGCAACAGCGCACCGGCCACACCATCCTGGAGCGCTACGGCATGAGCGAAACGCTGATGCTGACCTCCAACCCCTACCGGGCCGAAGACGGCCCGCGACTGGGCGGCACGGTGGGGCGGCCGCTGCCGGGCGTGCAGGTGCGCTGCGTGGACGAAAACGGCCAGGCCTGCCCGGTGGGCGGCATCGGCAACATCGAGGTCCGGGGGCCAAACGTGTTTCCCGGCTACTGGCGCATGCCCGAGGCCAATGCGCGCGAGTTCTCGGCCGACGGCTGGTTTCGCACCGGTGACGTGGGTCACTTCAACGACGCGCGTTACCTCACCATCGTCGGTCGCAGCAAGGACCTGATCATCACCGGCGGCTACAACGTCTACCCGGCCGAGGTCGAGGGCTACCTCAACGAGCTCGACGGCGTGGCCGAATCGGCGGTGATCGGCTGCCCGCACCCGGACTTTGGCGAAGGCGTGGTGGCCGTGGTGGTGCCCCTGGCCGGCGTCAGCCTGGACCCGGCCCAGCTGATCGCGGCCATCAAGGACCGCATCGCCGGCTTCAAGGTGCCCAAGCACCTGTTCGTGGTGAACGACCTGCCCCGCAACGTCATGGGCAAGGTGCAGAAGAACCTGCTGCGCGACACCTACGCCCAGGTGTTCAAGGGATAACCCCCCGCGTCGCCTTCGGCGCCTCCCCCCTGAGGGGGGCGACACCTGAGGCCCGGCGAAGCCGGTTCCTCGGTGTCCTTGGCTGGACCGCTTCATGCGTTGCGGGACTCGCTCCGGCGTGGCCGAGTGGCGAAGTGGTCGACATGAAAAAGGCCCGGCGCCAAGATGGCACCGGGCCTGAACCCCTCTCCGGGAAGGCTTACGCCTCTTCCACGGCCGCGCCGAACTGGAACACGCCCGGGTTCTGCACCGGGTCCACGGTCACCGGAATCGAGGACTTCGGCGGGTAGCGGCCCTCCAGCAGGTACTTCGAGAGCGGGTTCTCGATGCGCTGCTGGATCGCGCGCTTGAGCGGCCGCGCGCCAAACACCGGGTCGAAACCCACCTTGGCCAGTTCGGCCAGCGCGGCGGGCGAGACCTGCAGGTGCAGGTCCATCTTGGCCAGGCGCGCTTCGAGCACCTTGAGCTGGATCGCGGCGATCGACTCGATGTGCTGCGCGTCCAGCGCGTGGAACACCACGGTCTCGTCGATGCGGTTGAGAAACTCCGGGCGGAAGTGGTTCTTCAGCTCGCCCCACACGGCGTCCTTCACGTCCTCGTAGGGCTCGCCCACCATGGCCTGGATCATGTGCGAGCCGATGTTGCTCGTCATCACGATCACGGTGTTCTTGAAGTCCACGGTGCGGCCCTGGCCATCGGTCAGGCGGCCATCGTCGAGCACCTGCAGGAGCACGTTGAACACGTCGGGGTGGGCCTTCTCCACCTCGTCGAGCAGCAGCACGCTGTAGGGCTTGCGGCGCACGGCTTCGGTGAGGTAGCCGCCCTCTTCGTAGCCCACGTAGCCGGGCGGCGCACCGATGAGGCGAGCCACGGAGTGTTTCTCCATGAACTCGCTCATGTCGATGCGCACCAGGTGGTCTTCGCTGTCGAACAGGAAACCGGCCAGCGCCTTGCACAGCTCGGTCTTGCCCACGCCGGTGGGGCCGAGGAACAGGAAAGAGCCGGTCGGGCGGTTCGGGTCGGACAGGCCCGAGCGCGAGCGGCGGATGGCGTTGGCCACGGCGCCGATGGCCTCGTCCTGGCCCACCACGCGCTCGTGCAGCTTGCCTTCCATCAGCAGCAGCTTGTCGCGCTCACCCTGCATCAGTTTGCTCACCGGGATGCCGGTGGCGCGCGCCACCACCTCGGCGATCTCTTCGGCACCGACCTGGGTGCGCAACAGCTGCGGGCGGCCCTTGCCGTCCTTGTTCGCGGCCTTGCCCGACTCCACCGCCTGCGCGTCCTTCAGGCGCTTCTCCAGCTCGGGCAGCTTGCCGTATTGCAGTTCGGCGACCTTGTTGAAGTCGCCCTTGTCGGTGTAGCTCTTGATCTGCGAGCGGATGCGGTCCATCTCTTCCATCACGTCCTTGGAGCCCAGCGCAGCCGCCTTCTCGGCCTTCCAGATCTCGTCGAGGTCGGAGATTTCCTTCTCCAACCGGGCGATCTCTTCTTCGATCAGGCCATACCGCTTCTGCGACGCCTCGTCCTTCTCGCGCTTCACGGCCTCACGCTCGATCTGCAGCTGGATCAGGCGGCGGTCGAGCCGGTCCATCACCTCGGGCTTGGAATCGAGTTCGATCTTGATCTTGGAGGCGGCTTCGTCGATCAGGTCGATCGCCTTGTCGGGCAGGAAACGGTCGGTGATGTAGCGGTGGCTCAACTCGGCCGCAGCCACGATGGCCGGGTCGGTGATCTGCACGCCGTGGTGCACCTCGTACTTCTCCTGCAGGCCGCGCAGGATAGCAATGGTCGCCTCCACGCTGGGCTCGTCCACCAGGATCTTCTGGAAGCGGCGCTCCAGCGCGGCGTCCTTCTCGATGTATTTGCGGTATTCGTCCAGCGTGGTCGCGCCCACGCAGTGCAGCTCACCGCGCGCCAGGGCGGGCTTGAGCATGTTGCCGGCGTCCATCGCGCCTTCGGCCTTGCCCGCGCCCACCATGGTGTGCAGCTCGTCGATGAAGACGATGGTCTGGCCTTCGTCCTTGGCCAGCTCGTTCAGCACGGTCTTCAGGCGCTCCTCGAACTCGCCGCGGAACTTGGCGCCGGCCAGCAGCGCGGCCATGTCCAGGCTGAGCACGCGCTTGCCCTTGAGCGAATCGGGCACTTCGCCCGCCACGATGCGCTGCGCCAGGCCTTCGACGATGGCGGTCTTGCCCACGCCGGGTTCGCCGATCAGCACCGGGTTGTTCTTGGTGCGGCGCTGCAGCACCTGGATGGCGCGGCGGATCTCGTCGTCGCGGCCGATCACCGGGTCGAGCTTGCCCAGGCGGGCGCGCTCGGTCAGGTCGAGCGTGTATTTCTTGAGCGCCTCGCGCTGGCCTTCGGCCTCAGGGCTGTCCATCTTCTGGCCACCGCGCACCGCCGTGATGGCCGCTTCCAGGCTCTTGCGGCTCAGGCCGTTTTCGTTCGCGATGCGGCCGAGCTCGCCCTTGCTGTCGGCCACGGCGAGCAGGAACAGCTCGCTGGCGATGAACTGGTCACCGCGCTTGATGGCTTCCTTTTCGGTGGCCTGCAGCAGCTTGCCCAGCTCCTGGCCGACCTGCACCTGGTCCTGCCCCTGCACCTCGGGCAGCCGCTTCATGGCCGCTTCGGCCGCTTTGGCCAGGCCCTGCACGTTGACGCCCGCGCGCTGCAGCAGCGAGGCGGGGCCATCGGCCTGGCGCAGCAGGGCCAGCAGCAGGTGGGGCGGTTCGATGTAGGCGTGGTCGGCGCCCAGCGCCAGCGTCTGGGCTTCCCCCAGGGCTTCCTGGAACTTGGTGGTGAGTTTGTCGAGTCGCATGAATGGGCACTCCCGAATGAATGGTATTGCCCGACATGTGGAGCTGGTCCCCGGCATTTCAAGGCGGATACCTCCACGCAGTATCCGCCCGCAGCGCGGGTTTGATCCAGATCAGGCCGCGGCGAACCGCCGGTACTGCAGTGGCGTGACGCCCAGCCGCTGCCGGAACAGCTGGTTCAGGTGGCTGGCGCTGCCCAGCCCGCAGTCCATCGCCACCTGCGCCAGCGGCAACCGCCCGGCCGCCAGCAGGGCCTGGGCGCGGGCCATGCGACGCTGGATGATCCAGCCCAGCACGCTGCAGCCCATGGAAACACGAAACATGCGCGCGAAGTGGAACTCGGACAAATGGGCCAGCGCGGCCAGGCGACCCAGCGTGAGCGCGTCCTGGGCGCCGTCCAGATGCGCGTCGATGTGCTCCAGCACCCGCCGACGCACCGCCGTGGACAGCCCACCCAGCGGCCGCTGGGCCGCGGCACGCGCACGTGGCCGGGCGGCGCGCAGCACCAGGCGGTCCAGCGCCTGATGGCTCCAGGCGTTGGCGTGCAGCCGGGCCGATGCGTCGCTCCAGTCCAGCCCGGCCACCGCCTGGGCCCAAGCCGCCAGGGCCGGGTCCGAGCCGAAGATGCAGGGCTCCAGGGTGTGGGCGCGCGGCTCGGCATCGAGCAGGCGCACCACGCGCTCGGCCCAGGCCTGCTCCGACAGGTACAGGTGCAGAAAACGGAACGGTTGCTCCACCTGCCAGTGCGACTCGTGCTCGGCCGGCAGCACGCAGTGCAGGCCCGGCGCGCCGGGCTCGCCCGCGCGGCCCACCAGCCGTGTGCCCTGCCCGCCTTCGAGGTAGACCGACAGCGTGTGGTGCCCGGGCCGCTGGTAGCTCGGGCGGTCCAGCGCGTTGTGCCACTGGGCCAGCAGCAGGGCGTCGCCCAGCGGGACGGATCGTTCCAACCGCGCGCGCGATCGGCTCAACACCTCGAACACGCCAGGCGTTCGGGTGGTGGACGGGCGCCCAGACGCGGCGGTGGTGGTGGTGGTCACCTGCGCATCGTAGCGAGGCGGCGGCCTGTCTGCGCCGGGCGGGGCCACAAAACCGCAGGAATCTGCAACCGGCCACGCCGCGTTGGCCCGATGCTCGGGGCATCTGTTGGAGAAAACACCGTGAACGCTGTTCTGTACGCCAGTGTGGTGCTGATCTGGGGCACCACCTGGATCGCCCTGAAGTGGCAACTGGGCCCCGTGCCCATCGCCCTGTCGATCGCCTACCGTTTCGGGCTGGCGGCCCTGCTGCTGTTTGGCTGGCTGGCCTGGCGGCGGCAACTGGTGCGCCCGCGCGGGCAGGCCGCGAGGTGGGTGCTGGGTCAGGGCCTGTGCCTGTTCTGCCTGAATTTCGTGTGTTTCCTGCAGGCCAGCCAGACCCTGGCCAGCGGCCTGGTGGCGGTGGTGTTTTCCAGCGCCACCCTGTGGAACGCCCTGCTCGCGCGCCTGATCCATGGGCGCCGGCTCGCGCCCCAGGTGCTGGCCGGCGGCGCGCTGGGGCTGGCCGGGCTGGTGCTGCTGTTCTGGCCCGAAATCCGCCATGCCGGCGCGGGCAGCCTCGCCGGGCTGGCCTGGGCCTTGGCGGGCACGCTGTGTTTTTCCTGCGGCAACCTGCTCTCGGCCGCGCTGCAGGGCCAAGGGCTCAAGCCCGTGCAAACCAATGCCTGGGGCATGCTGGTAGGCACGCTGGTGCTGCTGGGCTACGCGCTGCTCGCCGGCCTGCCGCTGAGCTTCGAGCCGACCTGGCGCTACACCGGCGCCCTGCTCTACCTGGCCATTCCCGGCTCGGTCATTGGCTTCACCGCCTACCTCACACTTGTGGGGCGCCTCGGGCCCGAGCGCGCGGCCTACAGCACGGTGCTGTTCCCGGTGGTGGCGCTCAATGTGTCGGCCTGGCTGGAAGGCTACCAGTGGACCGCGCCGACCCTGGCCGGGCTGGTGTTGGTGATGCTGGGCAACGTGCTGGTGTTTCGCCCGCCGCGCCGCGTTCAGCCCGCAGCAGTGGTGGCGGTGGCGGGCAGCCGCCAGTAGGCGTAGGACCAGGCGGTGGTCATGCCAGCGCGACGGTAGAGCGCCAGCGCTGGCGCGTTGGCGCCGTCAACCTGCAGGAACACCCGGGCAATGCCCCGGCGCTGCGCTTCCAGCGCCATGGCGCGAATCAGCCGACCCGCGAGCCCGCGCCCGCGCTGGCTGGCCGCCGTGCGCAGGCCGTGCATGCTCAGCCAGCCTTCGGCGTAACAGGCGGCGCCGCAAGCCACGGTCTGCCCGCCTTCCCGAAGACTGCCGAACAGCGTGCCCTCGGCCCGCGACAGTGCGCGCGAGCGGCTCGCGCCGTCCACCGGGTCGAGCCCCTCGCCCAGAAACATCGCCATCCAGGCAGCATCAGGGCGCGGGTCCAGCGACACGCCCTCGGCGTCGGAGGCCAGACCCAGCAGCCCTTCGAGCGCGCCGGTCTGGGTCAGTGTCGGCTGCTCGCGGCGGAAACCCCGTGCCGCCAGTGCCGGCCACCAGGCATCGAAAGCGGGCACATCCGGCAGGCGCAACACCGGCCGCAGGCCAGCGTTCCGATAGCGTTGTGTGATGCCGTCGATCAGCGCCGGATCGTGTGCGCCATGGTGCAGCGGCACGGCGCTGTGAGCACGGCCGACCGCGCCGCTGTCCATGGGCAGCAGCCAGCCTTCGATGGCGTCCACCCGCTCGGGCGCCACCGCCTTCAGCGTGGCCCGCTCGATCAATTCAACGTCCTCGGCGCTCAGGTTCAGGGTGTCGCTCATGCGCTGCTCAGGCATTGCGGCTCTCGATGCCCCATTTGGCCAGGGCCGCGTCGTCGCTTTCGCGGGCATCGACCCAGCGCGCGCCCTCGGGCGTCTGTTCCTTTTTCCAGAACGGCGCCTGGGTTTTGAGGTAGTCCATCAGGAATTCGCAGGCCTGGAAGCTCTCGCCACGGTGTGCCGAGCTCACGGCCACGAGCACGATCTGGTCCAGCGGCTGCAGCAGGCCCACACGGTGAATCACCCGCGCGGCATAGATGTTGAAGCGCTTGAACGCCTCGTCGATCATGGCCTCGATGGCCTTTTCCGTCATGCCCGGGTAGTGCTCCAGCTCCATGGTGCGGATGCTCTGGCCATCGTTGCGGTCGCGGACCGTGCCGATGAAGCTGCAGACCGCCCCCACGCGCTTGTCCTGCTCGCGCAGCGCAGCCACTTCGGTGGAGAGGTCGAAGTCGCCGGTCTGGATGCTGACGCGGGGATTCACGCTCAGCCTCCCGTCACGGGCGGGAAGAAGCCGACTTCGGCGCCGTCGCTCAGCACCGCGGCCTCGTCGCTCATGGTCTGGTTGAGCGCCACACGCACGGCGCGGCCATGCGCCAGGACCTCGGCGTAGGCACCGCCGCGGGCGATCAGCTCGTCGCGCAGGGTCGCGAGCGTGGTGGCGGCCGTTTCCAGCGACTCGCTGCCGGTGCCAATGGCTTCGCGGATGGACGCGAAATAACGCAGTTGAACTTTCATGCAAGCAGGTCCGCAAAAGAGATGTAGGACACCAGGTCGCCACGCGCGATGGTGCGCCCGGCCGGATGGTCCACCAGACCATCGCCCCAGACGGCCGAGGTCAGCACACCCGAACTCTGGTTGGCGAACAGATCCAGCCCTCCGGCGCCATTGCGGCGCACCCGCAGGAATTCGCGGCGCTTGTCGGCGCGGGGCAGATCGAAATGCGCCGGCAGCAGGATCGGCTGGGAGGTGGGCACGCGCGCGCCCTGCAGCCGCAGCAGGAAGGGGCGCACCAGCAGCAGGAAGGTGACGAAGCTGGACACCGGGTTGCCCGGCAGACCGATGAAGTGGCAGGCCTGGGCAGCGTCGATGCCCGCCCCGGCGTCGCGCCGCACCGTGCCATAGGCGAAGGGCTTGCCCGGCTTCATGGCGATCTGCCACAGGTCCAGGCTGCCGAGCTGCTGCACGGCGGGCTTGATGTGGTCTTCCTCGCCCACCGACACGCCGCCGCTGGTGAGGATCAGGTCGTGGTGGTCGGCCGCGGTCTTGAGCGCGGCCAGCGTGGCCTCGCGCCGGTCGGGCACGATGCCCAGGTCGCTCACCTCGCAGCCCAGGCGCTGCAGCAGGCTGCGCAGGAAGAAGCGGTTGGAGTTGTAGATGGCGCCGGGCGGCATGTCCCGCGGGGCCACCTCGCCCGGCATCACCAGCTCGTCGCCGGTGGAAAACAGGGCCACGCGCGGGCGCGCCAGCACCTGCAGCTGCGCGCGGCCAATGCTGGCGGCCAGACCCAGGCTCGCGGGCGTCAGCCTCTCGCCACGGGCCAGCACCACCGCACCGCGCGCCACGTCTTCCCCGGCCCGGCGCACCCACTGGCCCGGGGTGGGCACGGCGTCGATGTGCACGCCATGCAGGTCGCCCCCCACCTCGCGCGTTTCTTCCTGCATCACCACCGCGTCCGCCCCCTCGGGCAGGGGCGCGCCGGTGAAGATGCGGGCGCAGGTGCCGGGCCGCAGGGCTTCCCCCGCGTGTCCGGCCGCGATGCGTTGCGACACCGGCAGCACCACGCCGGGTTCGCTCACGTCGGCCGCGCGCAGGGCGTAGCCGTCCATGGACGAGTTGTCCTGCGGCGGCACATGCAGCTCGGACACCAGGTCCTCGGCCAGCACCCGGCGGTCGGCCTCGAAGGTGGCCACGGTTTCGTGGCGGGACAAGGGTTCGACCCGGCGCAGCAGATCGGCCAGCGCGTCGTCCAGCGGCATCAACGGAGTCCGGGCGGATTTGGGGACGGCAGCGGTCATGGCGGGCGGTGTGGAGGTGGTCGGCGGTACGGCGTCAGAGATACGCCTGCGGGTTGTATTCGAACCGCGCTCCATTGTCGACCAGCCAGCCCGCCACCCCGTCGGCGTCGTTCAAATCCAGCACGGGCCTCAGGGTGGACTCGGGCAGCTGCGCCGGGCTGTCGGTGGCGATCGCCACGATGAACGGGTCGTCGGTGTACTGCACAGGTCGGGCGCTGGCATCGCGCCAGACCTCGATCTTGAGCAGATCGCTGTTCTTGAAGCCTTCCACCAGCACCCAGTCCACACCCGGGTAGAGCTCGGCCAGCAGGTGGTGCACCGAGAGCTCGGCGGACTGCTCGAACTCCCGCATCAGCACCAGCCGTTTCGACGAAGCCGCCACCACCTCGAAAGCGCCGGCTTCGCGGTGGCGCCAGGTGTCCTTGCCGGGGTGGTCGATGTCGAACTTGTGGTGGGCATGCTTGACCACCGACACACGCAGTCCGCGCGACTTGAGTGCCGGGATCAACTGCTCCACCAGGGTGGTTTTTCCGGAGCCCGAGTAGCCCGCGAAACCGACCACTTTCATGTCACGGGCGCGGACAGTGCTGCGCGACGTACGCCTGCACGGCCGCGGTGTCGGCCGGCATCACCTGCACCCGCTTGGGCAGGGCTTCGATGCCGTCGAACTTCGCCGGGCGGTCCGGTTCACGGCCCAGCGCTTCGACGATGGTTTCGGCGAACTTGATCGGCAGGGCCGTTTCCAGCACGATCATCGGAACGGCCGGGTTCGGGTGCTCGCGTGCGACCTTCACGCCATCGGCGGTGTGCGTGTCGATCATCACGCCGAAACGCGCCCAGGTGTCCCGGATGGTCGCCAGGCGATCGGCGTGGGTGCTCTTGCCGCTGACGAAGCCGTAGTGTTTGGCCGTTTCGGCAAACACCGGGTCCCCACCCAGATCGAACCGGCCAACGCGCGCCAGCGCGTCACCAAACAGCGCCTTGACCCGCGCGCCATCGCGGCCCAGCAGATCGAACACGAAGCGCTCGAAGTTGCTGGCCTTGGAAATGTCCATCGACGGGCTGGAGGTCTCGTGCGTGTCGGCGCTCGAACGCACGCGGTAGACGCCGGTGCGGAAGAACTCGTCAAGCACGTCGTTTTCGTTCGTCGCCACCACCAGCGTCTGGATCGGCAAGCCCATCTGGCGCGCCACATGGCCGGCGCAGACGTTGCCGAAGTTGCCGCTGGGCACGGTGAAGTCCACCTTCTGGTCGTTGCCCGTGGTCGCCTGGAAGTAGCCCGCGAAGTAGTAAACAACCTGCGCCAGCAGACGCGCCCAGTTGATCGAGTTGACGGTGCCGATCTTGTACTGGCGCTTGAACGCCAGGTCGTTCGACACGTTCTTGACGATGTCCTGGCAGTCGTCGAACACGCCTTCGATGGCGATGTTGTGGATGTTCTGATCCATCAGGCTGAACATCTGCGCCTGCTGGAACGGGCTCATGCGGCCATGCGGGCTGAGCATGAAGACGCGCACCCCGTGTTTGCCGCGCATGGCGTATTCGGCCGCGCTGCCGGTGTCACCACTGGTGGCGCCCAGGATGTTGAGCTCTTCGCCGCGGCGCGCCAGTTGATATTCGAACAGATTGCCCAGCAGCTGCATGGCCATGTCCTTGAAGGCCAGCGTCGGACCATTGGACAGGGCTTCCAGATAGAAGCCCTTTTCGAGCGGCTTCAAGGGCACGATGGCTGCTGTGCCATACACCGCCTCGGTGTAGGTCTTGTCGCACAGCGCCTTCAGGTCGGCGGCAGGAATGTCGTCGATGTAGAGCGACAACACCTCGAACGCCAACGCAGCGTAACCACCGGGCGCGCCGCCGTTGAACACGCCGCGCCAACGCGCCAGCATGGCTGCGTCCACCTGCGGATAACGCTCGGGCAAATACAGACCACCATCGGGCGCCAGGCCTTCGAGCAGGATGTCGCAGAAGTGTTTGCGGTCCGGGTGGCCGCGGGTGGAGAGGTACAGCATCTCAGTTCAGCTCTTCTTTTCGTATCCGCGTGATGGGCGCGAGCACGCTCGGCAGCGCCTGCATCTGCGCCAGCACCTCGTTCATCGTGCCTTCGCGCGTGTCGTGCGTGAGGATGATGAGATCGGTGGACGTGGCACCTTCGCCCCCCACTTCGTCGGCCTCGCGCTGCAGCACCGCGTCGATGCTGATGCCGGCGTTGGCCAGCAGGCCCGTCACCTTGGCGAGCACGCCGGCCTCGTCGGCCACGCGCAGGCGCAGGTAATAGCTGGTCACCACCTCGCTCATGGGCAGCACGCTCAGGTCGCTCATGGCATCGGGCTGGAACGCCAGGTGCGGCACGCGGTGCAGCGGGTCGGCGGTGTGCAGGCGGGTGATGTCCACCAGATCGGCGATCACGGCACTGGCGGTGGGCTCACTGCCGGCACCCTTGCCGTAATACAGCGTGGTGCCCACGGCATCGCCTTGCACCACCACCGCGTTCATCGCGCCTTCCACGTTGGCGATCAGGCGCTTGGACGGCACCAGGCTCGGATGCACGCGCAGCTCGATGCCCTTGTCGGTGCGCTTGGTGATGCCCAGCAACTTGATGCGGTAACCCAGCTGTTCGGCGTATTTGATGTCGGTGGCGCCCAGCTTGGTGATGCCCTCCACGTAGGCCTTGTCGAACTGCACCGGAATGCCGAAGGCGATCGCGCTCATGAGCGTGACCTTGTGCGCCGCGTCCACGCCTTCGATGTCGAAGGTCGGGTCCGCTTCGGCGTAGCCCAGACGCTGCGCCTCTTTCAGCACAACGTCAAAGTCCAGTCCCTTGTCGCGCATCTCGGACAGGATGAAGTTGGTCGTGCCGTTGATGATGCCGGCGATCCACTGGATGCTGTTGGCCGTGAGGCCTTCGCGCAGCGCCTTGATGATGGGAATGCCGCCGGCCACGGCCGCTTCAAACGCCACCATCACGCCCTTGGCCGACGCCGCCGCGAAGATCTCCGTGCCGTGCACGGCCAGCAGCGCCTTGTTGGCGGTGACCACGTGCTTGCCCGCCGCAATGGCCTCCATCACCAGGGCCTTGGCAATGCCGTAACCACCGATCAGCTCGATCACGATGTCGATCTCGGGGTTGGCGATCACGGCGCGCGCGTCGTTCACCACCTTCACGTCCGGGCCGACGATGCTCTGGGCGCGGGCCACATCGAGGTCGGCCACCATGGTGATTTCAATGCCGCGACCCGCACGACGGCGGATTTCTTCCTGGTTGCGCTGCAGCACGTTGAACGTGCCACTGCCTACGGTGCCTATGCCCAACAGGCCTACTTGGATCGGTTTCATCGTTGTTCTCTCTGCTTCGGAAAATGTCGGCGCCGCGCCCACCCGGACCCGGCCGCTCGAGTTTAGGGAGCCGCCGCGTCCGCGGTGTTGCTGATCGCAGGGGCGATTGATGCGCGCTGGATCGCATGGCGCTTGCGCCAGCCCTCCAGGAACTTCGCGACCCGGCCAATGGCCTCGCGCAGATCGTCCTCGTGCGGCAGGAACACGATGCGAAAGTGCTGGTTGTCCGGGTAGTTGAAGCCCGAGCCCTGCACCAGCATCACGCGGGTTTCCTGGAGCAGTTCCAGGAACAGCTGCTGATCGTCCTCGACTGGGTACACCGCCGGATCGAGTCGCGGAAACATGTACAGCGCGGCCGAGGGCTTGACACAGCTCACACCGGGGATGGCGGTGATCAGTTCGTAGGCCAAGTCGCGCTGGCGGCGCAGTCGGCCGCCTTCACACACCAGGTCCTTGATGCTCTGGTACCCGCCCAGCGCGGTCTGGATCGCCCACTGCCCTGGCACGTTGGCACACAGGCGCATGTTCGAGAGCATGTTCAGGCCCTCGATGTAGTCCCGAGCCGGCTTCTTGTCGCCCGACACCACCATCCAGCCGGCGCGGTAGCCACAGGAGCGGTAGCTCTTGGACAGGGAGTTGAAGGTCAGGGTCAGCACGTCTTCGGACAGGCTAGAGATCGCCGTGTGCTTGGCACCCTCGTACAGCACCTTGTCGTAGACCTCGTCGGCAAAGATCACCAAGCCGTGCTCGCGCGCGATGCCAACAATGGCCTTGAGCAGATCGTCTGAGTACAACGCGCCAGTCGGGTTGTTCGGATTGATCACCACGATGCCCTTGGTGGCCGGGGTGATCTTGCGGCGGATGTCGTCCAGATCAGGCATCCATCCGTTGGCCTCGTCGCACATGTAATGCACCGGCGTGCCGCCCGACAGGCTCACCGCAGCCGTCCACAGCGGGTAGTCGGGCGCGGGCATGAGCAGTTCGTCTCCCTCGTCCAGCAGGGCATTGACCGACATCACGATCAGCTCGCTCGCACCGTTGCCGAGGTAGATGTCATCGAGCGTGACGCCCTTGACATTCTGTTTCTGTGTCTCGTGCATCACCGCCTTGCGCGCCGCAAAAATCCCCTTGCTGTCCGAGTACCCGGCCGAGTTCGGCAGGTTGCGAATCATGTCCTGCTGGATTTCTTCGGGAGCATCGAACCCGAACGGCGCCATGTTGCCGATGTTCAACCGGATGATCTTGTGCCCCTCTTCTTCCATCCGGATGGCCGCGTCCATGATGGGCCCCCGGATGTCGTAACAGACGTTGGCAAGCTTGGCGGATTTCTGGATGGTTTTCAAAGTCCCTCCGTTCGGGAGCGGTCGGATGAGTGGGGAAACGCCAAGGGCATGGCGAAACGCTATATTCAGCAGGCCCAGCAGGGGAAAACCTGCAATTTGACCACAGTTCCGCACCCTCACGGTGCGTCATCACCCCCCGAACCCCGAGCCATATCCCGATGAAATTGCACGCCGACAAACCGGACCTGCACACCATCACGTCCTATGGCGACGGCTGGATCGCCGTCAACGGCCAGCGCCACGCGCACAGCCTGGTCCTGTCGTCGAGCGGGCTGCTGGTGCCCTGGCCCTGCACGCGCTTCGAAGACCTGAGCGCCGCGCATTTTGAACAGTTGCTCACAGATACCGCGCTCCCGCCCGGATGGTTGCCCGAACTGGTGCTGTTCGGGAGCGGTGCGCGGCTGCGATTCGTGCGCCCCGCTCTGTTGCAGAGCCTGATCGACCGGCGCATCGGCGTGGAAACCATGGACACCCTGGCCGCCTGCCGGACCCACAACATCCTGGCCGGCGAAGGACGCCGAGTGCTCACCGCCCTGCTGATGGAGAGCTGAAGCGGCGGCAGATGGTCTGCGGCCCGACCGGCGGGGTGGCCGGCTACGGGGGGCGCCAATGACCGCGCGAGCGCCGGTACCAGACGGGCAGTTACGCCCGTCTCTCAGCGCCAGGGGCCCATTCAGGGTAAAATACCCGATTGTTTCCTGCCATGCCCCCTTGTAAGCCAGAGCAGCTGCAGGGCGTGCATCACGCAACCGGGAAGCCAACGAATCACCACCAACTTACGTCAGGGGCCCACGCAGTATGGCAGTCGTTGTCAATAAACCCATTCCCGAATTTGAAGCGCTGGCCACCGGCGGCGTCAAGGTCAGCAACCAGACGCACCTTGGCCAGACCATCGTGCTGTACTTCTACCCGAAGGACAACACGCCAGGCTGCACAACCGAAGCCATGCAGTTCCGCGACAAATACAAGGATTTCGTCAAGGCGGGCGCCCAGGTATTTGGCGTCTCGCGTGACAACATGAAGTCGCACGACGACTTCAAGACCAAGCTGGAACTGCCGTTCGAGTTGATCGCCGACACCGAAGAAAAGATGTGCCACATGTTTGGTGTGGTCAAGAACAAGATCATGTACGGCAAGAAGGTCAAGGGCATCGAGCGCAGCACCTTTCTGATTGGCCCTGACGGCGTGCTCAAGCAGGAATGGCGCGGACTGAAAGTGCCGGGCCATGTGGAAGATGTGCTCAAGGCGGTCAAGACCCTGAAAAAGGCCGCCTGAACGCCGGGACGGCCTCGACACCCCACTCCCCATGATGGGTATGGGGCTGTCACGGCAGTCATGCATAATGGGTTCATGACAACGGGAAGCCAGTCAGCTCCTCCTTCTTTCCTTGCCCCCAGCAGCCCAGAAAGCCGCCCGGTCACCGTGGCGGCTTTTTGTTTTTTCATCCTGCGCTGAACAACAACGCCCTCCATGCCACTGCCACCCGCCCCCTCCAAACGCGCAGCCCTGCTCTCTCCCGACGCCTACAACCTGAAAGCCGCAGACGATCCGTTTGACCTTGCCGATACGCTGGATCAGCCCCAGCCGGTCGCAGCCCCTGCGCCACGGGTCGAGACCACCGTCACCGCGTTGACGCCCAAGACCGGCCGCCGCAGCCCCCAGAGCCGCACCCGCAAGTCGCCCCCGACCGATAAGCCCTCGGTTACACCCAAGGCCGAAGCAACAGCGACCGTCGTCGCCCTGCCCGTGGTGCAACCCACCGAGGCACGGATCGAGAAGTCGCGCCAGGAGCTGCCCGCGGTGGCGGAAAAGGCGTCCGCCCCTTCGCCGGTGGCCAGCAACCGCCGCCGCTCACCGGGCAGACCGAACGGCGCGGGGCTGTCCCGCCTGTTCGTGCTCGACACCAATGTGCTGCTGCACGACCCCATGAGCCTGTTCCGCTTCGAGGAACACGACATCTTCCTGCCGATGATCGTGCTCGAAGAACTCGACGGCCACAAAAAGGGCATGACCGAAGTGGCGCGCAATGGCCGGCAGACCAGCCGCACCCTGGACGCCCTCGCGGCCCAGCAGGGTGGCGACATGGCGCGCGGCCTCAAGCTCTCCGCCACCGGCCACCAGACGGCACGCGGCCTGCTGTTCTTCCAGACCGAGCCACTGGACGCCCAGCTCCCGAGCAGCCTGCCCCAGGGCAAGGCGGACAACCAGATTCTGGGTGTGGTGCACGCCCTGCGCGACAAACACCCGCAGCGCGAAGTCATTCTGGTGTCCAAGGACATCAACATGCGGGTCAAGGCCCGTGCGCTGGGTCTGGCGGCTGAGGACTACCAGAACGACAAGACCCTGGACGACGGTGAATTGCTGTATGCCGGCGCGCTCGCCCTGCCGCAGGACTTCTGGACGCGCCAGAGCAAGACCATCGAGAGCTGGCAGAGTGGCAGCCACACCTTCTACCGGGTCAGTGGCCCGGCCGTGGGGCAGTTCTACATCAACCAGTTCGTCTATTTCGAAGCCCCCGGCGAGCCGTCCCTGTACGCCCGGGTCACCGAGATCCGCGACAAGACCGCGGTGCTCAAGACGCTCAAGGACTTCACCCACCTGAAGAATGCGGTGTGGGGCGTGACCAGCCGCAACCGCGAGCAGAATTTCGCGCTGAACCTGCTGATGGACCCGGAGATCGACTTCGTGACACTTGCCGGCACGGCCGGCACCGGCAAGACCTTGATGGCCCTGGCCAGCGGCCTCACGCAGGTGCTCGACGACCGCCGCTACACCGAGATCATCATGACGCGTGCCACGGTGAGCGTGGGTGAAGACATCGGCTTCCTGCCCGGGACCGAAGAGGAAAAGATGGGCCCCTGGATGGGCGCGCTGGACGACAACCTCGAATTCCTGGCCAAGGGCGATGGGGGCAACGCCGGCGAATGGGGTCGCGCCGCCACCAACGAGCTGATCCGCAGCCGCATCAAGGTCAAGAGCATGAACTTCATGCGCGGCCGCACCTTCATGAACAAGTACGTCATCATCGACGAAGCGCAGAACCTGACGCCCAAGCAGATGAAGACGCTGATCACACGCGCGGGCCCCGGCACCAAGATCATCTGCATGGGCAACCTGGCGCAGATCGACACGCCCTACCTCACCGAAGGCTCCTCGGGGCTGACCTTTGCTGTGGACCGCTTCAAGGGTTGGCCACATGGCGGGCACATCACCCTGGCGCGCGGCGAGCGCTCGCGACTGGCCGACTTCGCCAGCGAGGTGCTCTGATTTCAAACGGGGTGCGAGGGCATGAACCGGCCCGCCGCCCTGCTCGAAGCCTGGAGACACGCCAGCCCTGAAGCGTCCCGCACACTGGTGGTGCCCGACGGCTGCCGGGACCTGATCGCCATTGAGGCACCGGGGCAGCCCGCGCGATGGCTGGTTTCGCCCCTGGCCAACAGCGGCTACACCGTTGAAAGCGTCGCCGGTGCGATCTACACCGGGTACCGCCTGCGACCGGGTGTCCGCATCGATGACGATGCCTTGCTGCGGCTCGCACGCGCGGGCGATCCGGCCGATATCCAGCGGGCATACGCGCTGCTGGGCGCCCTCGCCCACATGGACACCGGCACGTCGGAAGCGCTCGACGCGCTGGCAGCCGCGCCGAACGTAACCAGCGCTGCTCGGACGCTGGGCCTGAGTGAACGCAGCCTGGAACGGCTGCTGCTCAGCGGCACTGGCCGCACACCCGTTTACTGGAAGCGCCTGGCCCGCCTGCGCCGCTCGGCACAGGCCCTGTCGTCGGATGCGCCGCTGGCCGAACTGGCGGTCGATCACGGGTTCTCGGACCAGGCCCACATGACGCGGGAATTCCGTCGGTGGCTGGGCACCACGCCGGCCCGCGCGCAGGCCAGCGCTTCATGGCGTTTCCTCTTGGCCCAGTCGGGTTATGGCGACCCGGTCATCGGGGTGCAGAGCTCGACCAGGAATCCATCCCGGTCGGACACATAGGCCACGGTCTGCCCCCAGGGCATGGCCTGGGGAGCCTGCACCAGAACAGCCCCCGCGTTCACCGCACGCTCCACCGCGGCAGCCACATCGGGGGTCGTGAAGGCGATCTCGAAACAGGGTGCGTCGGCCCGGGCGGCCTGCGGGTGTTTGCCCAGCCGGCGCATCAGTTCACGCGAGGAAAACGCGAGCGAGGTGCTGCCCGTGTCCAGCTCGCCGAAATCGCCCTCCTCGTGGACGAACTTCGCGGCCAGGCCAAAGGCCTGTTGGTAGAACTCGACGGAACGCTTGACGTCCTCGACGTACAGGATGGCGTAACCCAGTTGCATGGAGACTCCTTGAATAGAGAGCCCCGGACTCTACCGATGGAAACGCCGTGGGTCTTGAAGAAATCCGACAGCGATGGCCGCGCGATCAGAAATCGCCACCGCCCGCCAGGCTCTCGAAACGAGTGAGCATGTTCAGGAACGCCAGTTTCACGGTGCCGGTGGGGCCGTTGCGCTGTTTGCCGATGATGATTTCGGCCACACCCGGCTCCTTGCACGCGTCCTTGGTGTAGTACTCATCGCGGTAGATGAACATGATGATGTCCGCATCCTGCTCGATGGCGCCCGATTCGCGCAGGTCGCTCATCATGGGGCGCTTGTCGGTACGCTGCTCCACGCTGCGGTTGAGCTGCGAGAGCGCGATCACCGGGCACTGCAGCTCCTTGGCCAGCATTTTCAGGCCACGCGAAATCTCGCCCAGCTCGGAAGCACGGTTGTCACCGTCGCCACCGTTGCCGCTCATGAGCTGCAAATAGTCGACCACGATCAGGCCCAGCTTGCCGCACTGCCGCGAAAGCCGCCGGGCATTGGCGCGCAGAACGCTGGCGGACAGACCCGGGGTTTCATCAATGTGCAGCGACACGTTGCGCAGCTTCTCGATGGCCTCGGTCAGGCGCGGCCATTCGTCGTCCGTGAGCTTGCCATTGCGCAGGTGGCTCTGGTTGATACGACCGATCGAACCGACGATACGCACGGCCAGCTGGGACGCCCCCATTTCCATGGAGAACACCGCCACCGGCAGCCCCTCGTTGAGCGCCACATGTTCGGCGATGTTGATGGCGAAGGCGGTCTTGCCCATGGACGGTCGGGCGGCCAGCACCACCAGGTCGCCCGCCTGCAAACCCGACGTCATGCGGTCCAGGTCGATAAAGCCAGTGGGCACACCGGTGATGTCGTTCGGGTTGTCCGCCATCTCCTGCACGCGGTCGAGCAGATCGACCACCAGCGTGTCCATACCCTGGAAGCCCTCCTTCATGCGCGAGCCCTCTTCCCCGATGTGGAAGATCTTCTGCTCGGCTTCATCCAGGATTTTTTCGACCGGCCGGCCCTGCGTGTTGAAGGCGGCCGTCGCAATTTCATCGCTCGCCGCCACCAGTTTGCGCAGGATCGCGCGCTCGCGCACGATCTCCGCGTAGCGCCGGATATTGGCCGCGCTGGGCACGTACTGCGCCAGCGAATTCAGATAGGCCAGACCACCCGCCTCATCGGCCTTGCCCAGATTCTGCAGGTGCTCGTACACCGTCACCACGTCCGCCGGCTTGCTGGCGTTGACCAGGGTCGCGATGGCCGAATAGGTCAACCGGTGTTCGTAACGGTAAAAGTCGGAATCACCGACCAGATCGGCGACCCGGTCCCACGCCGCGTTATCCAGCAGCAACCCCCCGAGAACGCTGGATTCGGCTTCGATGGAGTGCGGGGGCACCCGCAGCTGATTGATCTGGGGATCGCCCCCCAAGCCAACCTCATCCAGGCTGGCATCAAAGGACGGGAAAGAGCTCGAAAAAACAGCGGCCATGGGCTTTCTTGGTGTGATCCGCAATGGTACGCCCAGCACGGGCGCACGTCATGGGACAAGTCTGTGGACAAGCGGTGCATTGCCCGGGGATTTGACGGGAAAACCCTTTGCGCACCCACGACAGAGCGTTCATGCCCTACACCCGGCCATCGTCTGGAAAAGAAAAAAGCCGCAGTCCGTCAGGACAGCGGCTCTCGGGCGAGGCGCTCAGGCGCCTGCGCGCGGAATCAGGCGGTTTCGCCCAGCACCGAAACGTTGACGTCGACCGTCACGTCGGTGTGCAGGTTCACGTTCACCGTGTAATCACCCACGTTCTTCAGCGGGCCGTTGGGCATACGCACTTGCGACTTGGCGACCTTGAAGCCTTGCTTGTTCAGCTCTTCGGACACGTCGTGGTTGGTGACGGAACCGAACAGGCGACCGTCCACACCGGCCTTTTGCGACAGCTTGACCGTCACGGCGGCGAGCTTCTCGCCCAGAGCCACGGCTTCGGCGTGTTTGGCGGCAGCCACTTTTTCGAGCTCGGCGCGGCGGGCTTCGAATTCGGCGATGGCCGATTGGGTCGCACGGCGGGCACGGCCCGAGGGGATCAGGAAGTTGCGGGCATAGCCGTCCTTGACCTTGACCACATCGCCCAGGGCACCGAGGTTGACAACTTTGTCGAGCAGAATGATTTGCATGTCAGGCTCTCTTTTAGACGCGGTGCTGGTCGCTGTAAGGCAACATGGCCAGGAAGCGGGCACGCTTGATGGCGGTGTTGACCTGGCGCTGGTAGAAGGCGCGCGTGCCGGTCAGGCGCGCGGGGATGATCTTGCCGTTTTCGGCGATGAAGTCGCGCAGGACGTCCACGTCCTTGTAGTCGACTTCTTCGACGTTCGCCACGGTGAAGCGGCAGAAGCGCTTGCGCTTGAACAGCAGCGATTGGGTGTTGCGCTTGGGGCGCTTGTCTTTGTTGAAACGTTTGGGTGCAGCCATGATGGGCCTTCCTATGTCTTGCTGAAATCTTGGATATGGAACACAACGCCTTTGCCGTTGCGTGCATTCGTCAAAAACCCGTGAAACTCACAAACCGCATCAAGCCCCTGGCGGGACAGCGTTTCGGCCTGGGCCCCGAAGGCCACGGCCCTCAGTTGCAGTTTCACCTGTCTGGGAGTGTCCATTTCAACGACCTCGGACTCGTGTTCGAGCACGATGTTCAGGGCCGGAACGCCTGCCGGTGTGTAACGCAGGCTCTGCACCTGCACCACCACGGCGGACATTTGAAGCTGGTTCACCCGCTGACGACGTCACGCAGCGCGTTTACGCCGCGGCCTGTTCCTGCGGTTGTTGCTGGGACTTGCGGGCTTCTTCGCGCTCGACCGCCTTCATCATGGAAGATGGGCCGGTATCGGCCTTCTTGCGCAGAACGGTCAGGTGGCGCAGCACGGCATCGTTGAACTTGAAGGCGTGTTCCAGTTCGGCCATCACGGCCTGATCGGCCTCGATGTTGACGCACAGGTAGTGGGCCTTGGACAGCTTGTTGATCTGGTAGGCCAGTTGACGGCGACCCCAGTCTTCAACTCGGTGGATCTGGCCGCCGCCGGCGGTGATCATGCCCTTGTAACGTTCCAGCATGGCCGGAACCTGTTCGCTTTGATCCGGATGGATCAGCAAAACGATTTCGTAGTGACGCATAGACTCTCCTTGTGGATGGACAACGCCCACCGATGCGTGGGCGCTTGAGGTGAGCTGCCCCCAGCGTCGATTCGGGGTGCAGCAAGGCAAGCCCGCGATTCTAGCAAAAAACCCGGCCAGTCGCAAAACTGGCCGGGTTCCGGAAGAACGGCCCCGGCGTCAGGTCGCCGGGGCGGATGGCGTCAAGGCTCGATGCGGCGCATCAGGCCGAGCGCAGGCTCGGGTAGCGCACGTGCTCCACCAGTTCCTGCACCTTGCGGCTCGGCGCCGGGGTGACCAGACTCACCAGGATGATCACGGCGAAGCCCAGCGGCACACCAAACACGCCGGCCGAGATCGGCAGGATGCCCCACCAGAGTTCGACCGGCGAGGTCACGCCAAACACGCCGCGCAGCCAGGGCTGGGTCATGACCATGTAATAGAAGGTCACACCCAGACCGGCGACCATGCCCAGCGAGGCAGCGATACCGGTGGCACGCTTCCAGAAGATGCCAAGCACCAGCGCCGGGAAGAATGCAGCCGCCGCGAACGAGAACGCCGCAGAAACCAGGAACAGGATGTCCGCCGGTTTCTGCGCCGCCACGTACGCCGCGCACAAGGCCACCACCAGCAGCAGGACCTTGGAGATGGTCACACGACGGGCAGTCGATGCGTTCGGGTCGAGCATCTTGTAGTACAGGTCGTGCGACAGCGCGTTGGCGATCGTCAGCAGCAGGCCGTCGGCGGTGGACAGCGCGGCGGCCAGGCCGCCCGCGGCCACGAGGCCCGAGATCACGTACGGCAGGCCGCCAATCTCGGCCGTGGCCAGCACGATGATGTCGCCCCCGATGCTCATCTCGTTGAGCTGCAGGATGCCGTCCTTGTTGATGTCGGTGATCGACAGCAGCGACGGATCGACCTTGTTCCACGAGGCGACCCAGGCCGGCAACTGGTCGAATGGCGTACCGACCACCATGCTGAACACCTCGTATTTCACCAACACGGCCAGGGCCGGCGCCGTGAAGTAGAGCAAAAAGATGAAGAACAGCGACCAGGTGACCGACTGCCGGGCTTCCTTCACGCTGGGCACCGTGTAGTAGCGCATCAGGATGTGCGGCAGCGCTGCCGTGCCGATCATCAGACAGAAGATCAGCGCCAGGAAGTTGCGACGCGACTCGTCGTAGGTCTGCTTCGCCTTTTCATCGCCATCGGGATCACCAGCGAACTGCTGCGCGTGGGGCGCCATGCCGTTGAGCGGCTTGGCCTTGGTATCGGCCGCGGCCTTTGCGGCGGTCCAGGCCTTTTTCGCAGCGGCTTCGTCCTTGGGCAACGCAGACACCGCCTTTTCCGCGGCGGAGATGTCGGCCGACGGCGCGTTCGCTGCGCGCAGCTCGGCCAGCTTGGCTTCGGCAGCAGCCTTGTCGGCGATCAGCGCGGCGCCCGGGTCCTTGAGTTTGGCGGCCATATCTTCCGAACGCTTCTTGAAGATTTCGCGCACCTCCAGCTCTTTGGGATCGTTGGCCAGCAGCTTTTCCTTGGCCGTGACCTTCTCCAGCTGGTAGCCGTAGATGGCCTGAGGCACCGGCACGCTGGTCTGTTTCACCGAGAGCCACACCACCGGGATCATGTACGCCACGATCAGGATGATGTACTGCGCCACCTGCGTCCAGGTCACCGCCCGCATGCCCCCTAGGAAAGAGCAGACCAGAATGCCGCCCAGACCGAGGAACACGCCCAGTTCGAACGCCACGCCGGTCAGGCGCGAGGTGATCAGACCCACGCCGTAGATCTGCGCGACCACGTAGGTGAACGAGCACAGGATGGCGGCGAAGATGCCGATGAAGCGGGGCAGGTTGCCGCCGTAGCGCTCGCCCAGGAAGTCGGGGATGGTGAACTGGCCGAACTTGCGCAGGTAGGGCGCCAGGAACAGCGCCACCAGGCAATAGCCGCCCGTCCAGCCCATGATGAAGGCCAGACCGCTGTAGCCCGTGAGGTAAAGCGTGCCGGCCATGCCGATGAAGGAAGCGGCGGACATCCAGTCCGCGCCCGTGGCCATGCCGTTGTAGACCGCGGGCACGCGGCGCCCGGCGACGTAGTACTCGGCCGCGTCGGTCGTGCGGCTCATGATGCCGATGCCGGCATACAGGCCGATGGTGGCGAGCAGGAAAATGAAGCCGATCCATTCGCGGGAGAGGCCCAGTTGCTCCAGGATCGCGAGCGCGATCACGAACACGAAGAAGCCCCCCGTGTACCACTTGTAGACCTTGTTGAGCTGTTGCTTGAAGGCCCGGTTGGAGTCCCCGGTGCTCATGCCAGCCTTGGTTTCGAACATGCCTGCCATGGTGTTACTCCTCGGTCTCTTCAACACCGTGTTCGATGTCGAGTTTGTTCATGTACCAAGCGTAGTACCCGATGATCAGGCAGTACACCACCAGCGCGCCCTGGGCACCCATCCAGAAACTGAACGGCCAGCCGAAGAAGTTGAAGCTCAACTCACGAGCGAAATAGCTCACGACAAATGTCACCACGAACCAGATTGCAAGCAATATGGCTGTGATGTTGAGGTTTTTCCGCCAGTAGCGGCGGTGGTTATCAGTCAGTTCCATGGGATCGACCTCCATCAGCGAAACCCTTTCGGGCACATCACGAACACCGCCTGTCTCCTCAAGGCAGCCTGCAACCGGTCCGCGTTTTTCGATGTTCGGCTGGCGCCGACCACCCCTTTTTCAGCCGCACGGCCGGAGCGCTCGATCAGGCCTGGGCATGGCCCAGACCCGTTTCGCGCTCCAGTTGTGCCGCCACTTTGGGCTCGAACCTGCGGAGGTGGCGAATGATCTTCGCCGCCTCATCAGGCTCTTGCCGGTCAACATGAACCCGGGCCAGCTGGTACCAGCCGTAGGGGCTCATGGGTTGCAGTTCGGTGTTCTTCCGCAAAGCGACCACCGCTTCATCGAAGCGGCGCTGGCGGATGAGGCTGAGCGCCAGGCCATACCAGGCCCGGTCCAGCTTGGGGTCGATCTGAGTGGCGCGCACAAAGGCGGCTTCGGCCTGCTCCAGCAAGCCCAGTTCTTCGCTCAGGAAGCCCAGGTTGAACCAGCCGGGTGCCCCCTCCGGCTGCAGCGCGACCACGCGCTGCAGGGTCTGGAGGGCTTCGTGCCGGTCGCCGAGTTCGGCCAACAGGTGGGCCCGCGTGGCCAGGGCCATGAGATCGTCAGGGCACTGCGCCAGCCAGCCCTCCACGCGCGCAAGGGCGGTGCGCTTCTGCCCGAACACCAGCAGCGCACGAACCTGCCAGCGCACGAAAAAACGGTTGAGCATCTGGTTCACTGGCACAGCTCGACTCCGATCTTCAGACAATAGGACACCTTGGCCGCGGTAGCGACGAGCCACACGAAGCCCAGAATGAGAAACGCCACCAGAGGCAGGTGGCGTTCAAGGACAAACCGGGGCGTCACCCACCGGGCGACGCGCACAAAGGGTTTGCCGAGCAGTTGCAGCACCTGATAGAACAAATTCTGGTCCTTGCGCTGCCCGGCCAGAAGGCCCAGCACCCACTGACCAAACAAGGCCAGCAAGGCGATTTCGGCGATCAATTTGACGGCGGTGATCAGTGTCAACATGTAAGCCACGAGTAAAGATGAGCCCATTCTGGATTCGGACCTTACCGAGTTCTTACAAAAGTGGTCTTCCGGGGCCTGATGCAGGTCAAACCCTCTGAGGGTTTACCCGCAAGCCTGACCAGGGGGCCGGTGTAGCATCCACGGCACCCCCGTGCGACCGGTATCAGCCCCCATGATCCAACCTGCAACCCCTGCCCCGCCATTGTCTGAACAGCTACGGCAGCACCGCATCTTTGGGCTGCTGTCCGAAGGGTCCAGGCAGCGGCTGGCGGACACGCTGGTGGTGCAGTCACTCGAAGCAGGCGAAGCGCTGGAAGCGGTCGACGCCGCGCATCCGAGGCTCTACTGGCTGCTGTCAGGAGCGATGACGCTGCTGGACGCGCAGGCTCAGCCGGTGGTGACGCTCCAACCAGGAGAGCTCTTCGGTTTGCAGGCCGCAAGGGCCACCGGCGTACAGAGCGCGCAGGCCCGCACACCGAGCGAGCTGGTGAGCCTGGACAGTGCGCAGGTGGAAGAGCTGCGCGGCGAGACGCCCGCCCTGGGCTACTTGCTGCACCACCTCGACCAGGACGGTGCCAGTGCTCTTGGCACTGCGGACGCAAGGAGCGTGGACCCGGCCCTCAACCTGATGACCACACCGGTGCGCGCCATCATCCGGCGCGAGCCGATCACCCTCCCCCCCCAGACCAGCATCCGCGAAGCGGCGCAGGTCATGAGCGAACAACGCGTGTCCTCGGCGCTGATCGTGGAGCAGGGCCTGCTGTTCGGACTGGTCACCGACCGCGACCTGCGCAACCGCGTGATCGCCACCGGCATGGACACGGCGCGGCCCCTGATCGACATCGCCACCCTGGCGCCCCTGACCATCGACGTGCAGAACCCGGCGTTCGACGCGCTGCTGCTGATGGCGCGCCACAACATCCACCATGTGCCGGTGCTCGACGGCCAGCGCATCGTGGGCATGATCACGGCCACCGACCTGACCGAACAGCACAGCACATCGGCGGTGTATCTGGCCGGTGACATCTACAAACAGGGCACGGTCGAGGGCCTGCAGCAGGCCGCCACCAAGATCAAGCGGCTGCAGCAGAGTCTGGCCGCGGCCGAGGCATCGGCCTACAGCACCGGCCACATCATCACCGCCATCACCGACGCCATCACCAGCCGCCTGCTGCAACTGGGCGAGGCCCGTTTCGGCCCGGCGCCGGTGGACTATGTGTGGGTGGCGGCGGGATCGCAGGCCCGCAGTGAGCAGACCGCGAAGTCCGACCAGGACAACTGTATGGTGCTCGACGACCGCTACGACGAAGCGCTGCACGGGGCCTATTTCAAATCCCTCTCGCAGTTCGTCTGCGATGGGCTGGACGCCTGCGGGTATGTGTACTGCCCGGGCGAGATGATGGCCATGACCGACACCTGGCGCCAGCCGCGCCGGCGCTGGGCCGATTACTTCGCGCGCTGGACCGGCCAGCCGGAGCCCAAGGCCCTCATGCTCACCTGCGTGTTCTTCGACCTGCGCGCGGTGCATGGCCAGAGCGCGCTGCTCGACGGCCTGCGCCGCGACGTGCTGGAGCGCACCCGTGGCAACACCATCTTCCTGGCGCACATGGTGGGCAACGCGCTCACCCACACGCCGCCGCTGGGCATGTTCAAGGGCATCTCCACCGCGCGCAGTGGCGAACACAAGGGCACCATCGACCTCAAGCACAGCGGCGTGGTGCCCATCGTGGACCTGGCCCGCGTGTACGCGCTGGCCGGGGGTGATGCGGCTGTGAACACGCACGACCGCCTGTTGAGCGCGGCCGCGGGTGGGGCCATCAGCGAACAGAGCGCCCGCGACCTGCGCGACGCGCTGGAGTTCATGGCCTTCATCCGCATCCAGCACCAGGCCCGGCAGATCGCCCAGGGCCTCCCGCCCG
>Ga0156085_1129_pt2 | contig 34536 bp, 27 predicted proteins | sample RifCSPlowO2_02_FD_107738 | JGI IMG/M metagenome (GOLD analysis project Ga0156085, IMG submission 107738) | Burkholderiales bacterium RIFCSPLOWO2_02_FULL_67_64 | reverse complement strand
CTGCCGGGGAAGATGCCGACCTGGTCCAGGTAGAGCCGTCCGAGCTGGGGCGGGGGCACGCCCGGGCCGTCGAAATCGAGCACGCCGTAGGGCGCGTGGATGCTGACGATCAGATCGGGCTGGAAGCGCTCCATCTCGTCGTGCAGGTAGCGCGACTCGGGCTCCGACAAGGGGCTGGGCCCGGGCCAGCGGCGCGGGTCTTTGCGGGTGCGTTTTTCCCAGTAGACCTTGGCGTCGCGCGCCCAGTTCGGCGTGGGAAAGTTGCGGTTCAGGTCGACGCCGCGCGCGTTCATGCGGGTCGCGGGCCGGACCATCAGGCCGTCGGGGTTGAGCGCCGGGATGAAGCGCCAGTGGGCGTTGGACGGCGTCTCCAGCGCGCGCTGGATCCAGTGCAGCGCCACCGAGGCGGACGAGAGTTCGTCGCCGTGCATGGCCCCGATCACCAGCACGCGGATGCGCGCCTCGGGCGCGACCACGTCGCGCGCGTACAGGGTGCGGCCCTGGAAGGACCGCCCCACCGTGGGCTTGAGCTGGGCGGCCGCGCACAGCGGCGCCTTGACGTTGGGCAGCCGGGCCACGAACTCGGTGCAGGGGTCGTGGCCGCCGGTGCTCGCAGCCGGTGGCTGCCCGGGGCCGCCGCGGGCACCGGCCGCGGCCATGGCAACGGCCGGCAGCCACAACAGGCTCAGGGCCAGGCCCCGCCAAGGCAGGCCACGCGGGGGTCGGGGCGGGAGGGGAAATCGCATCCGGGCATTCTAGGGAGCGCTCCCGCGCGGCCGGGTGGCGCGGGGCAATGGCCCCGGGCTCACCCGCCCTTTTCACGGGTTCTTTTCACTCGTCCTTTTCGCCGGCTTCGTACAGCGTCTCGCGGCCCATGCGGTCGAGGATGAGTTCGGCCGTCCAGGGCAGCATGAGCGCGCCGCAGCGGCTGTCGCGGTACAGGCGCTCCAGCGGCAGGTGCTTGAGCATGCTCTGGCCGCCGCAGGTGCGGATGGCGAGGCGCGCGATGTCGTTGGCGCCTTCCATCACGCTGTAGTGCGCGGCGTACAGGCGCATCTTCTCGTCCTTGCTGGGGTTGGGTTTGGCTTCGGCAATGGCGCGGGCGAAGATGCTCTTCATGTTCTCCAGCTGGATGCGCATCTGCGCCACCGCGATCTGCTTGGTGGGGAACTGGCGGCGCTTGACCGGCGGCTCGCCCGGCACCTCGCCGCGCAGGTACATCACCGTGAAGTCGTAGGCCGCGTTGGCCACGCCCAGGTAGGTGGGCGAGAGCGTGAAGAACATGGCGGGCCAGGTCTGCGCGCCCTTGAAGTAGATGCCGCGCGGCATGAGCTGTTCGGCGTCGCTCACGAACACGTCCTTGAACGCCAGGTTGCGGCTGACCGTGCCGCGCATGCCGAGCGGGTCCCAGTCGCCGCTGATGCTGAAGCCCTCGGACGTGGCCGGCACGCTGATGTAGAGCGTGTCGCGCGCGTCGGGGTGGTGGTCGCCCTTGTCTTCGGTGCAGAGCACGCCGTAGTAGTCGGCCGCGCCGGAGAGGCTGGCCCAGATCTTTTTGCCGTTGATGAGCCAGCCGCCCTCGACCTTCTTCGCCGTGGTGCCGAAGGGCGCGCGGCCGGCGGCGGCGGCCGTGCCTTCGCTGAAGGGCTGGGCGTAGAGCGCGCCCTGGTTGACGATGCGGCCGAAGTGCAGCTCGCGCCGGGCCGCGTGTTCGCGGCGTTGATCGTCGGTCATGGGAATGCCGTCGGCCAGCACGCCGGTCCACATGGTCGAGCAGATGTGCATGTTCCAGGTGAGCGCGGTGGCGCCGCAGAAGCGGCCGATCTCGGCCGCCACCATCATGTAGGTGGTGTAGTCCGCGCCCAGGCCGCCGTGCGACGTGGGCACGCAGAGCTTGAGGAAACCCGCCTCGCGCAGGTCGTCGTAGTTGGCGAACGGGAAGCTGGCTTCGGTGTCCCACTGCGGGGCGCGCGCGGCGAACTTGTCGCGGCCCAGCGCGTGGGCCTTGGCCAGCAGCTCGCGCTGCAGCGGCGTGAAGGCCATGTCGCCCACGGCGGGGGTGAAGTCCAGGCCGGTGTGGGGGTTGACGGGATTGTTCATGGGTCTTGTCTCCTCTTCGGGTGGGTCGTGTTCAGTGCAGATCGGGCCGCGACTTCGGCGGCCGCTCGCGCAGGAAGTCCAGCAGGATGCGGTCGAACTCGTCGGGGGCTTCGAGGTTCATCAGGTGGCCGATGCCGGCCATCTCCACGTAGCGCGCGTTCGGAATCTGCTGTGCCATCCGCTTCATCACCGACGGTGCGGCCACGCGGTCGAACTCGCCGCCGATCAGCAGCGTGGGCACGCCGATGTGGGCCAGCGCGGCCTGCCGGTCGAAGGTGACGAGACACTCCAGCGCGCGCCGGTAGGTGGCGGCCGGCACGCGCGCCATGCACTGCTCGGCCAGGCGCACGCCTTCGGGCAGTGAACCCGGGCCGACCATCTGCGGCACCAGCCTCAAAGCCATGTCGGCCATGGACTGGCCGGCGTCCAGCGGCGCGGTGCGCTGGCCGATGAACTGCCGCGCCCAGGCCTCGGCGTCGCGGCCGTCGTTCCGTTTGCCAAAGGCCGCCGAGGTGCCGCAGAGCACCAGCTTACTGATGCGATCGGGTCGCCGCGCGATCACCTCCTGCGCCACCATGCCGCCCATGCTGTGGCCGACGAGCACCACGGAGCCCCCACGCTCCGCCGCTGCGCGGGTCGCTGCCCCCCGAGGGGGCTGATCCGGCTTGGGGCGGCCCTGCGCCGGATCGTCCCGCTCGCCCACCAGCGCATCGATCAGCCTGATGCACGCCTCAGCGAGGCCCTTGAAGGTGTAGGGCTCGATGGGCGCGCTGTGGCCGTAGCCCGGCATGTCCCAGGCCACGGCGCGATAGCCGACCTCGCCCAGGGTCTCGACCTGCGGCGCAAACGCCAGGTGCCCGCCGCCGATGCCGTGCAGCATGAGCACGGTGGTGGCGCCGTCGCCCAGGGTGGTGAATCGGGGAATGCTGTTCACGCCACGACCTTTCCGGCGTCGACCACCACGGTGCCGTCCAGCGCCACGCTGCAGTTCCGCATGGGCCAGTCGAAATGGCCTCGCGTGTAGCGCCCGGCGGTTTCGTTGGCCCCCGTGCTGTAGAGGAAGTTGCCGGCGAAAGCGCGCAGTTCGGTGCCGTTGAAGTCGCGTTTGTCGTAAAGCGCCATGCTGTCCCAGCGAGCGGCGTCGTTCAGGCCGTAGCCGACGTGGCTCACCGCATACGCAGGACCGGGGGCCCCCACGCTCCGCCGCTGCGCGGGTCGCTGCCCCCCGAGGGGGCGCGTTTCGCCTTGGGGCGGCCCGGCGGCAAAACCATCCGCCTCGCCCCATGCGGCAAAGTACGACCGCAGCAGCTCGGCATCGACCCCCGTGCCCTCGATGCGCGTCACGTGGTCGTTTTCAATGGTCAGCGTGATCGGCCGCTCGATGTAGCGCTTGAAGGTCAGGTTCACGTCGCCCTCGGCCAGCACCAGCGTGCCGTTGACGCTGCCCGCGGCGGGGAAGGCCAGCACCAGGCCGCCGGGCCAGTGGGTCAGCGTGCCGGGGCGGGTGGTGCTGCCCCAGTTGCCGCCGGCCACCGCGCCTTGCAGCGAGATGGCGAGATCGGTGCCTGCGGGCGAGGTCACGCGCATGGCCTTCGCGCCCCGCAGGCGCTTGACGTGGTCTTTCACCCGCGCTTCGGTCGCGTCGTCGGGCAACAGGCGCGCCAGCGCCTCGGGGTGCTCGTTGCTCACGTAGACGATGCGCGGCTGGGTGCTGCCGTTGCCCCGCAGGATGGCGGGCAGCTCGGGCGCGTGCATCAGGCCTTCGACGGTGCAGTCCACCACCAGGGTGCAGGCCTGCAGCGCCGCGATCACCGGCCCCAGCTGCTGGATGGCGGGTGTGGCGCCGGTGGAGCGGGCCACCGGCTCGCCGCGGGTGAACACCGACGGCAGGGTGAGCGTGAAGGCATCGGCACCGATGCGGGCCGCCGCCAGCCGCGCCAATTCCAGCAGCACCGGGCGGCTTTGGGTTTCGCCGAGAATGGCCACCGTGTCACCGGCTTGCAGCGCGCAGCGCCGCAACACGGTTTCGAAAGCGTCGATCCAGGCGGGTTCGGTCCGCTCCTGAAGCATGAGGTCTCCCCCGCGCCGCCTTCGGCGTCACCCCCCGGGGGGCGATGCCTGTGGCCCGGCGGAGCCGGTTCCACGGCATCCTTGACGAAGGCACGTGCGCTGAAAAATGGTTTGATCAACCCTGAGCTCTTAAGGTTGAGACAGGTCCGAAGCGCATTATTCATGAATTTTCATATAAATTCCACGTATGTCCCCTGCCCGCTCCGCCGGCCACCAGGCACGGCCTCCCGACTTTTCCCCGCGCGACTTCCGCACGGCGCTGGGCATGTTCGCCACGGGCGTGACCATCGTGACCGCGCGCACCGCGTCCGGTGAACTCGCGGGGCTGACCGCCAGCTCGTTCAACTCGGTCTCGCTGGACCCGCCGCTGGTGCTCTGGAGCCTGGGGCGTGCGGCCGGCTCGATGGCGGTGTTTGCCAACGGCCAGCACTACGCCATCAACGTGCTCGCGGCCGACCAGCAGGCGCTGGCCGAGCGCTTCGCCGCGCGCGACGTGGACCGCTGGCAAGGCGTGGATTTCGTCGAAGGCGTCAGCGGCGCGCCGCTGCTCACCGGCTGCGTCGCCACCTTCGAGTGCTTCAACCGCAGCCAGTACACCGAGGGCGACCACGTGATCTTCGTCGGCGAGGTCGAGCGCTGCACGCGCCGCGCCTCCGCCTCACCCCTGCTCTACCACGGCGGGCGCTTCTACACCGAGCACCCGCTGCAGGCCGACCCCAGCGCGCCGCAGCCCACCGACGGCCGTTTCGTCGGCAGCTATCTGGGCTACCTGCTCGGCCAGGCCAGCCACGCCGTGTACCGCGACTTCGAAAACGCGATTGCCGCGCAGGGCCTGACCCACATCGCCTGGCGCGTGCTGGCCGTGCTGCACGACGCGGCGCTCGCGCCCGGTGCCGCCGGCCTGCAGGGCAGCCTGCCCCTGGGCCAGCTCGCGCACGACGTGCTCGCCAAACAACCCACCGTCACCAAGCTGGTCCAGCGCATGGCCGAAGACGGGCTGGTCGAGCTGCTGGCCGATCCGGCCGACCAGCGCCGCACCCTGGTGGCCACGACCGCCAACGGCCGCCGCATCGCCGCCGCGCTGATCGAACAGGCCCGCCAACAGGAAACCACCCTGCTCTCGCGCTGGTCGCCCGGCGAAGCCGAGGCCCTCAAAAGACATCTGCAGCGCCTGGCCGAAGGGCGCTGAACGCCCCTTGCCCGTGCGACAGCGCCAGCGCGAGCGCGGCGTGCGCCCCAACCCTCCCGATCCATGACCCCCGTCCAGCGCAAAGACCACCTCGACACCCTCGCCATCACCCTGCTCGTGGTCTGCTGCGCCTTCTGGGGTTTCCAGCAGATCCTGATCAAGTTCGCCTCGCGCGAGATCCCGCCGCTGTGGCAGGCCTCGGTGCGCATGTGGGGCGCCACCGCCCTGCTCTGGCTGTGGTGCCAACTGCGCGGCGTGCCGCTGTTCAAGCGCGACGGCTCCTTGTGGGGCGGGCTGCTGGTGGGCCTGCTGTTCGCGGGCGAGTTCTGTTTCATCTACATCGGGCTCACCCACACCAGCGCTTCGCGCCTCACCGTGTTCCTCTACACCAGCCCGTTCTGGGTGGCGCTGCTGCTGCCGCGCTTCGTGAAAAGCGAACGGCTGCGGCGCATCCAGTGGATCGGCCTGACGCTGGCCTTTGCCGCCGTGGCTGTGGCCTTCAGCGAAGCCTTCCTGCACGCTTCGGCGCCCGGTCAATGGATCGGCGACGCCATGGGCCTGGCCGCCGGCATGCTCTGGGGCCTGACCACGCTGGCGATCCGCACCACCCGAGTGGCCACGGTGGCGGCCGAAAAATCGCTGTTCTACCAACTCGGCGTGACCGCCGCGGTGGCCCCGCTGCTCTCGCTCGCGCTGGGGGAGACCTGGAGTTTCGGTTACTCGGCCCTGGCCTGGGGCTCGGTGTTCCTGCAGACCGCCGTGGGCGCCTTCGCCAGCTACCTGACGTGGATGTGGATGCTGCGCCACTACCCCGCGACGCAGATGTCCACCTTCACCTTCCTCACCCCCGTGTTCGCGCTGGTGTTCGGCGTGGTGCTGCTGGGTGAGCCGCTGACGCTGCAGCTGGTGCTGGCGCTGCTGGGGGTGGCGGCGGGGATTGTGTTGGTGAGCCGGAGGGGCTGACCAGCACATCCGCGGGGATTTCAGCGCAGGTGGTGCGCCGCCGCCTGCCCGTGCACCGGCGTGTCGGGGGAGCGCGGGGTGGTGTCAATGGGGGGTTTACCCGGGGATGGGCGGCGCCGATTCGCACACCTGTCACTCTGATATGGTCAAGAACCAGCCAGGGATTTACCCTGTTCACGCCTTACAAACCCAGCCTTTCCGATGGCCATCAAGAAGTCCGATCTCTATTCCTCCCTCTGGGCCAGCTGCGACGAACTGCGCGGCGGCATGGATGCCAGCCAGTACAAGGACTACGTCCTGTTCATGCTGTTCATCAAATACATCAGCGACAAATACGCCAACTCCAACGACTTCGCACCGCCGGTCATCATCCCCAAGGGCGCTAGCTTCCAGGACATGGTGGCCCTCAAAGGCAAGGGCGACATCGGCGACAAGATCAACACCCAGATCATCCAGCCGCTGATTGACGCCAACGCCCGCCTCGCCCGGAGCGACTTCCCCGATTTCAACGACCCCAACAAGCTCGGCCAGGGCAAAGAAATGGTGGACCGGCTCACCAACCTGGTGGCCATCTTCCAGAAGCCCGAGCTCGACTTTTCAGACAACCGCGCCGAGCACGACGACATATTGGGCGACGCGTACGAATACCTGATGCGCCACTTCGCCACCGAGAGCGGCAAGAGCAAGGGCCAGTTCTACACACCCAGCGAAGTCAGCCGCGTGATCGCCAAGGTGATCGGCATCGCCCCGCACAACACCAAGGCCAGCACCACCGCCTACGACCCCACTTGCGGCTCGGGCTCGCTGCTGCTCAAGGTGGCCGCCGAGGCCGGCAACAAGATCACGCTGGAAGGGCAAGAAAAGGACGTGACCACCGCCGGCCTCGCGCGGATGAACATGATCCTGCACGACTTCCCCACCGCCAACATCCTGAGCGGCAACACCCTGGCAGCACCAAAGTTTCTGGACTGTCAGCAACTGCGCACCTACGACTATGTGGTGGCCAACCCGCCGTTTTCAGACAAGGCCTGGAGCACAGGCCTCACACCGGCCAACGACCCCTACCAGCGCTTCACCTGGGGCGAGCCGCCCACCAAGCAGGGCGACTACGCCTACCTGCTGCACATCGTGCGCAGCATGAAGGCCAGCGGCAAGGCCGCGTGCATCCTGCCGCACGGCGTGCTGTTCCGTGGCAATGCCGAGGCCGTCATCCGCAAGCAACTGGTGAGCAGCGGCATCTTGAAAGGCATCATCGGCCTGCCGGCCAACCTGTTTTATGGCACCGGCATCCCCGCCTGCATTCTGGTGCTGGACAAGGAAAACGCCGCCGCACGCAAGGGCGTGATGATGATCGACGCCAGCAAAGGCTTCATCAAAGACGGCAACAAGAACCGCCTGCGCGAGCAAGACATCCACCGCATGGTGGACGCCTTCCGCAAGGGCGAAGAAGTGACCGGCTACGCCCGCCTGGTGCCGCTGGCCGAGATGGCCAGCGACAAAAACGACTTCAACCTCAACCTGCCGCGCTACATCGACAGCAGCGAGCCCGAAGACATCCAGGACCTGACGGCCCACCTGCAAGGCGGCATCCCCCACCGCGACCTGGACGCACTGGGCGCCTACTGGCAAGTCATGCCCAGCCTGCGCGCCACGCTCTTTTCCCCACTGCGCCCCGGCTACAGCCAGCTGCAGCAGCCCATTGCCGAGGTCAAGGCCGCCATCCTCGGCCACGCGGAGTTCACCGCCTTCCACACCACGGCCACAGCCTTGTTTGACGACTGGCGCGCCCGCCACACCCCGCGCCTCATGGCCTTGCAGAAAGGCGACCACCCCAAGGCCTTGGTGGAAGCCCTTGCCGAAGACCTGCTGGCCAGCTTCAAGGCCGCGCCGCTGGTGGACGAATACGCCGTGTACCAGCAGCTCATGGACTACTGGGCCGAGGCCATGCAGGACGACGCCTACCTGATCGCCCTGGACGGCTGGGTCGCCAAGCCCCAGCGCGTGGTGGAAACCGACAAGAAGGGCAAACAGAAAGACAAAGGCTGGGCCTGCGACCTGCTGCCCAAGCCCTACGTGGTGGCGCGCTACTTTGCCGCCGAGCAGACCGCACTGGACGCCCAACAGGCCGCGCTGGAAGCCGTGAGCAGCCAGCTCACCGAACTGGAAGAAGAACACAGCGGCGACGATGCCGCGTTTGCCAGCCTCGACAAAGTGAACGCCGCCAGCGTGAAAGAGCGCATCAAGGAACTGGGCACCGACCCGGACGGCGCGGACGAGCTGCAGGTGCTGAAAGCCTGGCTCAAGCTCAGCACCGAAGAGGCCGCGTTGAAGAAGGCCGTGAAAGAGCTGGACGCACAGCTGGACCAGCAAGCCTTTGAGCAATACGCCAAGCTCAGCGTGGCCGAGATCCAGGCCCTGGTGATCCACGACAAATGGCTGGCCCGGCTGGGGCAAGACCTGCAAGCCGAGCTGGATCGGGTGAGCCAGGCGCTGACGCGGCGGATTCGAGAATTGGCGGAGCGGTATGCGGTGCCGTTGCCAGACCTGGTGGATGAGGTGGAGGCGCTGTCGGCCAAGGCGGGGGCGCAATTGCAGCGCATGGGGGTCTTGGCATGACCTTGGAAGTCCACGAGCCATCAGCCAAGTATTTGGTGACGGAAGGCTCTCAGCGTACAGATACTGGTTGGCAGAACCTACCTCTAGGACACGTTTTGACGTTTCAGCGTGGCTTTGACTTGCCACATCGCATCCGGCGGAAAGGTCCGATTCCTATTGTTAGTTCAGCAGGCACAACAGACTTTCATGACGTAGCAAATGTCCTCGCCCCGGGCGTTGTGACAGGTCGATACGGAACAATTGGACAACTGTTCTATCTTGAGGAAAGTTTCTGGCCTCTAAACACCACTCTCTATGTCCGAGACTTTCAAGGCAATGATCCAAAATTTGTTTACTACCTACTTCACAGCTTCGACTTTGGGGCGTTCAGTGGAAAGAGTGGTGTTCCAGGTGTCAATCGCAATGACTTGCACGCGGAGGTTGTGTCAATACCGCGATGCGTGGAGGAACAACGCGCCATCGCCACCGCCCTCTCCGATGTCGATGCCCTGATCGCCGGGCTGGAGCGGCTGATCGCCAAGAAGCGCGACATCAAACAGGCCGCGATGCAGCAACTCCTCACCGGCCAAGCCCGCCTGCCGGGGTTCAATGGGGATTGGAGTCGCAGACGGCTTGGTGAGCTTGCCGAGATGGGTAGTGGCGGAACCCCTCCGGCAGGCAATCCCGGCTACTACGGTGGCACCATTCCCTGGGTTGCAATCTCTGACATGACGCAAGCGGGGAGATTCCTTGAACGTACGGAGCGAAGCCTCAGCGATTCAGGTCTTGCAAATTCGGCTGCGCAGCTATTTCCAGCCGGTACCGTGCTCTACGCGATGTATGCGTCTCTGGGTGAATGCAGCATTGCGTGCATGGAACTGTGCACAAGCCAAGCCATTCTGGGAATTCGGCCTCGCACAGGCCTAGTTCGCGACTTTCTCTACTATGTCCTGACAAGTCGCAGAGAATTTGTCAAGACGCTGGGTCAACAGGGAACTCAGTCCAACTTGAACAAGGGAATCGTTCAGGACTTTGAAATTCTTCTTCCTCCGACAGCAGAACAAACCGCCATCGCCACCGTCCTCTCCGACATAGACGCCGAACTGTCTGCCCTCGAAGCCCGCCTGACCAAAACCCGGGCCATCAAGCAGGGCATGATGCAAGAGCTGCTGACCGGGAGAACACGTTTACTGGCGCCAACCAACGCTCAACGATGACATGTTGAACACCTTCGCAAAATTCCTTCTGGTGTCTACGTCCTTGTCACCTTTGCTGGGTGCTGTGGCCGTGAACCAGTTCGCCCGTGGAGAAACGGTGGACCGATGGCTCCCATGGCTAGTGGTAGCGATGCTCTTGGTGTTTCTGTGTTGGGCGCTACTCACGTACGCGGCCAAGAATGTCCAGACGCAGGCGTTCCCCATTCGGGAGTTCGAACGCAACGACAAAGAAGTGCTCGCTTTCCTTGTGACTTATCTTCTGCCGTTTCTGTCGACCGAGAAGATGGGTTTCGGTGGTGAATGGCTGACCAGCGCCTACGTGCTGCTGATCATTTTTCTTGTCATCGCGCACGCTGGTGCTTTCCACTTCAACCCAGTGATGGGATTGTTGGGATATCACTTCTATGCCGTCAAGGACACACAAGGTGTCTCTCACTTGTTGATCAGCAAGACAGAGTTGCACCGTCCAAATTTGGAAGTGCAAACCGTCCGACTGGCTACCAACATCTACTTGCATATCGGGAGTGCTCATGCTTAAGAGTTTTCAGCTTGCTGCAATCGCAGGCAAGGGTGCGACGGTCCAGGTGTTGAGGGTTCCACTTCACCAAACGCTGCAACAGAAGTTGGCAACGGACTGGCAAGCCCAACTTGACCGATTCTTAAGCGGTACACAAGAAATTGAATTCAACGCCGGCTACACCCCGGAAGAGCATGAGTGCTTCGCGTTGGCTGATTTTGTTCCGCCACAGTGGCTCGCTTCCGCAACCAATACGAGCGTGGCGAGTTTGGCGCCCATACATCAAAACGACACTCTGATCTCCGCCGTAAGAGGGATCATGGGCGTGGCACGCGATCAAGGCGGCGCCGACCTAATGCTGTTCCAGAATTTCAGCCGCTCGCACGTCATTCAACCCGGGCAGTTTCTTTTTCTCCAAAACGATACCTACGAGACAACAGAGAAGCCCGGGCTCGCGCTCGACAACAAACTGAGTGCCGTGTATTACCCCGGAAGCAAAAAGTTATTGTTCCGGAACTTTCGCACGGTCAATACATTTCTTCCTCTGTCCGACTACTACGAAGAGGCAACGGAGCAGCAGATCAGGGAGGTACTGGCTCACGAAAAACTGGCTGCGGAGAACGTAGATGCACTGGCCACCGACACCAATCAGTGGTTTCGCAAGCGCTTTGCCTTGCTGAGAGATTCAGGGGTGCTCGACAAGTTTTCCGCCAAGCAGATACAGGCACGGTCCAAAGGGTATGGCTTGGAAATTCAGATCGTGAAAGAACAAATCGTCTTCCCAGAGGCCAAGGCCGCAGCCAAGAAGCTTTTGCAGTTCTTGAACGAGGAGCTGTTTCGGGGGCCAATCACTGACACGCTGTTTGAGGCGAACTCCAAACGAGAAGCGGACTGAGCACCTCGAGAGGACCGCCCGGACAGACGTATAGAACCGTGCCATGACCGAAGCCGAACTCCTTCAACTGCTAGCCCGTGGCGAAGACAGCCGCCACCAGTTCAAGCGCGACGCGACCAACGCCGACAGCCTGGCCGCCGAACTGGCGGCGCTGGCCAACAGCGGGGGCGGTTGCTTGCTGCTGGGTGTGGCGGACGACGGCACGGTCTCAGGGCTGGATGCCGCAGCCGTGCGGCGGCTGAACCAGCTGCTCAGCAACGCCGCCAGCCAGCATGTGCGCCCGCCGCTGAGCCCGGTGAGCCACAACGTGTTGACCGCCCAGGGGCTGGTGATGGTCGTCAATGTGCCCGACGGGCTGAACAAGCCCTACATGGACCTGCAGGGCCGGGTGTGGGTGAAGAGCGGGGCCGACAAGCGGCATGTGACGGCCCGCGAAGAAATGCAGCGCATGTTCCAGCGCGCCGGGCTGCTGCAGGCCGATCAGGTGCCGGTGCACAACGCCACGGCGGCGGACATTGACGAGCGGGCCTTTGGCCGCTATTTCGAGCGCCGCTACGGCCAGAGCCTGGAGGCGGCGGGCTTGCCGGTGGTGCAGCTGATGGAGAACCTGCAACTGGCGCAAGACGGCGTGCCCAACCTAGCCGGGCTCCTGCTGTTTGGCAAGCAGCCGCAGCGGCTGTTGCAGGTGTGCCAGATCGGCGCGGTGTGGTTCCCGGGCACCTACCTGGGCGACACGCGCTACCTGGACAGCGAAAACATCGACGGCACGCTGGAAGAGCAGTTTCAGCGCGGCATGGCGTTCATCAAGCGCAGCCTGCACCACGTGCAGGGCGGCAGGGGCTTCAACACGCTGGGGCAGCTGGAGGTGCCGGAAGAGGCTTTCGTCGAGTTGCTGGTGAACGCGCTGGTGCACCGGGATTTTCTGGTGAGCGCCACGATCCGCCTGTTTGTGTTCACCGACCGGGTGGAGATCATCAGCCCCGGCCACCTGCCCGACAGCCTGACGCCGGAACAGATTCGCACCGGCGTTTCCAACCGCCGCAACAAGGTGCTGGCCGAACACGCGGCGCACATCCTGCCGTACCGGGGGCTGGGCACGGGAGTGCCGAGGGCGCTGGGCGCCTGGCCGAAGATTGATTTGGTGGACGAGCGCGAGGCGAACCAGTTCCGGGCGGTGGTGTGGCGGGTGGCGACCCCGCAAGTCACCCCGCAAGTCACCCCGCAAGTTACCGGGCAAGCTACCGTGCAAGTCTCCGGGCAAGTTAGGCGACTGCTCTCCGTCATGGAGGCCGAGCACAGCCGCAGCGAACTGCAGGCGCTGCTGGGGCTGAAGCACCGCGACAGTTTCATTGCCAGCTACCTGCAACCTGCGCTGACGGCGGGCTGGATTGAAATGACCATCCCGGAAAAGCCCCGAAGCGGGTTGCAGAAATACCGCCTCTCGCAAACCGGGAAAGCGCTCGTCGAAAAACTGAATTCAGGGGAAAGTTCCGCATGATCCAGCCGCTTCGCCCCGAACGGGTCACCCAGAACCGCGTGGTGGCCCGCCTCACGGCCCCCACCACCGCGGGCGGCCTGGGCTACGCCCATCTGGGCGACTGGAGCAAGCGCGAAGGCAACCGTTGCATTGAGACCGAGCACCTGCGGGCCAACCTGCAGCTGCGCGGCTACAGCAGCGCCCACATCGCCCAGGCGCTGCAAAAGCTGATGGCGGCGGCAGACGCCACCGGCATCACGCTCTACCAGGCCAACCTGCGCACCTACCAGCTGCTGCGCTACGGGGTGCCGGTGCAGGAGGCGGCCGGGGCGCCGCACGAGACGGTGCACCTGATCGACTGGGACACGCCAACGAACAACCACTTTGCGCTGGCCGAAGAGGTGACGCTCAAGGGCGGACACGAGCGGCGGCCCGACGTCGTGCTGTTCATCAACGGCGTCGCGGTGGTGGTGATAGAGCTCAAGCGCAGCTCGGTGGACGTGGCCAACGGCATCCGCCAGCTGATCACAAACCAGGAAGCGATCTTCAACCAGGGGTTTTTCAGCACGGTGCAGCTGGTGCTGGCGGGCAGCGACTCGCAAGGCCTGCGCTACGGCACCACGGGCACGCCCGAAAAGTTCTTCGTGGAATGGAAGCACCACAAAGTGGGCGGCGCCGATGAAACCCTGGCCGCAGGCGAATTGCTGGACGGGCCGCTGAGCCAGATGCTGGAACCCGCGCGACTGCTGGACCTGGTGCGCAACTTCGTGATCTTTGATGCCGGCCAGAAGAAGGTGCCGCGCCTGCACCAGTTTGAGGGCGTGAAGGCCGCGCAGGAGCGCATTCAGCGCCATGAGGGCGGCGTGATCTGGCACACGCAGGGCAGCGGCAAGAGCATCCTGATGGTGCTGATTGCCAAGTGGCTGCTGGAGCACGACCCGGAAGCCCGCATCCTGGTGGTGACCGACCGGGATGAGCTGGACAAGCAGATCGTGGGCGTGATGAAAAACGCGGGGGTGATCGGCGCCGAGGCGCCGTCGCCGCGCATCACCTCGCGCCGGGATCTGGTGGAAAAGCTGGGCACGGCGTCGCCGCGCCTGATGTGTGCGCTGATCCACAAGATCGACGTGGCCGACCTGAAAGGCGAGCCGCCCAAGATCGCCGGACGCTTCTATGTGTTTGTGGACGAATGCCACCGCACCCAGGGCGGCGACATGAACAAGCAGATGAAGCGCTGGCTGGCCAGCGCCATCTTCATCGGCTTCACCGGCACGCCGCTGCTGCGCCGCGACAAGCAGACCACGCGCGACGTGTTTGGCACCTTTATTCACACCTACAAGTTCGACGAGGCGGTGGCCGACAAGGTGGTGCTGGATTTGAAATACGAAGCTCGCGATGTGCCGCAGCGGCTGACCTCGCGCAAGGCGATTGACGACTGGTTCGAGATCAAGACCCAGGGGCTGAACAACTTTCAGAAGTCGGTGCTGCGCAGGCGCTGGGCCACGATGGAGGAGCTGATGAGTTCGGGCGAGCGCAAGCAACGCATCATCGCCAACATCAACCACGACTTCGGCGTGCGGCCCCGGTTGAACAACGGGCGCGGCACGGCCATTCTGGTGGCAGCCAGCATCTACGACGCCTGCCACTATTTCCGGCTGTTCCAGAACACGCCGCTGGGCGCGCACTGCGGGCTGATCACGTCTTACGAGCCCAACCACAACGCGATCTCGCAAGAGCCCAAAGACAGCGACGAGCGCTACAAGTTCGACACCTACACCAAGCACGTGCTGGCCAAGGACCAGACCACCACGCAGTACGAAACCGAGATGAAGCGCCGTTTCATCGAAGAGCCCGCCAACCTGAAACTGCTGATCGTGGTGAGCAAGCTGCTGACGGGCTTTGACGCGCCGAGCTGCAGCTACATCTACCTCGACAACGAGCTGCGCGACCACAACCTGTTCCAGGCGATCTGCCGCACCAACCGGCTGGACGGTGACGACAAGGACTACGGCCACGTGGTGGACTACAAGGAGCTGTTCAGCAAGGTGCAGGACGCGATCGCGGTCTACACCTCGGACGAGCTGGACACCGAGACCGTGGGCGAAGATGGAAACGTGATCGTCAAGGACTGGCGCGAAGAGGGCAAGGCCCAGCTGGACGCGGCGCGCGAGGCGCTGATGTATTTGTGCGCCCCGGTCAAACAGCCACAAGGCATTGAACAGCACATTCAGTACTTCTGTGGCGACGCGGCCAACCCGGCGGCCTTGAACGACACCGAGCCGCTGCGCATCTCGTTCTACAAAGCCGTAGCCGCGTATGTGCGGGCTTACGCCGACCTGGCCCCGCACCTGGCGGAGGCGGGCTACAGCGCAGCGCAGATCAAAGCCTTTGAGCAGGAGACGCAGTTTTACGCCGAAGTGCGCGCGGCCATCAAGAACCACTCGGGCGAAGAGCTGGACATCAAGCCGTTTGAGGCGGACATGCGCCACCTCATCAACACCTACATCCAGGCCGACCCGGCCGACCTGCTGGGCGACCTGAGCGAGCTGTCGCTGACCGAGCTGATCATCCACACGGGCATCCACGATGCCATTGCGAAGAAGCTGAACGAGAAGGGCAAGCTGTCAAAGAATGCCATCGCCGAGACCATCATCAACAACGTGCGAAAGACCATCATCCGCGACCAGCTGACGGACCCGATGTTCTATGCGGAGATGTCCAAGCTGCTGGAAGACCTGATCCAACAGAAGCGCGATGACACCGCGTCTTACGAGCAATTCCTGAAGAACGCAGAGGCGCTGGCCAAACAACTGGGCCAGGGCAAGGGCGAGCACGGTGTGCCCGCTGCGCTGCACGGCAACAAGGAAGCCACAGTGCTCTACAACAACCTGCCGATGGTGTTGGAGGCAGCGGTTCCGCTCAACACGGCGGCCGAGCCCCTCAAGGCGTGGGGCGACGAGTGCCTGGGCCTGGCTTTGAAGCTGGACAAGGCCGTCCGCGAAAAGGCGCCGGCCGGCTGGAAAGGTGACCCGGCGCGCGAGGCCCAGGTGTTGAACGCGATTGCGCCCATCCTGAACAAGAACAAGGCGGCCACGCTGGCCATGTTCGAAATCATCAAAAACCAGCCAGGCTACTGATGAGCGAAGTGTTTGAGCTGGGCGACATCACGATCAGCCTGAAGCGCAAGCGGGTGAAGAACGTGCACCTGACGGTGCATCCACCCGATGGCCGGGTGACCCTGGTCGCACCGCTCGCCACGCGCACCGAGGTGGCCCGCGCCTACGCCATTTCGCGCTTGCGCTGGATTCGACAGCAGCAGCAAAGCTTTCAAGAGCAGGAACGCGAAAAGCCGCGCCAGTTTGTGACACGGGAAAGCCACCACGTCTGGGGTCGGCGCTACCTGATGACCGTGATCGAAGCCGACACGAAGCCCCACGTGAAGCTGGACCACCGCCGCATCCACCTGTTTGTTCGGCCCGGCGCCGATCAAGCCAAGAAAGCGAGGGTCATTCACGAATGGCACAAGGCGCTGCTGCACGCCGAATTGCCGGGCCTGATTACCAAGTGGGAGCGCAAACTGGGTGTGAAAGTCAACGGCTACTACCTGCAGCGCATGAAGACCAAATGGGGCAGTTGCAACCACCGGGCCGGCAACATCCGGTTGAACACCGAGCTGGTGAAAAAGCCCAAGGACCTGCTGGAGTACGTGGTGGTGCATGAAATGCTGCACCTGCTGGTGCCGACGCACAGCGACGTTTTTGTGGAGCTGCTCGACAGGCATTGCTCGGGTTGGAGAGAGGCGAGAGCCGACTTGAACGCATTGGCCTTGTCTGCGTAGCTCCTCAACGGTCTGGATGAAGACATCTCAGGCCTGCCACCAGAGGAACCTCAGCCATCCGAGCACAAACTCTCGTCGATCCCCGCGTGATGACGGGAACCCGCTCAGGCGCGATGCAAGTTTGGGCAAACCTCACGGCAGGGGTTTTACGCCGAGACACCCAACAGGGAAGCCAGCTTCAGCGTCGTGCCCCAGTTGCGGGTCGTGATTCCCCGACCGGCCTTGCCCAGCAGGGCCTCACCCGCCCTGCTCTCCAGGAGCCCGCCCGCGCAGTGCAGATACGCGGCGTGCTCCGTGACGGCGAGGCGCTCGCCGGGTTGCAGCAGCGGTCGCAGGGCATCGAGTTCGGCCAGCCGGGCCTGGTCCATCGCGAAGGCCACGAGGAAGCGTGGGTGCTCGGCTTCCGGTGGCGTCATCGGGTTGTCGGCCACGATGGCCGCGAACTCGGCCGTGGTCTTGACGATGACCGGCGTCGCGACACCGAAGCGCGCCTGAAGGGCGGACGCCACGTCCGCCGCCAGTCTGACCGGGCTGCGGCTCTTGGACGAGAACACCGCGTTGCCGCTGTTCAGAAGGGTCTGCACCTCGGTGTGCCCCTGTTCCTCCAGCATGGCCCGAAAGTCGGCCATCGGCACACGGTTGCCTTTGCCGACATTGACGCCACGGAGCAGAACGACGAAGCGGGGCATGGGTGTGGGTCTCCCGCTCACGTCATCTCAAGCGCCCTGCGGCCCCGCCAGGTAGTCCACCTTGCCCAGGTCCACCCCGTTGTGGCGCAGCAGCGCGTAGGCGGTGACGACGTGGAAGAACATGTTGGGCAGGGCGTAGTGCTTGAGGTAGGCCTCGCCGGGCATGCTGCGGGTCTTGTCGCGGCCCACCGGGAACACGATCTCGGCGGCTTCGCGGCCGTCGATGGCCGTGGCGGGCACGGTGGCCAGCCAGTCCAGGGTTTTGGCGATGCGCGCCTTGAGTTCGGGGAAGGTGGTTTCGTTGTCTTCGAATTTCGGCGCCTCGATGCCGGCCAGGCGCGCGGTGCCGTTCTTGGCGGCGTCGCAGGCGATGCGGATTTGCGCGGTGAAGGGCAGCATGTCGGGCGCCAGGCGGGCCGCGCACAGCACGTTGACGTCGAACTTGCGCGCCGTGGCGCTGGCCTCGGCCTTCTCCAGGCAGTGCAACAGGTTGGTCAGTGCGGTCTGGAAGACGGGCAGGCTGGCGGACGAGAGGGTGATGGCCATGGGGGTTCCTGAAAGGGATGAAAGGGTCGGGAGCGCATGCTACGCGCCCCCGCGATCCCTTGCAGGCGGCGGGGCTCAGCCGTTCACACGAGAGCGTCGTCCGCCACCGTGGACCACCGCCGAAAGCGTTCCTGCAGGCGCTGCACCACCGGGGCGGCGGGTGGTGGGACGCTGGCGTAGGCGTCGCGGCCGTGCGGGGGCATGGCCCAGCGGGTGCTCAGCCAGGCGCCGCGCGCCGTGCCCTCGACTTCGTCCTGGCTGCGCACCACCGCCAGGGGTGCGAGCAGTGCGCTGAGCGCGGCCGCGTAGGCCGGGTTGTCGGCCAGCGGCCCTTCGAGGATCACCACGGACGCGTCATCGCCCTGCGGGGCATGCGCCCGCAGCGCGGGGGGCAGCAGGTCGAGCAGGATGCGGGTGGTCATCATGGCGCAGTAGAGCGCGGCCAGGGCCGGCCGCAGGTGCAGGGGCACCACTTGGGGTGCGACGCCCATGGGCTGGTCGCCGCGCACGATCTCGCCGGCCTGGCCGAAGAGGGTGTTGGGCCCGGCGTCGCTGCCGGGCAGGGCCAGCCACCCGGCTTCCAGCACCTCGTGCAGGGCGCGCTCGGTGGCCAGCGCCGGGTCGGCGCCGTGGCAGAGGTGGGCGAACTCGCGCCCGCCCATGAAGCGCGCGGTGGGCACGGGTTTGCCCTCGATGGACTGGTTGAAGAGCTGGTCGCGCAGCGGGTCGAGCGTGAGCGTGTCGGCGGGCACGCCGGGCGCCATGATGACCGTCCAGGTGCCGGTGGAGACGACGCTGGCGCCGGGCAGCGCGTGCAGGTGGCGCGCCAGGCAGGCGTTGCTGTCGTGCAGGCCGACGTGCACCTGGCAGCCGGCGGGCAGGCCCAGCGCGGTGGCGAGTTCGGGGCGCAGCGGGCCCAGCGTTTCGTGCGCGAGGCGCAGCGGCGCGAAGCGCTCGGTCAGCCCCTGGCGCACGGCCCAGGGGGCGAAGGCGTTGCGCGCCGGTTGCCACAGGTGGGTGTGGCAGCCCAGCGAGGTGGCTTCGTTGGCGACCGCGCCGGTGAGCCACCAGGCCCAGTACTGCGGATACGGCAGCCAGTGGCGCAGGCGCGCCCAGTCCTGCGGCCGGTTCTGCTGCAGCCAGTAGAGCTGCAGGCCGGCGTTCAGGCCCAGCGGCAGCTGCGGCGATCCGGTGACCTCGAAGCCGTCGAGCAGCGCGGTGTAGCGTTCGCGCCAGGAGCCGTAGCCGTCCCACTCGTAGTCCATGGGCGGCAGGGCCAGGCCGTGTTCGCCGATGGCGCAGAAGGCGGCGCCGTGGGTGGTGATGCCGATGCGGCCGATCTGCCGGCGCTCGGGCAGCGTGGGCATGGCGTCGAGCAGCCAGGCCCGCAGGGCTTCGGTGCCGAGCGCGGTGTAGCCGTCGGCCTCGACCGACGCGTTGGCCTGCACGCGGCGGGCCAGCACGTCGCCCTCGGCGTTGAACAGCACCAGCTTGGCGTTGCTCTTGCCGATGTCGAGCACCAGGGTGTGTGTGCCGCTGTCCATGGTCAATCGAGATGGAACAGGCACGGCAGGTCCTCGGCCACGGGCGAGCCGTCGGGGTGGCACCGCATGAGGTCCTTCATGTGCTGCCACCAGCGCTGCATCACCGGGTGCTGCGGCAGGCTGGCCATGGTGTGGCCCTGGCGGCGGCGCAACACGGCGAACAGCACCCCGTGTTCTTCGTCGAGGTAGATGCTGTAGTCCTCGATGCCCGCGTCCTTGAGCAGGGCCACCAGCTCGGGCCAGATGGCGTCGTGGCGGCGGCGGTACTCGGCCACGCAGCCGGGCTTGAGGAACATGCGGAAGGCGTGTTTTTCGGTGGGCATGTCAGGCACTCCCGGCGGCCGGTGGCTTCTGGAAACGCGAGGCCAGGCGGCGCAGGTACTGGGGCAGCACCATGGCCACGATCAGCAGGCCGCCCACCACCATGGAGACCACGATGCCGGTGACGTTGAGCATGCCCATGGCGAAGGTGAAGCTGCCCAACAGCACGGCCGCCAGCAGGGTGCCGACCACGCTGCCGCGCCCGCCCTGGATGGACACGCCGCCCAGGATCACGATGGTCACGGCGTCGAGCTCCCAGCCCATGGCCAGGTTGGGCCGCGTGCTGCCGATGCGCCCGGTGAGCAGCACGGCCGCCAGCGCCGCCATGATGCCGGCAAACACGAACAGGCCCAGGCGGTAGCGGTCCACGGCGATGCCGGAGAAGCGCGCGGTCACCGGGTTGGCGCCGATGGCGTAGATGCGCCGCCCGTGCACGGTGGCGTGCAGGTACAGGCCCACCAGCAGCGCCGCGACCAGCATGACGACAAACTCGATCGGCACGATGAGCCACGGCATATCGAGCAGGTCGCCCAGGTAGCCGTTGCCCCAGGTGACCAGGGTCTCGGGGTAGCCGGTGATGGCCTGGTCGCCCAACACCACCTGCGCCAGCCCCCGGTACAGCGAGAGCGTGCCGATGGTGACGACGATGGCGGGCAGTTTCCAGCGCGTGACCAGCCAGCCGTTGAGCGCGCCGCAGGCCGCGCCGGTGGCCAGGGCCGCCAGCACCATGGTGCCGGTGCCCGCGCCGGCCTGCATGGCAAAGCCCATGGCCATCGAGGCCAGCGCCATGGTGGCGGCGATGGACAGGTCGATCTCGCCACCGATCACCAGCAGGGCCATGGCCAGCGCGATCAGCGCCTTCTCGGAAAAGTTGTAGGTGGTGTCGGCCAGCGCATAAGGCGTGAAGAAGCCTTCGATGCCCAGGCCGAAGCCCAGGTACACCAGCACGATCAGCGCGATGAGGATGCGCTCCCAGGTGTCCAGCGCCTTCATGCTTGGGCTCCTTGCGGGGTTTCGAGAATCTGGCGCCCCTGCGTGCGGTCGGCCCGCGCGTTGAGCACCACCGAGATCAGGATCACCGCGCCGGCAATGGCCTGCTGCCAGAACGGCGAGACCTGGATCACCGGCAGCGCGCCGTTGATGACGCCGATGAACAGCACGCCGAGCAGCGCGCCGGCAATCGTCCCGACGCCGCCGCCAATGCTCACGCCACCGATCACGCAGGCCGCGATCACCGTGAGCTCGTAGCCCGAGGCCAGTTCGGTGAAGGCGATCGAATAGCGCCCCACCCAGAGCAGGCCCGCGAGGCCGGCCAGCAGGCCCGAGAAGGTGTAGGCCATGACCAGGCGCTGGCGCACCGGGATGCCGGCGTACAGCGCCGCGTGCGGGTTGCCGCCGTAGGCATAGAGCTCGCGCCCTTCGCGGCGCCAGCGCAGCAGGTAGGCGCTGACCAGCAGCACGCCCAGCGCAAACCAGATCAGCGCGGGCAGGCCCAGCCAGTCCTCGCGCGGCAGGCCCTTGATGAGCGGGTGGATTTCGTGGTCGGAGATCCAGGCCCCGCCGCTGGCCACGAAGGTGGCGCCGCGGTAGGCCGAGAGCGTGCCCAGCGTGACCACGATGGGCGGCAGCGAGAACCGCATGATCAGCCAGCCGTTGACGGCGCCCAGCAGCGCGCCCACCACGCAGGCCATGAGCAGCAGCGCCGGCAGCGGCATGCCCGGCCAGGCACGCGCGGCCAGCGCGCAGAGCATGCCGGTGAGCGCCAGGTTGGAGGCGACCGACAGGTCGACCCCACGGGTGAGCAGCACCAGCATCTGGCCCATGACCAGGATCACGAGGATGGCCGAATCGTTGCCGATGTCGAGCACGTTGCGCCAGCTCAGGAACACCGGCGCGCGCCAGCCGACGGCGAGCACGATGAGGACGATGATGGCCGCGAGCAGCCACTCGCGGCGGCGGGTGTGGAAGTGGGAAGACAGGCTCATGCGGCCATCTCCAGCACGTGTTGGTGGAGCGCCTCGGGCTCGACGCCCGAGGCCGCGGCGACGATGGTTTCGGCGTCGGCCTGGCCCTGTTCGTAGGTGGCCACCATGCGGCCCCGGCGCATGACCACGGTGCGGTGCGCCAGGTGCATCACCTCGGGCAGCTCGCTGGAAACCAGGATCACCGCCAAGCCCTGCGCCACCATCTCGGCGATCAACTGGTACACGGCCTGCTTGGCGCCCACGTCAATGCCCTTGGTGGGCTCGTCCAGGATCACGATGCGCGGGTTCAGCCCCAGCCACTTGGCGATCACCACCTTCTGCTGGTTGCCGCCCGACAGGCCCGACAGCGGCGTGTCCTGGCTCTCGGTCTTGATGTGCAGGCGCGTGATCATGGACCCGGCCAGCGCGGACTCGCGCGCCTTCGACAACCAGGGGCCGCGAGCGAGCGAGGCGGCGTTCGTGACCGGGCCGGCCAGGCCGGCGAGCGTGATGTTGTGGCGCACCGAAAAGTCCAGGATGCCGCCCTGGCGCTGGCGCTCTTCGGGCACGTAGGCCAGACCGGCCGCGATGGCGTCGGCCGGCTCGCGCACCTTCAAGGCCTTGCCGGCGACGCGGATCTGCCCGCGCGCCAGCGGGTTCAGGCCCATCAGCGCGAGCATGGCTTCGCTGCGGCCCGCGCCCACCAGGCCATAAAAGCCCAGGATCTCGCCGGCACGCAGCGAGAAGCCCAGGCCGTCGAATTCGGTGGGGTGCGAGAGGCCTTGCACCTCCAGCACCACCTCACCCGCGCGGCGCGGGATGTGGGGGTAGATCTTCTCGATCTCGCGCCCGGCCATGAGCTTGACCAGCTCGCCTTCGCGCGCGTCGGCGATGCGGCCGTGGCCCACCGAGGCGCCGTCGCGCAGCACCACGTAGCGGTCGGCGACGGCGAAGATTTCGTCGAACTTGTGGGTGATGAAGAGCACGGCCACGCCCTGCGCCTTCAGGCCCCGCACCAGGCCGTAGAAGTCGCGGATCTCGGCCTGCGAGAGCGCGGCGGTCGGTTCGTCCAGGATCACCACGCGCGCTTTTTGCGACAGCGCGCGGGCGATCTCGATCAGGTGGCGCTGGGCCAGGCTCAGCTGCTTGACCGGGGTGGTGGCGGCAAAGCCGGCGCCCACCTGGTCGAGCACGGTCTGGGCTTCGGTGTTCATGCGCGCCCAGTCGATGAACGACAGCGGCCCCAGCCGGCGCATGGGCTGGCGGCCGATGAAGATGTTCTCGGCCGCGCTCAGCTCCTCGAACATCACGGTTTCCTGGTGCACGGCCACGATGCCGGCGGCCTGCGCGTCCTGTGCGCGAGCAAAGCGCACCGGCTGGCCCCCCAGCTCGATGCGGCCTTCGTCGGGCTGGTGCACACCCGTCAGCGTCTTGACCAGCGTGGACTTGCCAGCGCCGTTTTCGCCGATGAGCGCGAGCACCTCGCCGCCCACCAGTTCCAGGTCCACGCCCTTGAGGGCGTGGGTGGGACCGAAGCGTTTGTGAATGCCTTGCAGCCGGAGCCAGGCAGAGGGGTTCTCAGAGGTCATGGAGGCACATTGGAGCAAGAAACGACGACCTCAGGGCACCGAGGAACCGGCTTTGCCGGGCCTCTGGTGCCGTCCCCTCCCGCCGAAGGCGAGAAGGGGGAAGACGCGAAGCGGCGCAGGGGGTTCCTCAAAAGATTTTTGCGAATTTGTCCACGTTGGTCGCGTCGTAGGTAAAGGGCTCGGCCATGGCGGCTTCGCCGTTTTCGTCCAGCGTGGCCTTGCCGACGCGGCCCAGCGAAATCACCTCGCCCTTGGCGCCCTTGGCCGTGCCCTTCATGAAGGCGTGCACGGCGTGGATGGACGAGTAGCCCAGGTCGATCGGGTTCCAGATCGCGAACGACTTCACCGCACCGCTCTGCACGTGGCCGGCCATCTCGGAGGGCAGGCCCAGGCCGGTCACGAAGATCTGGCCGACCTTCTTCTCGTCCTGCACTGCCTTGGCGGCCGCGGCGATGCCGACCGTGGTGGGGGCGACGATGGCCTTGAGGTTGGGGTAGCTCTTGAACAGGCCTTGCGCTTCGCGGTAGCTCTTGTCGGTCTGGTCGTCGCCGTAGACCACGTTGACCAGCTTCAGGCCGCTGTACTCGGGCTTGGCCAGCACCTTCTTCATCTCACCGATCCAGATGTTCTGGTTGGTGGCCTGCGCGGTGGCCGAGAGCACGGCGATCTCGCCCGTCTTGCCCACCACCTGCTCGCTCATCTTCACCAGCTTCTCGCCGATCAGCGCGCTGTTCGAGGGGTTCAGCTGCATCAGGCGGCCTTCCTTCTTCACGCCCGAGTCGAACGAGATCACCTTGATGCCGCGGGCCATGGCCTTCTTGAGCGAGGGCACCAGCGCGTCGGGGTCGTTGGCGGAAATCACGATGGCCTTGACGTTCTGCGCGATCAGCGAGTTGACGATCTCGATCTGCCCTTCTGCCGTCGCCTTGGCCGGGCCGGTGTAGATGATCTCGACGTCCTTGAGCTCCTTGGCGGCTTCGAGCGCGCCCTGGTGGGCGGCGTCGAAGAAGCCGTTGCCCAGGCTCTTGACCACCAGGGCGATCTTGTCGGCGGCGAAGGCGGGCTGGGCCAGGGCAAGCGCCAGGGCGGCTGCGGTCAGTGCGAAGCGGGATTTTTTCATGTATGTCTCCAAAGGATGTCGTCGCGGTTGAAAAAGGCCGACCTGTCGGGGTCGATGTCCTGCCGTTGGTGATGGGAAACGCCAGCGGTCAAGATGGGTGGCCGGCCGGGGCGCCTCGCGCGCAGCCCCGGTCGGTGAAGGGGTTCACACGATGCCGCCGCCACCGCCCACGGCGGCCGGGCGCTCGCCGGCCACCCGCTGGCGGTAGCCACTGGCGCGGTAGGCGGCCACCGGGTCGATGGCGCCGCCAGCGTCCAGCCGCACGCGCTGCAGCAGCGGGGTCACGTCGGTCTGGAAGGCCTGCTTGAGCAGGTGGGTGGCGGTGAGCGCGTCGTTGGCGTCCTGCGCGGCGTCGAGCGCGGCGCGGTCCACCAGCAGGGCCTGCGCGTAACTGCGCTGCACCTGGATGGCGCTGGTCATCAGGCTCTCGATGGGATCGGTCACGTTGTGGCTCTGGTCCAGCATGTAGGCCGGGTCGAAGGCGACGCCTTCGTGCGCCGCGGCCACCAGCTCGTTGAACACCAGGAACAGGCGGTAGGGCGAGACGCTGCCCGCGTCCAGATCGTCGTCGCCGTACTTGCTGTCGTTGAAGTGGAAGCCCGCGAGCTTGCCGGCGGCGATCAGGCGCGCGACGATGAGTTCGATGTTCACGTTGGGCGCGTGGTGGCCCAGGTCCACCAGGCACTGCGCCCTCGGGCCCAGGGTCTGCGCGGCCAGGAAGCTCGATCCCCAGTCCTGGATCACGGTGGCGTAGAAGGCCGGCTCGCAGATCTTGTGCTCCAGCATCATGCGCCAGTCGCCCGGCAGCGCGGCGTAGATCTGCTGCGCGCTTTCCAGGTAGCGGTCAAACGCGCGGCGGAAGTGCTGCTGGCCGGGGAAGTTGCTGCCGTCGCCCACCCACACCGTGAGCGCCTTGGAGCCCAGCGCCTGGCCGATGGCGATGCACTCCAGGTTGTGCGCCACGGCCTGCGCGCGGGTGGCCGCGTTGGTGTGGCTCAGGCTGCCGTACTTGTAGCTGTGGGCCTGGCCCGGCTGGTCGCTGAAGGTGTTGGAGTTCATGGCGTCGAACGCCAGGCCGGCGCTGGCCGCGGCCTGGCGCAGCTCGCTCCAGTCGCTGCACTTGTCCCAGGGGATGTGCAGGCTGACGGTGGGCGTGGCGCGCGCCAGCTGCTGGATCACGCCGCAGTCCTGCAGCTTGTCGAACACGTGGCGCGGCTCGCCCTGGCCGGGGAAGCGGGCGAAGCGCGTGCCGCCCGTGCCCACGCCCCAGCTGGGGATGGCGACGCCGAAGGCCGCGACCTGCTGGCGCACGGTCTCGATGTCGATCTGGCGCCGGGCCAGCTGTTCGCCCAGGTGCTCGTAGTCGCTGTGCACATGGCGCAACTGGGGTCCGTTGTGCGAGGCGAGAAAGCTGCTGTCGATGGTCTTCATGTCTCTTCCTTGTTGAACGGGTGCCTGAGCACCCATCTCGTCCGTGGACGCCGCGGAACCGGCTTCGCCGGGCCGCTGGCGTCGCCCCCTGGGGGGTGACGCGCGCAGCGCGGCGCAGGGGGGGGGCTATCTCGTGAACGCCGCCAGGTTGCCGGCGTCCACGTTGAGGATGTTGCCGGTGCTCTTGGCGCTGAGGTCTTCGCAGGCGAAGAAGTAGGTGGCCTCGGCGATGTCTTCCGGGAACACGCTGCGCTTGAGCATGGAGCGGTCGCGGTAGAAGGCTTCGAGGTCGTCTTCGCCGATCTTGTTGGCCTGGGCACGCTCCGCGCTCCACTGGCCGGTCCAGATCTTGGAGCCGCGGATGACGGCGTCGGGGTTGACCACGTTGGAGCGGATGCCCAGCGGCGCGCCTTCGAGCGCGAAGCTGCGCGAAAGCTGGATCTCGGCGGCCTTGGCCGCGCAGTAGGCGGTGGCCTGGTTGCTCGCGACCATGCCGTTCTTGCTGGCGATCATGACGATGGAGCCGCCCGTGCCCTGCGCCTTCATCAGCTTGAAGGCTTCGCGTGCCACCAGAAAATAGCCCGTGGCCAGGATGCTCTGGTTGCGGTTCCACAGCGCCAGCGTGGTTTCGTCGATGGGCGCGGCCGAGGCGATGCCGGCGTTGCTCACCAGAATGTCCACGCCGCCAAACGCCAGGGCGGCGCGGCCGTAGGCGGCGATCACGCTGGCCTCGTCGGTCACGTCGCAGCGCACGCCACGCACGTGGTCCTTGCCATGCGCCTTGGCCAGGTCGGCGGTGACGCTGGCCAGCGCGTCCTCGTCGATGTCGGCCAGTACCACGCAGGCGCCCTCGGCCAGCATGCGCCGGGCAATGGCCTGGCCGATGCCGCCGGCCCCGCCGGTGACCAGGGCGACCTTGCCCACCAGCGGCTTGGGCTTGGGCATGCGCTGCAGCTTGGCTTCTTCGAGCAGCCAGTATTCGATGTCGAAGGCCTCCTGCTCGGGCAGGCCCACGTACCGATCCACCGCGTTGGCCTCGCGCATCACGTTGATGGCGTTCACGTAGAACTCACCGGCGATGCGGGCCGTGGCCTTGTCCTTGGCAATCGTCACCATGCCGATGCGCGGCAGCAGGATCACCACCGGGTTGGGGTCGCGCAGCGCCGGGCTGTTGGCGCGCTGGCAGCGCTCGTAGTAGGCGGCGTAGTCGGCGCGGTAGGCGGCCAGCAGACCGTCCAGCGCGGTCTTGAGCGCCGGGCCTTCGAGCGTGTAGACCGCCTCGGGCACGATCAGCGGGCGGATCTTGGTGCGCAGGAAGTGGTCGGGGCACGAGGTGCCCAGCGCGGCCAGCGGTTCGAGCTCGGCCGAGTTGACGAACTGCATCACCTCGGGCGAAGTGTTCACGTGCAGCAGCTTGGGGCTGCCCTGGGCGGCCAGGCCGCGCAGCACCGGCAGCACACGCGCCAGCGTGGCCTCGCTCGCCTCGGTGGCCAGCGTGTCGAAGCGTGTGCCGCCGAACACCTGCACCTGGCGGCGCTCGCGTTCCCGCGCCAGCCAGGCCTGCGCGCGCTCGATCAGGTCCACCGTGTTTTCGTAGCAGGCGCGGGACGACTCGCCCCAGCTGAACAGACCGTGGCCGCCGAGCACGATGCCGCGCAGGCCGGGTTGTGCGGCGTTGTAGGCGGCCAGGCGCTGGCCCAGCTCGTAGCCCGGGCGCAGCCAGGGCATCCAGCCCACGGTGCCCTCGTACACCTGCCGGGTGATGGCTTCGCCGTTGGCCATGGCAGCGATCGCGATCACGGCGTCCGGGTGCATGTGGTCCACGTGCGCATAGGGCAGCGAGGAGTGCAGCGGGGTGTCGATGGAGGCTGCGCGGCTGTTGAGGTTGAAGGTGCAGTGCGGCAGGTAGGCCACCATCTCGTCTTCGTGCGCCAGGCCGCGGTACAGGCCCTTGAGCGCGCGCAGCTTGTCCATGTAGAGCGTGGAGAAGCCGTCGAGCTTCATGGAGCCCACGTCGCCGCCCGAGCCCTTGACCCAGAGCACTTCGACGTCGGCGCCGCTCAGGGGGTCGCGCTGCCAGATCTTGGCCGAGGTGTTGCCACCGCCGTAGTTGGTGATGCGCAGGTCCGAACCGAGCAGGTTGGAGCGGTACAGGAGCAGGTGGGGCTGGTCCATGCCGGCGGTCGCGGCTTCGTCCCACTGGGGAAAGGCTGGGGGGGTGGCTGTGTTCATGGGACGGGATGCTAGGCCGCGCCCCCAGCCCCGGCTATTGATGGAAATTGATCAAATCGATAACGAAGTCTTATATTCCAGCCCATGCCCCACCGGCTGCGGGTGGCGGGCGCGCTGCGGCCCGGTTTTTGTCCGGGAATGTCCTGAGGAGAAATCAAGATGATGGAATTGAAGGTCCGCCACTTGCGGGTGTTCGAGGCGGTGGCCAGCTGCGGCAGCTTCTCGCGCGCGGCCGAGCAGCTGGCGCTGACGCAGCCCGCCGTCTCGATGGTGGTGCGCCAGCTGGAGCAGGAACTCGGCACCGCCCTGTTCGACCCGACCGACCGCAAGCGCCTGAGCGACGCCGGGCAGGAGCTGCTCGGGCACGCCCGCATCATCCTGGCGCAGGTGCGCGCGGCCGAAGAAGCCATGGCCTTCTACACCGAGAGCGGCAGCACCGAGGCCTCGCGCGGCCTGCGCGGGCTGCTGCACCTGGGCGTGGTGCAGACCGCCAACTACTTCGCGCCGCGCCTGCTCAGCGAATTCCACCGGCGCCACCCCGACGTGCACCTCAAGCTCACGGTGGGCAAGCGCTCGGAGATCCTGGCCATGCTGGCCGAGCGGCGGCTGGACATCGCCATCACCGGCTACCCGCCGTCCGAGGCCGACGTGGAAGCGCACAGCTTCGCCCGGCATCCCCACTGCATCGTGGCGCCGGTGAACCACCCGCTGGCGCGGCGCGGCGCGCTGGAATGGACCGACCTGCGGCAGGAAGACTTCATCTTCCGCGAGCCCGGCTCGTCGACCCGGCTGTTCCTCGAACAGCTGCTGCAGGCGCAATCGATCCAGGTGCGCCAGCGGCTGGAACTCTCGGGCAACGAGACGGTGAAACACGCGGTGATGGAGGGCCTGGGCATCAGCTTCCTGTCGGCCCACGTGTTCCAGGTGGAGCTGGAAGCCGGCCGCATCGCCGTGCTCGACCTGGCCGACATGCCCAAGTACATCGACTGGTGCTTCATCCACCGGCGCGACGTCACGCTCAACGGCGTGAACCAGGCCTTCAAGGACTTCGTGTTCGCGGAGGGGACGCGGATCGCGGCTTGTCTGGTGCGGGGATGAGCAAGGCCAATATCCAGGCAACAGTGGGCGCACACCCCAGAGTTACAAGGTCGGAACAATGTCCCACAACATGTGCGCGAACACGGGTGGCCAGAGGTCTTTGCGCCACACGTAGGCCATGGTGAGGACCAGGCCGAAGGTGAGGACCCACACGACACCCAGCGGGCCCTGATAGAGGTGATACAACACCCGCGCCAGCAGCGGCAATCCCACGGCCACCGACAGACCAAATCCACGCAGGCCACGCACCAGGACACCGAGCAGGAACACCTCCTCGAACGCGCCGTTGACCATGGCGAGCGCAATGCGCGAGGTCAGCGACGAGTCGTCGAAACTGAAGCCAATGGCGTCCGTCGCACTGGCTGCGTAGAACAAGGTTGTGACGATGGCCCCGAACAGCCAGCACGCCAGAAACAACCCCACACCGACCGCCGTGCCGCGCATGGTCGGGTGCGGATACAGGGGTCCCAGATCGAAGCTTCGCGAACGCAGATACAACAACGCGGCCGAAGCCAGCACCAGCTCGATGAAAACCATTGCCCAGTTGCCGTCTTCCGAGAAGTTGGCGTCGGGGAACCCGGCCAACAAGGCCTGAAACGACCAGAGAATGAAGAGCCCGAAACAGAGGGTTGTGACCGTTGAGGCCTCCGGGAGCGAAAGGGTGGTCTTCTTGTCAGTGGGCATGGACGGTCAGGAGCATCTGACACGGCCTTCGGGACACGGCCTTTGGTCAGCTTGCACGGTGGTTGGAGCTCGCACAAGCATAGGTCAAATGCCAGCAGAGGGCTTCCCTGCCCGCAGTCACCACCTCAGGCCCGGCTCACGAAAGCGCGGCCTCGTAGATGGCCAAGTCGGATTTGGAAAAACAGCAGAAGATGACGGACTGCACCGGACAGCCTGCTGCCAGCACCTGACGAACCGTCGCGACTGCCACCGTTGACGCTTCTTCGATGGGGTAGCCGAAGATGCCCGTGCTGATGCAGGGAAACGCCAACGATGCCACCCCGGCGGCAGCGGCCACCTCCAGCGACCGCCGGTAACACGAGGCGAGCATTGCTGACTCTCCATGCGCGCCGCCACGCCACACGGGCCCGACGGTGTGCACGATGAACCGGGCGGGCAGCCGATAGCCCTTGGTCAGCTTGGCGTCGCCCGTCTTGCAGCCCCCGAGCAGGCGACATTCGTGCAGCAGCTCGGGCCCCGCGGCCCGGTGGATGGCCCCGTCCACCCCGCCGCCACCGAGCAGCGACGAGTTGGCGGCGTTGACGATGGCGTCGACGCGCAGCTGGGTGATGTCGCCCTGGATGGCCTTCAGAAGCATCGGTCGAAAAGCCTTCTTCAATCAACCCTTCTTCGCCAGCCCCAACCGCTCAATGGTGGCCTTCTCGGCCTTGAAGGTGCGTTCGCCGTAGGCCGTGTAATCGGCGCTGTTCATGTAGATCACAGGCTGGAAGAACTTGTCGAGCGTGGCGAGCACGGCCGGGTCTTCCAGCGTCTTCTTGAAGGCGTCGTGCAACACCTTCACCACCGCCGGGGCCATGCCCTTGGGGCCGCCGATGCCGAAGGGCGATTCGCTGATCGTGTCCCAGCCGCTTTCCTTGACGGTGGGCACGTCGGGGAAGGCCTTGTTGCGGTTGCTGCCCAGCGTGGCCAGCAGGCGCAGCTTGCCGCTCTGCACATGCGGCACGAACTCGGTGGTGCCGCTCATCATGCGGATATGGCCGCCCAGGATGGCCTGCATGATCTCGGCCGAACCCTTGAACGGAACCGGGTTGAGCCGGATGCCCGCTTTCTCGCTGAACTCCTCGATGGCCAGGTGCGGCGTGGTGCCCGTTCCGGTGTGGCCGTACTCCAGCTGGCCGGGGTTGGCCTTGGCGTAGGCCACCATCTCCTTGAGCGTCTTGAACGGCGCGTCGGCGGTGCAGGCGATGCCGAAGGTGTAGCCGGTGAGGCAGACGATGTGGGTGAGATCGGCCACCGGGTCGAAGGGCATTTTCTGCATGTGCGGCAGGCGGTAGATGCCCAGCGGCAGCTGCGTGAGCGTGTAGCCGTCGGGCGCGGCGCCCACCATGGCGGCCGCGCCCAGCGTGCCGCCCACGCCGGGCTTGTTCTCGATGATCACGGGCACACCCAGCGTCTTGCTGGCGCTGTCGGCGAAGGCGCGCATGACGCCGTCGCTGCTGCCCCCGGCGGGCCAGGGCGCGATGAGCTTGATAGGGCGTGAGGGGTACTTGTCCTGCGCAAAAGCCGCGCTGCTGAACAGGCCGGGCGCGGCCACCAGGGCGGAGCCGCCGGTGGCGAGGCTCAAGACATGGCGTCGGCTGATGGAACGTTGGGTGGGTGGCATCGGTTTCTCCTGGGTTGGCGGTCACACAAGCCTCATGGCAGACAGCCACAGACATTAGCCGGCACGGCGGGCGCGTGGAAGCGGGAGAGCCCGGGGACCGGGCCGTTTCCCGTCACCCCGGCGACTGGGCCATGCGCGGCCACCCGCCCCGGACGCCACCCAACACCACCCAGCGGCTGGCGGGTTTCCCCGGATTCGGCCATTGACTTGGTTATTTAGAGTAACTATTCTGCGGAGCGCTTCGAACCGCCCACAAGAACCCAGGAGACCTGCATGCACCCACGCCCCCGCCCTCGCGGCCCCTGGGCCTCGGCCGCGCTCACCGCGCTGACGATCACCACGCTCGCGGCCTGTTCGTCCGTGCCCGCCTCGGCCCCCGGCACCGCGCTGGCGCCGGCCCGGCCGGCGAGCATGGCCGGTTGTGAGGCCCTGGCGGGCCAGCTCGCCGGGCTGGCCCACACCCGCATCCAGAGCGTCACGGCGGTGGCCGCGGGTGCGCTCAAGGCCGGCGCGCAGGACGTGGCCGCGCACTGCGTGGTGCTGGGCGCCATGCACGAGCGCGTGGGCGCCGATGGCAAGACGCCCTACGCCATCGGCTTCGAGATGCGCCTGCCGCTGCGCTGGAACGGGCGCTTCCTGTACCAGGGCAACGGTGGCATCGACGGCGCGGTGCTGCCCGCGCTGGGCGCCTTCGGCGGCGGGCCGATCACCTCCGCCCTGCACCAGGGTTTCGCCGTGATCAGCTCGGACGCCGGCCACGACAACCAACTCACGCGCGGCCCCGGCTTCGGCCTGGACCCGCAGGCGCGGCTCGACTACGGCTACCAGGCCGTGGGCAAGCTCACGCCCATGGCCAAGGAGGTGGTGCGCCGGGCCTACGGCAAGGCGCCCGACCGCTCCTACATCGCCGGCTGTTCCAACGGCGGGCGCCATGTGCTGGTGGCCGCCGCGCGTTACCCCGAGATGTTCGACGGCTACCTGGCCGGCGCGCCCGGCTACAACCTGCCCAAGGCGGCCGTGGCCAACATCTGGGGCGCGCAGCAGTACAAGAAGGTCGCCACCGACCCCAAGGACCTCGGCAGTGCCTTCACCCAGCCCGAACGCCAGACCGTGGTCCGGGCCGTGCTGGACCGCTGCGACGCGCTCGACGGCGCCCGCGACGGCATGGTGCAACACCCCAGCGCCTGCCAGGCCGCGTTCAACCTGGCCCGCGACGTGCCCACCTGCAGCGGCGAGCGCAACGGCAGCTGCCTGAGCAGCGCGCAGAAGGCGGCGATCGCGCCCATCTTCAGCGGCGCCACCACGCGCGACGGAAAACCCTTCTACGCCAGCTTCCCCTACGACGCCGGCCTGGCCAGCCCCGGCGTGGCCAACTGGGAGTTCAGCGCGCCGATCCAGCGCGACTCGGGCGCCGTGGGCCTCATCTTCGGCGTGCCGCCGCAGAACCCGGCCGGTTTCAACGGCGAGGCCTTCGTGCTCAACGGCGACGTGGACGCGATGCTCGCCTCGGTGCAGGCCACGGCCGGGCCGTTCACCGAATCGGCCATGGGCTTCATGACCCCGCCCGACGCCACCGACCTGGGCCGCGTGAAGGCCAAGGGCGGCAAGCTGCTGGTCTACCACGGCATGAGCGACGCGATCTTCTCGCCGCACGACACGCAGGCCTGGTACGAGGGCCTGGGCCAGCGCACCGGTGGCGATCCGTCGGGCTTCGCGCGCTTCTTCCGCGTGCCGGGCATGGACCACTGCCGCGCCGGCCCGTCCACCGACCAGTTCGACGCGCTCGACCCACTGGTGCAGTGGGTGGAGCAAGGCATCGCGCCCGAGCAGATCATCGCCACCGCGCGTGGCCCGGGCAACGCCGGCGAGCTCAACCCCGATGTGCCCGCCAGCTGGGCGCCCAACCGCTCACGGCCACTCTGCGCCTACCCCAAGGTCGCCACCTACAAGGGCTCGGGCAGCCTCGAAGAAGCCAGCAGCTTCGCCTGCCGCTGAACACTGGGCCTCACTTCGCCGCGTGCCGAGCAGCGAAGTCCACGTACCAGTCCAGGCAGGTCGGGTTGGCCATGGCCTCCTTGTTGATCACCTTCTCGAGCGGCTGGCCCAGCAGCAGCTTCTTGATCGGCAGCTCCTGCTTCTTGCCCGAGAGGGTGCGCGGGATCTCGGCCACCTGGAACACGGCGTTGGGCACGAAGCGCGGTGAGAGCGCGGTGCGGATGGCGTCGTTGATCTTCTCGCGCATGGCCTCGTCCAGCGCCAGCCCCGGGCGCAGCACCACGAACAGCGGCATGTAGCTTTCGCGGCCAAGGTATTCGAGGTCCACCACCATCGAGTCCAGCACCTCGGGCAGCGCCTCGACCGCGCTGTAGAGCTCGCTCGTGCCCATGCGCAGGCCGTGGCGGTTGATGGTGGCGTCGGAGCGGCCGTAGATCACGCAGGAGCCGTCGGGGTGGATGCGCAACCAGTCGCCGTGGCGCCAGACGGCGCCGGCTTCCTTTTCAAGATCGCCACCGCCGGGCTTGCGACCGTGGCCGGGCGGGTAGCTGTCGAAGTAGCTGCCGAGCAGGCGCTGGTTGTCCTTGTCGCCCACGAAGTACAGCGGCATGGAGGGGATGGGTTGTGCGCAGACCAGTTCACCCACGGCGTCGATCACCGGCTCGCCCTGCTCGTTCCAGGCCTCGACCGCGCAGCCCAAGAGGCGGCACTGCATGCGGCCCGGGGTTTGTGGCAGCTCCCTGTTGCCGCCAATGAAGGCACCGGCGAAGTCGGTGCCGCCGGAGATGTTGCACCACCA
>Ga0156085_1143_pt3 | contig 35182 bp, 34 predicted proteins | sample RifCSPlowO2_02_FD_107738 | JGI IMG/M metagenome (GOLD analysis project Ga0156085, IMG submission 107738) | Burkholderiales bacterium RIFCSPLOWO2_02_FULL_67_64 | reverse complement strand
GCCCACGCCCTTGGTGCCGCGCACGGCAATGGCCTTGAGGTTCTTGCTGCCCATGACGGCGCCCACGCCCGAGCGGCCGGCCGCGCGGTGCAGATCGTTGACCACCGCGGCATACAACACGCCGTTTTCACCCGCCTTGCCGATGCTGGAGACGCGCAGCAGCGGGTCCTGCAGGCTGGACTTGAGGACCTCTTCGGTCTTCCACACGCTCTGGCCCCAGAGGTGGCTGGCGTCGCGCAGTTCGGCGGTGTCGTCGTTGATGTAGAGGTAGACCGGCTTGGCCGACTTGCCTTCAAAAATGACCATGTCCCAGCCGGCCATCTTGAGCTCGGCGCCCCAGTAGCCGCCCGAGTTCGAGCAGGCAATGGCGCCGGTGAGCGGGCCCTTGGTGATGACGGTGTAGCGGCCACCGGTGGAGGCCATGGTGCCGGTCAGCGGGCCGGTGGCCCAGATGATCTTGTTGTCGGCCGACAGCGGATCGACCTTGGGGTCGACTTCGCTGATCAGGTACTTGCTGCCCAGGCCGCGGGAACCGAGGTAGGCGCGCGCCCACTCCATGTTCAGCGGTTCGGACTTCACGGTGCCCGCGGTCAGGTTGACGCGGAGGATTTTTCCAGCCCAAGACATGTCGATGCTCCTTTAATCGGTTGGGGTCAGAGCACATCGCTGCGCGAGTGGTCTGACCCACAAGGTTTCAGGTCTTGGGGTCAGAGCACATCGCTTCGCGAGTGGTCTGACCCACAAGGTTTCAGGCTTGAGGTCAGGCGGCAGACGGCTGGTTGCCCAGCTTGTCGGCCCACAGCTTCATCTTGTCGATGCCGGTCCAGTTGGCGTCCACGAAGGTGATGGCCGCGGTGGGGCAGGCTTCGGCGCATGCCGGTTCGCCGCCGCACAGGTCGCACTTCTGGACCTTGCCGGTTTCCTGCACGTAGTTGATGGTGCCGAAGGGGCAGGCGATGGTGCAGACCTTGCAACCCACGCAGGTCGCGTCGTTGACCACCTTGGCGCCGGTCATCTTGTCCACCGTGATCGCCTCCACCGGGCAGGCATGCAGGCACCAGGCCTCGTCGCACTGGGTGCAGGTGTAGGGCACCTTCTTGCCGGTGTGGTGGAAGTCGAACACCTTGATGCGCGACTTGGAGGTGGCGTAGATGCCGTAGTTCTCAAACGAGCAGGCCATTTCGCACTGCAAGCAGCCGGTGCATTTGTCCGGGTTGATGTGCAGGACTTTCTGCATGTGGGTCTCCTGGTGGGTAGCGGCGCGTCTTATATGAAGCGCCTTGCCTATGAAAGGAAATACCTATGCATTGTTGAAGCCCCCTTGCCGTTTTTGTTCAGGGTTATCCCGTAGACACTCCGAACCGGGGTGGAAATTCTCAAAATGAAACAGCACCCCACTTGGCATACTTGCTGCTGTATGTTGTGCGATTGAGCTCCACTGCGCCATAACGAGACAGGCCCATCCATGAACAACAGCCCGCGCCCGCCGGTCACCACGGCGAACAACCACAGCGACCGCCTGGCCATGATCGAAAACGCGCGCCGGGCCGTGCTCGGTGGTGGCGCTCCCGGCGCGGGCCAGCGGATCGCCCCCTGGATCGAGCGCTCCTGGCGCCGCTGCCTGGCGCAGGGGTTCCTGCCCCGCCAGCCGCTGGTGTTCGACCCCGTGCCCGCCTCCGCCATGAAGCGCGTGATGGAAACCAACCAGCCCCTGCTGCGCGCGGCCGCACCGGTGATCCAGTCGCTCGCGCGCACCATGGCCGACACGCGCTACTTCGCCATCCTCACCGACGCCCAGGGCGTGGTGATCGATGTCAACGGACCGATCGACCACCAGGACCGGCGCGCCAGCCTGATCGCGCGCGTGGGGGTGGACCTGTCCGAACACCGCGTGGGCACCACCGCCATCGGCGCCACGCTGGCCGAACTGCAGCCGCTCTGGCTGCACCGGGGCGAACACTTCTTCGACACCGCCAGCGTCTACAGCTGCGCGGGCGCCCCGCTGTTCGGCCCCGACGGCCGTTGCGTCGGCATGCTCGACCTCACCGGCGTCGACGTGCCCGAACGCCCGGCCCTCAAGCACCTGGTCAGCCAGTCGGCGCTGAGCATCGAAAACGCGCTCACCCTCGCGCAGCCACACCACGTTCTGCTGCGCCTGAACTGGGCCGGCCGCATGCCGGGGGAAGACAGCGACGGACTGGTGTGCGTGGACCGCGACGGCGTCATCGTCGGCACCAACCGGGCCGCGGCGGACATGCTGGCCCTCGCACCCTGCGCGCCCTGGCCGCACTGCAGCGACGTGTTCGCCATCCCGACCGACAACCTGTTCGACGCCGCCCGCGCCCAGCGCGGTGCGGTCGAACTGCCGTTGTGGTCGGGCCTGCGCCTGCAGGTGCTGGCGCGATTCAACGACGGGCGCGCCAGCACCACGCCGCAGCGTCCGGCCACCCACGCGGGCGTGCCGCTCAGGGAAGTGGAAACCGCACTGATCCGCCGCGCGGTGGAAGAGGCCCGCGGCAACGTGATGCAGGCCGCACGCGTGCTGGGCATCAGCCGCGCCACGGTGTACCGAAAAATAGGCCGGAGGTGACCCCCCCTGCGCCGCTGCGCGGCTTCCCCCCAGGGGGCAACGCGAGCGGCCTGGCAAAGCCAGTTCCGCCGCGTTCTCGGTCAAGACACCTCGCGCCGGTCGGGCCTTGTCAAGGGGCGGTCAGCGTCAACCCGTTCTGCTGGAATATCTTCAGCAGCTCCCCGCTGTCGCGCAGGGATTTCATCGCGGCTTCGAGGGCTTGGCCCAGTTCCTTGTTCGCCGACTTGATCGCCATGCCCACGGGCCAGCCGGTGTCGGCGATGCCGTTGTTGAAGTTGATCTTGCTGATGCGGAACTGTCCCGCGCTGTCCGGGTGGCGCGACAGCACCGATTCGGCCTGCGCCCGCGTCACGAAGGCCGCCGCCACTTTGCCGTCCACCGCGGCCTGGACCGCCTCGGTGCCGGTGTTGTGGATCGCAACCTGCGTGCGCAGCAGCCCCCCGCCATAACCCATGAGCACGCTGGCCGCACCCGCGCCGCGCTCGGCCGCCAGCGGCAGGCCCTTGAGGTCTTCGGGGGCCGCCGCGCTGGGCAGGCGCCGCGTGTCGTGCACCAACACCAGCGACTGCCGCATGTACGGCGCCAGGATCCTCACCTGGGGGTTCTTCTGCGCCAGGTATTTGTCGGCGGGCACCTGCAGCATCACGTCGGCCGGGCCGTAGCCCAGGTAGTGCCCCTTCCAGACCATGTTGCGCAGGTCGTCCCCCATGTTTTCGCCTGCATCGAAAGGCAGCAGCGAGAGCTTGAGGCCCAGCTGTCGGGCCAGCGCTTCGGCCAGGGCCACGTCCAGCCCTTTCATGTCGGTCACGGCGCCGTCGGAGAACGGCGCGTTGTCCTTGTACACCGCGACCTTGAGCGCGCCGCTGGCGCGGATGCGGGCCAGGTCGCTGAGCTCGGTCTGGGCCTGCGCGGGCGACACCGCGGCCAGCAGGGGCAGTAGCGCGCCGCCCAGCACCTGCCGGCGGTTGAGCGCCGAGGCGGCGGGGGTTGAGGTGTTTCGCATGGTGTCTGTCTCCGGTGGGGGAAGGCCCGGTCTGTGCCGGCTCCGCGTTCGAAATGGAAGGGCGTGGGTCCGGTCGGTTGAGCCCGGACGAGACGGGCGGGCTCAACCGATGGGCGCTCAGGGCTCGCGACGGGTTTCGATGTAGGTGCGGATCGACCAGATGGCTTCCTGCGACAGCGTGCCTTCGAACGGGGGCATGTAGACGCGGCCGTCGCGCACGCGCCCGCGCCGCACGGTGGCGAGGAAGTAGTCGTCCATCTCCTTGAAGCAGACGGCTTTCTTCTCGGCGTCGGCGAAGCCGGTGCAGTCGCTGTCGAGCTTGCGCAGGTCGGGCGAGATGCCGCCCGAGATGGCTTCGAGCCCGTGGCAGCGGGCGCAGTTCTGGTTGTAGGCCGAGGTGCCGATGCGCAGCGCTTCACCGCGGGCCGGGTTCTGTTCGTTGTAGGGGTTGGCGTCCAGCCACTTGGCGCCGAGCTGGGGCAGCGTGCTGGTGTCCACGGCCTGGGGCGTCACGTCGCCGTGGGCCATCACGGCGGCGGTCACGAGGGCGCTGGCGGCCAGGGCAACGACGCGCAGTGCGCCGCGCGCGGGGGGGTTGAAGGAAAGGAATTTCATGGGGCTTGTCTCCGGTTGTCAGGGTGATTCAAGCTTGTGGGTAGCAAATAGCAGGCCACCAACGCCATCGCCCCCGAATGCCCCGCCGTGGCTTGTGTTCGCCCTGCAAGGCCCGGCCTCGCAAAGTGTTCCAAATTGAATCAGTTGCGCCGTGAGGGACAGGCCATGTGACACAACGGCGGGGCCGTTTCCCGGCTTTCCGGGCGAGAGCGCCCCCCGGGGCGGTGGCGGGTTACTTGCTATGTCCTTGTTGGAGACAACAGGCGCGCGCTATCACACCGGGAATACCAGTGTTGCTTCGCGGGACATAACTGATGAGAATCACATGAGCCAAGACCAACAGAAGACCGACGAGAACGCACCCCGGGAGACATTGCAAGATCCGCAATGGACGATGGACTACTGGGGGGGACTTCCCTCGGACCCAGGAGACGACATGAGTGCCGCCATGTACACGCGCCCCCTCGGGAGAGGCGCTGATCCTGCGCCGCCCGCCGCCTCTGCCGAGGCGGGGCCGGACCCGATCGTGCAGTCGCACCAGCGGTCCCAGGCGTACGGCATCACCGCCAACACCGAGCCCGACTTCTCAAGCCCGGGCCGCGTGGCGCTGACCGAGGCCCTGGACGAAAACCGTTTTCTGTTCCAGCACGCCGCGCCCGTCATGGAGACGCTGTACGACCAGATCGTCAACACCCACAGCATGGTGCTGCTGACCTCGGCCAAGGGCATGGTGCTGCACTCGCTGGGCGACACCGACTTCCTGGAAAAAGCCTCGCGCGTGGCGCTCACGCCGGGCATGGACTGGTCGGAGCAGACCAAGGGCACCAACGCCATCGGCACCGCGCTCACCGAGGAAGAAGCGCTCACGGTGCACGGCAACCAGCACTACCTGAACGCCAACAAGTTCCTCACCTGCTCGGCCGCGCCCATCTTCGACCCCTACGGCCAGGTCATCGGCGCGCTCGACGTCACGGGCGACCACCGCAGCTTTCACCAGCACACGCTGGCGCTGGTGCGCATGTCGGCGCAGATGATCGAGAACCACATGTTCGCCGACATCTTTCCCAAGGCGATCCGTATCCACTTCCACACCCGCTCCGAATTTCTCGGCACCCTGGTCGAAGGCATCGCGGTGTTTTCGCCCGAGGGGCGCTTCATCTCGGCCAACCGCAGCGCGCAGTTCCAGATCGGGCTGCCCTTCGCCGCGCTCAAGGCCCACACCTTTTCCTCGCTGTTCGGCCTGCCGATCTCGGCGCTGTTCGAGCTGTTCAGCGGCGCCATGCCCAACCCGAAACAGCTGTGTCTGCACAACGGGGTGTCGGTGTGGTGCCGCGCCAAGATCAAGCAGGCCAACCCCTGGTCCTCGGCCAAGCCCATGGGGCAGGACCAGGAGCCCGCAGCCGAGGCCCAGGCCGGCGCGCCCGCCGCACCGTTCAAACCCAGTGTGAAGAAAATGCAGTTCTCCACCCTGCACTACCTGGACACGGGCGACCCCCAGGTGTCCAACGTGATCCACAAGCTGCGCATGGTCTCGGGCAAGGACATCCCGGTCATGATCCTGGGCGAGACCGGCACCGGCAAGGACCTGCTGGCCCAGGCCATCCACGGCGACTCCCCGCGCTCGGCGCAGCCCTTCGTGTCGGTGAACTGCGCCTCCATCCCCGAGACGCTGATCGAGTCCGAGCTCTTCGGCTACGAAGAAGGCGCGTTCACCGGTGCGCGCAAGAAGGGCTCCATCGGCAAGATCCTGCAGGCCCACGGCGGCACGCTGTTCCTCGACGAGATCGGCGACATGCCCAAACACCTGCAGGCGCGTTTGCTGCGCGTGCTGCAGGAGCGCCGGGTCAGCCCGCTGGGCGCGGGCAAGGAAGTGGACGTGGACGTGGCCGTGGTCTGCGCCACCCACAAGAACATCAAGGACATGATCGCGCGCGGCGACTTCCGCGAAGACCTCTACTACCGCCTCAACGGTCTGGTGGTGCGCCTGCCGGCGCTGCGCGAGCGCACGGACTTCGAACTCGTGGTGAAGAAGATCCTGCACACGCTGTGCGAAAACGCCGCCCAGATCGGCATCTCGACCCAGGTGATGGACCTGTTCAAGCGCTACCACTGGCCGGGCAATTTCCGCCAGCTGCACAACCTGCTGCGCACGGCGGTGGTCATGGTGGGCTGCGAGGGTTCGATCGAGATGGAGCACCTGCCCGACGATTTCCTGGAAGAGCTGGAGCACGGCCTGCCCAACCCGATCGCGGCGCGCTTTCTCGGCCATGCCACACCAGCGCCGCCCCTGCCCGACATGCCCAGTACCGCCCCGATGCCCGACCCCATCGCCGAGGGCGGCCGGCTGCAGGACGTGGCCCTGAGCGCCATGGCGCAGATGCTGCGGCTGCACAAGGGCAACGTGTCGGCCGCGGCCAAGGCGCTGGGCGTGTCGCGCAACACGATCTACCGCAAGAAGGACCAGCTCCCTCCAGGCACTTTGTAACCCCCCGCGCCGCCTTCGGCGTCACCCCCCAGGGGGCGATGCGAGTGGCCCGGCGAAGCCGGTTCCACCGCATCCTGAGTTCAAGGCATTTCGCGCCGGCCATGCTTTGGCGCTTCTGTCATGCAGACTGCGTCTACTTCGCAGGCACTTCCAGATCCATCCAGTGTGGTTCCATTTCGCGCCAGGCGCGCTGCACGTTGAAGTCGTGGCGCTCGGTGTGTCCGGCCCATGCGCGGTAGGCCGGCAGCGTCACGGTGCCGGATTCGCTGGCCTGCAGGCCCCGGTCCATGGCCTGCAGCACACCGGCGCGCAGGTCCGTGAGGTAGCGGCGGGTGTCCGTCAGCGCTGGCGGCAGAGCGCCCGGCGCCACGGCGCGCGACACCGTGCTGGACACCAGCACACGCGGGCGCAGCGCGGCCAGCCGCTCCAGCGCCGCGAGCCAGCCGTCCACGCTGCCCTGGGCCAGCTCGGGCACCCGTTCGCCGACCACCAGCCCGCCGGCCCACAGCAGGCGCTCGCGCGCGCTCCACAGCACCAGATCGCCCTCGGTGTGGCCCTGCTCAACGCGCATCACCCGCAGGCGGTGCCGCCCCACGCGCAAGACCTCGCCTTCGGTGAGCGTGCGGCTGGGCAGCACGATCTGCGTGCCAGCCATCGCATCGGCCCCGAGCTTCGCGCTCAGGCTGGCCAAGCAGTCCGGGCAGCGCCGCCGCATGGCCTCGCGCGTGGGCGCGCTGGCCAGGATCTCCAGCCGGCCCGCGGCCAGCAGGTCGGCAAAGGCCGAATTGGCGAGCACGTTCTCCGCGTGCGCATGGGTGTTGACGATCCAGCGCACCCGGGCCTGGAAGCGGCAGGCCAGCGAGTGCCGCAGGCGCAGGCCGTGCCGGTGGCTGGGGCCGGGGTCGATCACGAGCGCCTCGCCACCGTCGATCACCACGCTGGTGGGCGCCACGTGGCCGGCGTTGGCCGCTGAGACGTCACCCGGCAAGGCGGACGGCCAGATCCACACCCCCGGCGCCAGCCGCTGCCAGGGCACGGCTTCGACCTGGCTGCAGTCGGGCGTTTCGGTGGCACCCGCCTGCGCCGGGGCCGCAGCACCCCACAGGCCACCCATGCCGGCCAGCCACAGCAGCAGCGGCACGCCGCCGCGCCCAAACCGAGCCAGGGCGCGCAGCGCGGTGCTCACTGGACACCCCTCCGTGCTGCGCACTGCGGGGCTGAGCGCCTTCGGAACGGCCGGGCGGCGCTCACTCGACAACCCTCCGTGCTGCGCACTGCGGGGCTGAGCGCCTTCGGAACGGCCGGGCGGCGCTCATACTGGCCTCCCCCGAACGCAGGCGCGCAGCGCCGCGAGCATGGCGGGCTCGTGCCCCAGGTGTCCGCTCGGCGGCTGGTGCAGCGTGGTGGCGCGTGGCGGCGCGGTGCGCGCGCCCAGGGCGGCCCAGGCGCGGCTGTTCTGCGGCGGGCAGATGGCGTCGAAGCGGCCGTGCACCCAGTCCACGGGCACACCCCGCTGCGCCAGCAGCAACACCGCGCGGTCGAGTTCACCGGGCCGCACAAAACCCCGGTGCCACAGGTAATGCGCCTGCACGCGGTATTTGTCCAGCGCGGCGCGCTCGCTGTGGTCCCACCCCGGCCGGTGCGCCCGCGCCTGGGCCCGCCGTTGCCGGCGCCGCAGCTGCGCCCAGTCGCGCCGGATCGCGGCGACCAGCGCGGCGCCATCCGACCCCGAGACCGGGTTGCCCGTCTCCCCTGGCCCGCCCCCTGGGAGATCGCCAACACCTTGCGAGGCGTGCCGCAGGCTGCGTCGCATGCCCCGGCCCGCCGCCGCCGACTCCAGCAGGCTCCAGCGCCGAACCACGCGCAGTGTTGCAACACCGGGTGTTCCACTTTGAAGCAGTTGTCTCAGCCGGGCCAGCACCGCTGGCACAGACCGACCGGGTGTGGCGGGCCAGGCGGCCTCCGGGCCGAGCACGCGCAGCGTGCGCACCGGGGGCAGCAGCAGCCCACCCACCTCGCGCCGGCTCAGCGCGAAAGCGCCGCGCAACACCAGGCGCTGCACCCGCTGCGGGTGGGCCTTGGCATAAGCCAGCGCCACCACCGTGCCCCACGACCCCGCCAGCAGCGACCAGCGCTCGACGCCCAGATGCCGCCGCAGGGCCTCCAGGTCAGTCACCAGCGCGTGGGTGGTGTTGGCGGTGGTTTTCCCTCTGGGGCGGCTGGCGCCGCAGCCGCGCTGGTCGGGCGCAATCGCCCACTGGCGCGACAGGTCCAGCGGCGCCAACATGCCGGGCTGGCAGCTGCTGCCCGGCCCGCCGTGCAGCAGCAACCAGGGCTCACCCCGCGGGCCGCCCACGGTGCGAAACGCCATGCGGTGACCGCGCCCGAGCGGCAACGCCGCAGGCCGCGGCCAGGCGCTGCGCGGGCTGGCGCCAGGCACCGGCTCAGGGTTGTCCCTAGCCTGGTGGTTTGTGGCATCGATATTGCTGAACATGGTGGCGGCTTGAGGTGCAGAGGTGCTGACAAGTTCGCAGACATGTTTCATGCCAACCCACTCTACTGGAGACAAACCATGCAATGGACCACCCCCGCTTTCACCGACCTGCGTTTCGGCTTCGAAATCACGATGTACATCGCCAACCGCTGAGCGGCGCTGGCAGATGTGATCGGGGCGCACGGGTGAACCACACGTGCGCCTTTTTGTTCCTTTCCATGGTGAACTGACATGCGCATACGGGTTCTCGGATCGTCCGCCGGTGGGGGCTTCCCGCAATGGAACTGCAACTGCCCCAACTGTGACGGCTTTCGCCGCGGCACGCTCAGGGCGCGCGCCCGCACGCAGTCGTCCATCGCGGTCAGTGCCGACGGAACCGACTGGCTGCTGGTCAACGCCTCACCCGACATCCTGACCCAGATCCGCGACAACCCCGAGCTGCAACCGGCCCGCGCCATCCGCGACAGCGGCATCGCCGCCGCGCTGCTGATCGACGCGCAGATCGACCACGTCACCGGTCTCCTGATGCTGCGCGAGCGCCAGACGCCGCTGCCCCTGCTGGCCACGCCCGAGGTGCTCTCGGACCTGTCCGACGGCTTTCCCATCACCCGCATCCTCTCGCACTTCTGCGGCGTGGACCGCCACGAGCTGTCCATCGACGGCCGCACGCTGGCCGTGCCCGGCCTGGCCGACGTGCAGCTGCAGTGCGTGTCGCTCTCGTCCAAGCCGCCGCCGTATTCCCCGTTTCGCGGCAACCCGCGCCCGGGCGACAACATCGGCCTGGTGATCACCAACCCGCTGAACGGCCAGCGTGTGTTCTACGCGCCCGGCCTGGGCGAGATCACGCCCGCGCTGCTGGAACTCATGGCCGGTTGTTCGGTGGTGATGGTCGATGGCACCTTCTGGACCAACGACGAAATGCAGCGCATGGGCCTGCACAGCAAGACCGCCACCGACCTGGGCCACCTGCCACAAAGCGGGCCCGGCGGCATGGTCGAACAGCTCGACCGCCTGCCCGCCCACATCCGCAAGATCCTCATCCACATCAACAACACCAACCCCATGCTGGTGGAAGACTCCGACGAACGGGCCGAACTCACGGCTCACGGCATCGAGGTTGCCCACGACGGCATGGACATTGTCTTTTAGAGCCCGCACCATGGAAATCGCCCAAGCCATCCGCAACGACAACCACCTGCCCGCCTGGAGCCCCGAAGCCTTCGAGGCCCAGCTGCGCGACAAGGGCCGCGCGTACCACATCCACCACCCGTTCAATGTGCGCATGAACGCCGGTGGCTGCACGCCCGACGAGATCCGTTGCTGGGTGGCCAACCGCTTCTATTACCAGATCTGCATCCCGCGCAAGGACGCCGCCATCCTCGCCAACATGCCCGACCGCGCGCACCGCCGGCTGTGGCTGGAGCGCATCCTGGACCACGACGGCCATGGCGACTACGAGGGCTCGGCCGCGGGCGGCATCGAGGCCTGGACGCGGCTGGGCGAGGCGGTCGGCATCTCGCGCGAAGACCTGTGGTCGCTGCAGGGCGTGGTGCCCGCGGTGCGTTTCGCCTGCGACGCCTATGTGAACTTCGCGGCCAAGGCGCCGTGGCAGGAAGCCGTGTGCTCCTCGCTCACCGAGATGTTCGCGCCGCAGATCCACAAAGACCGCCTGGCCACCTGGCCCACGCACTACCCGTGGATCGAGTCCGATGGCCTGGCCTATTTCCGCAACCGCATTCCACTGGCCACGCGCGACGTCAAACACGGTCTGCAGGTCACGCTGGCGCATTTCCAGACCCGGCAGGCCCAGCACCACGCGCTGGACATCCTGCAGTTCAAGCTGGACATTTTGTGGACCATGCTGGACGCGATCGAGAAAGCCTGTCAATGACTGCCGCCCTGCCCGAGCGCCCCAAGCTCTCGCGCCGCTTCCGCCTGCAATACGAGGAAGCGCAGAACCGCTGGGTGCTGCTGTACCCCGAGGGCATGGTGCAGCTCAACGACAGCGCGGCGGAAATTTTGAAGCGCTGCGATGGTGAGCGCAGCCTGAGCGATATCGTGGGCGAGCTGGAGCAGGTGTTCAACGCCGAGGGTCTGGCGCCGCAAGTCCAGGCGCTGCTTGAAGAAGGACAACGCCGTGGCTGGATCGACTGACCCCCCCACCGTCGGCCAGCCGCTCTGGCTGCTGGCCGAACTCACCTACAAGTGCCCGCTGCACTGCGTTTTTTGCTACAACCCCACGCAGCACGCGCACATCCACGACGAGATGAGCACCGCGCAGTGGGTGGACGTGATGCAGCAGGCGCGCAAGCTGGGCGCGGCGCAACTGGGCTTTTCGGGCGGCGAGCCGCTGCTGCGCGACGACCTGGAAGAACTGGTGCAGGAAGCCCATGCCATGGGCTACTACACCAACCTCATCACCTCCGGCGTGGGCCTCACGCCCGCGCGTGCGCAGAAGCTCAAAGACGCCGGGCTCGACCACGTGCAGCTCTCGTTCCAGGACTCCACCAAGGAACTGAACGATTTTCTGAGCCACACCAAGACCTTCGAGCTCAAGCAGCGTGTGGCCAAACTCATCAAGGCGCATGACTGGCCCATGGTGATGAACTGTGTGCTGCACCGCCACAACCTGCCGCACGTGCGCAAGATCATCGAGATGGCGGTGGCGCTGGAAGCCGAATACCTCGAACTCGCCAACACCCAGTACTACGGCTGGGCCTGGGTCAACCGCGACCACCTCATGCCCACGCGCGAAGAGCTGCAGGTCGCCGAGGCCGAGGTCAATGCCTTCCGCGCCGAGCAGGACGCCCAGTCCTCGGGTCAGAAATGCCGCGTGCTCTTCGTCGTGCCCGACTACTTTGAAGAGCGGCCCAAGGCCTGCATGAACGGCTGGGGCGCGGTGTTCCTCTCTATCGCCCCCGACGGCCTGGCCATGCCCTGCCACAACGCGCGCGACCTGCCCGGCCTGCAGCTGCCCAACGTGAAAGACACGCCCATCGCCGAGATCTGGCAGCGCAGCAACGCCTTCAACGCCTACCGCGGCGACAGCTGGATGAAGCCCACCTGCCGGACCTGCGACGAGCGCCACAAGGACTTTGGCGGTTGCCGCTGCCAGGCCTTCCTGATCACCGGCGACGCCACCGAGACCGACCCGGTGTGCAGCAAGTCGGCCCACCACCACAAGGTGGTTCAGGTGGTGAAGAACGCACCCGCGCGGCGCAACATCCCCATCGTGTTCCGCAGCGACGCCGAGTCGCGCGCGCTGCACCCCGCGCCATGAGCGCAGCGCCGGGCCCGAACGCCCCACAGCCCGCTCACGCATGAGCCCGCCCGCAGCGCCGACCGCCAGCGCCCCACACCACCGCATGCTCGGTGCCTCGCTGGTGAGCCGCATACCCGGCGCCGGCCACGGCACGCTGGCGCTGGAGCGCATGGAGCACGGCCTGTTCCTGCTCTGGCTGGCCTACATGGGCCTGCTGGTGTTTGGCGCCCTGCTGCTGTGGCAGGCCGGTGCCTGGCACCGGCTGGTGGACGCCGACCCGACGGGACTGACCGTCACCATCGTGCTGCTCTTCATCGGCTGCTCGGCATGGGCCGGGCGGCGCGCCTGGGTGCTGGGCCAGCAACGCCAGCGGCTCGACGCGCAGCTCGCGGCATCGTCCACCGCGCCGCCCACCGGCTGGAGCGTCGAATACCACCAAGGCTGCGCCTTGCCCGGCGCCGACCACAGCATCTGGCTGCAGGTACTGGGCGAGCGCGCGCACGGCCCGCACGAAATGGCCTGGTGGCTCAACGGCATCCAGCTCAAGCTCGGCCTGCTCGGCAAGGTGATCGGCTTTTCCATCCTCGCGCTGCAGCTCGGGCAGATGGACAGCTTCGACACCAGCCAGTCGTCGCTGCTGCTCAAGAACCTCACCGGCGGCCTGGGCATCGCGTTGCTCACCACCGTCACCGGCCTGGCCGGCAACATCCTGCTCGGCCTGCAGCTCATGCGGCTTGACCGCTTTGCCGATGCCCTCGTGGCCGACACCCTGGCCGCCGGCCTCACGCCGCCCGCCACCCCACCGCAGGAGCCGCCCCATGGCGATCGGCCGCGCGGTCCGTGACACCGAAACCGATCCGTTCTACGACATGTTGTTCAACATGTTGATCGCCTTCGTCTTCTGCTTCGTCATCGCCCTGCTCTCGTTCAACCCCAAGGCCCGCAAGGCCGGCGACGTGCCGGCCAAGGCCGAATTCATCGTCACCGTGTCCTGGCCCGACAACAACCCCAACGACGTGGACGCCTGGGTGCTGGAGCCCGGCGGCAAGACGCTGTGGTTCCGCCAGCGCGACGCCGGCATGCTGCACCTGGACCGCGACGACCGCGGCGCCAAGAACAACAGCGTGCTCGTCAACGGCCGCGAGATCAGCAGCCCCATCCGCCAGGAGATCGTCACCCTGCGTGGCCTGGTGCCGGGCGAATACGTGGTGAACGCGCACTACTACGAAAGCAAGGACAAGCTGCCGGTGGACGTGTCCGTCGCGGTCGTGAAGGTCAACCCGCAGGCCGAGATCGTCTACACCGGCACGCAGCAGATCCCCGCCAAGGGCGACGAACGCACCCTGGTGCGCTTCAGCATCGACGAAAGCGGCAGCGTCACCGACCTCAACACCCGGCCCTTGACGATCGTGCAGCGCGCCGGACTCTGATCCCCACCAGAACCACCATGATCCCTGCCGTCTCCTCCCAGTTGCTGCTGCTCGTGCTGGTGTACGCGCTGCTCGCGTTCCTGCTGCTCTGCCTGTGCCTGGCCACGCGCTGGCCTTGGGCGGTGAAGGGCGCGATGGTGCTGCTGGTCAGCGGCTTCTACGTGTTTGGCCACCACACACTGCAAGGCATCGCGGGCTGGCCGAGCGACGACGCACTGCCCCAACGCTTCATGCTGCTCTCGGCCGTGTTCGACGAACCCAGCCCCGGCCGCGGCCACAAGGGCGCCATCTACATCTGGGTCAACCCCATGAAAGACAACGCGCCGCTGGAGATGCCACGCGTGTTTCGCCTGCCGTATGAAAAGGACCTGCACCGCATCCTCGGTGACGGCATCAAGAAGGCGCGCGAAGGCAACACCCAGATGGGCAGCACCGAGCCCAAGCGCGGCCAGGGCGGCCTGGCCTGGCTGCTGCCCGCGAGCAACGACAAGGTGGAGATCAAGTTGACCGATCTGCCGCGTGCGCAGCTGCCTGAAAAATGAACAGTTCCGCAGACAAACGCCTCCCCGCGTTGCCCCCTCTCCCCCTGGGAGAGGGTGGGGGTGAGGGCCCGCGCGCCCACACCTCACCCATCACCACCACCATCGCGGCCACAGCAGCCACCCTCTTCCTCACCGCCTGCAACCCCAGCAACCAAGGCAATGACTGGTTACCCCTGCGCGAAGGCGACGAACAAACCCTGACCGTGCGCTACACCGGCGAAGAGCCCCGCGAGCCCGAGCAATGGACCCTGCGCGTGGCCCAGCCCGAGACGTTTCAAGACCAGACCGTCGCCGTGCGCCACCACTCGGCCGGCGTGAGCTACTACCTCAAGACAGACGAGCAAGGCATCCGCCGCATCGCCACCCGCACCGACATCGACAACGAGCCCACCGCCGACGCCGAACCACTCTGGGTGCTGAAGGCGCCGTATCAGGTCGGCACCGAATGGACCACGCCCACCGTGCCCTACCTGATCCAGCGCAGGAACGAACACCCGCGCGACCTGAAGTACACCCACAAGGCGCAGATGACCTGGCGCATCGAAGCGGTGGACGACAGCGTGAAGCTCGCCGACGGCAGCACCCACCAGCCCTGCCTGCGCGTGGTCGGCCAAGCCCGCCTGAACCTCTACACCGACCCGGTCAACGGCTTCACCGACGTGCCCCTGATCAGCCGCGAGTGGTATTGCCAGGGCGAGGGGTTGGTGAAGTTTGAGCGGGAGGAAAAAGTGCCCAGCGGGTTTCTCACCGGGGGCGTTCTCACGGCGGAGTGGGAGCGTTGAGGTTTCGCGTTGCTGCGTACCAGGCTCACAGGCCCAGCACGTCCAGCCAGGCGCGCACCTGGCGATGGGCATCCACCTGCACCTGCTCGGGTGTCATGTCGCCCAGCGCTTGCGAGTCCTCTAGAAAGCGCCGCGCCGTCACCGGGCCAAAGCCGTCTTCGCGCGCAAATTTCTGCGCAATGTGCTGGTAGCCCAGCAGGGCCACTGGGTCGGTCATCAAGGGAAGGCAGGCCTCGGCCAGCGCGAGTGGCCCGCCCGCCGCCTGGCGCACGGTGAAATAGATGTCGTAGCAGTCTTTGTGCTTGTCGCGCCCCGCGGTGGCGTAGCCCTTCATCACCAGAAACGCCGGCAGGCTGGCCACGCGCAGGTCCACCGTGTTGGGGCGTCCGTCGGGCATGGTGCCGTCCAGCCGGTGCAGCACGTTCGAGGTCATCGCCACGCCCGCGCCATCGGCCTTTTGCACCGCAAAGTTCGCCAGCAGTGGCGGCTTGTTGCGGTGAATCTGCGCCTCGCGCGGCATCAGCAGGTCCACGATCACGGCCACCGGCCCCAGTCCATCCAGGTTCACCGTGCGGCGCAGCTGGAACATGCGCATGTCGGGCGCCGCGCGCTCATAGCCTGCGGCCTCCAACGCCTGCACCAGCCCCACATATTCGTCGTCCCGCAGTGCGGCGGCGTCCAGGCTCAGGTCCACGTCCAGCGTGCCAATGTGGCGCGGGTCGGCGTGAGGCAACAGCAGCCAGGGCACCGAGCCACCGATCACCACGAACTTGTCGCGGTACGCGCCCAGCACCTGCCCCATTTCCAGCAGCACCGCGTACACCGCCTGGGCGCCGCGTTCGTCGTAGTCGTTGGCCGAAGTGGGCTCGGTCATGCGGCCTCCCAAAGCTTGTGGATGGTCTCGGTGCGCCAGTGCTCGGCCGCCTCTCTGCTGCGCTCACCACCGGCATGCAAATCCAGATAGGTCTGCACCGGCCCCGTGCCCTCCAGCCCGGTGCCCAGCGGCATGCGCTCCTGCCACAGGCCCTCGTCTGCCGCAGCGTACACCGTCACGTTCGCGCCTGTGGGCGCGCGCTGCAGTTGCAAGTGGTTTTGCAAGATGGCGAGGCCCGCCATATCGGCATACAAGAACTCACCCGCCACGCGCAGAAACGGCGCCACCTGCCGCGCCACCGAATGTGAGGCCAGCAGCAGCCGTGCGCCGCGCTGGCTCGCCTCGGTAAATGCCGCCAACACCGCAGCCTGCAAAGCGGCGCCGGCCAGCAGCGTGTAGCCCGGCAACAGCACCGGGGCGGGCCTCTCGCCCGCATCGCGCCAGGCATCAAGCAAAGCGTCGGGCTGCACCAGGCGCATGCCCTCCGCCGCATCGGCCACGGCCCACTCTCGCTCCATCAAGGCCTGGCGCACATTGCTCACCTGCCCCACGCTCACGCTCGCCGCCTCCGCCAGCTCGGCCACGCGCCACGAGCGGCCCGGGTGCGCCAGCAGCAGCTTCAGCAGCCGGGCTGATTTGGGATAGAACAGGGAGCGCTGTACCCGCTTGGTGGCCCAGGGGTCGCGCTCGGTCTTGTTGATTTCCACATGCAGGCGCGGGAAGGCAATGCGCGCATTGCCCGCCATGTCCAGCCAGCCCATGCCCGCTTCGGCCAAGATCGCGCGCGACGCGGGCGACACAAACGGCGCCACCAGCAGGCCCTGGCAGGGCACGGACGAGCGCTTCACCTCGCCCACCAGATGGCTCACCACACCTCGCACCTGCAATGGTTGGGCCGAGCGCTTGCATTCGATCACCAACCGGTGCAGTTCGCCCGCGATCAGGCAATCGGCTAGGCCATCTGGGCGCATCCCTGCGTACGCGGGCAATTCCACCTGCACCGACAGGTCCTGCACGATGGGCATGCCGCGCAGCGCTTGGCGCAGCAGGCCGGGCCAGGCTTCAATGAGTTCGGCTTCGTTCATGGATTTCACTTGAAACTATTGATTCAGCGTTTGCTAAATATATGGTTTTAAGTGAAATAGGACAAGATTTATTTGAAATATTGTTTTCATCGCATGATGAAAACAATAAATCCAGTGAATCCAGGCGCTAACCCGGACGCGGTGGGTCTAGGCACAGTGGTTTGCGCAGCCCGCCCGGCGCGGATGCGCGCCAGCAAATCGCTGGCTGCGCACCTGGGCGTCGAGCTCGGCTGCGGGTTCTGACAGGAGATTCCGCCAGCGGTGAATGACCGCTCGGGATGTTGGAGGTGTCAGGCATGGCGATTCGAGCAAAAAATGACCTACCGGTCATTTACCCCCTCCTTCCATGCCCCTCCTTGAGGTCGTGCAGATGGCACGAAGCGGCGCGGCACCGGGCAATGCCTTTGTCCACCCGGTTACCGGTGCCGCAACGCGTCAATGCATGGGCTTGCGCCCAGCGCGTGTTCGCTGAAGGGCCGGATCAGCGCTTGCCGCCGCCCTTTCCACCACCGTTGCCGCCCCCGCCATTGCCGGAGTTGCCGCCTTTGCCGCCTTTACCGCCGTTACCGGAGTTGCCGCCGGCGTTGCCACCGCCGCCCGCGCTGGCGCCGCCACCCTGGCTGCCGCTGTTGCCGGCGCCTTGGCCGCCACCGGCATTGCTGTTGCCGCTGTTACCGCCCTTTGCTTTGCTGCCCGCCGTTGCGGGGCGACCGGTGGTGGTCGCGACGGTCAGTCCGTCGGCTTTGTCGGCCCGGTTGGCCGCGCTGACCACGGCGCCCAGGCGCAGGCCCAGGCTGTTGGCGATCTGGCCCCAGCCCATGCCGCTGTCGCGCAGCGCCTGCACATCGCTGGTGGCCAGGGCGAGCTGTGCGGTGGTGGGTTCGGTGATGCCCTGTTGGCTGAGGTTGGCCCGGGCCAGTTGCAGGGTCATCTCTTGCTGTCGCGCAGACACGACGGGATCGACGACGGTCGGCACCGGTTCGACCACCACGGTGACCTGGGCCCAGGCGGCGCCAGCGGCCAGGCCGGCGATGGCCAGCACGAGCGGGCGCAGGGTGTTCAGAGTGTTGATGCGATGTGAATAGTTCATGAGGTACTCCATGTGAAAAAGCCGGACCGGATGCTACCCAGGGTAGGCGACCGGCCCGGTCTCCAGATGTGACAACACGTATCACCACGACTCCGCGCGACCGGTGGCGCAGGCCTGGCAACAAAACGTAAACATCGAAAGACCGAACACGGCTTCAGGCGGCGTTAAGCGGCGGCCCGCATCGTTGCGCGGGCGGTGCGAGGGGCACCCCCCAAACAGGCCGGCCCGGGTTCGGGTCATCCACGTCATCACAAACACCCACAGAGGACACACAGACATGAACCACCCCCACACAGCCCCCACCCGTTCCCCATTGGCCGGACTGCGGTTGCTGTCGGCCTCATTGCTCATGGCAGGCCTGGTCGCCTGCGGTGGCGGCAGTGACGACAGCAGCACCGCCACAGCCAAGTCGTACAAGGGCACGGTGACCACCTTCGACAGCCCGCAGAGCTTCAGCGTGGACGGCATCCCGGTCGATGCCAGTGGCTCCAACGCCGTGCCCCAGAACATGGCCAAGGGAACCCGGGTCGAGATTCAGGGCGAGATGGTCAACGGCCGACTGCAGGCCCGACGCGTCGAACTCGACGATGACGACGCGGGCGATGACGCGAACGTCGATCCCAACGAGCTCGATGGCCGTGTGACAGCCTATTCAGGCCCCACCCATTTCAGCGTGGACGGCATCCCTGTCGATGCGAGCGCTGCCCCCACCGCGCTGGCCATCGGGGTGCGCGTCGAGGTGTACGGAACGATGACCAACGGCACCATGGTGGCCAGCCGTGTCAAGCTCGAAGATCAGGACTCTGCCGATGACACTCCGGACGACGGCGACGATGACAGCCCGGAAGACGATACCGACGACGACTCCAGCGACGATGACTCGGCCGGTGGCGACGACGACAGTTGCGATGCCGTGGGCAAATCGGACTGTGAAGACGACGGCAAGGACTGATGGAGGCCCGGGCGCAGGGGTTCGGCGCACAACCGCCGAGTACCTGCGCCGCCGGTTCAGGGTTTGATGGTCATGACCCACTCGGCCAGGGTCTTGATGTCGGCCGGACTCATGCTGGGGTGTGCGGGCATGGGGATGCGGCCCCATTTGCCTTTGGAGCCGTTCTGGATGGACTGCACCAATGAGGCCACGGCGTCTTTGTCGTCCTTGTATTTTTCGTGCACGGCGCTGTAGGACGGGCCAACGATCTTTTCCTTGGCCGAGTGGCAGGACAGGCAGCCGTTGTTCTTGGCCAGCTCGATGGCGGCGGCCTCGTCCACCGCGTGTGCGGCGCCAGAGGCGAACAGGAGGCCGGAGGTGAGGAGGATGAGAGTGCGCATGTCGATCTCGAAAAACAACAGAAACAAAAAAGGGTGAGGGCTCAAACTCGGCAGAAACCGCCAAGAGCCCCCACCCAGCACACACCAAGGATCCGGCTCCGCCGGTCCAAGGTGTGGTCCCCCCTCAGGGGGGAAGCCGCAAAGCGGCGCAGGGGGGGAACCTACTTCATCAACTTGAAGGTCCAGACGGAACCGCCCTGTTCGAGGAAGTTGACCTTCTTGGCCACTTCACCGCCCCACAGCGGCACCGCGCCGCCCCAGCCGGAGACCACGCTCACGTACTGATCGCCGCCTTCGGTCCAGGTGATGGGAGGGGCCACCACGCCGGAGCCGGTCTGGAACTGCCAGACCACCTTGCCGGTCTTGGCGTCCGCCGCCTTCAGGTAACCCTCGGGCGTGCCCCAGAACACCAGGTCGCCCACGGTCAGCACACCACCCCAGAGCGGCGCTTCGTTCTTGACTTCCCACTCCACCTTGCCGGTCTTGGGGTTGATGGCGCGCAGCGAACCGATGTGGTCGTCAAACAGCGGCTTGATGGTGAAACCCGCGCCCAGGTAGGCCGCGCCCTTCTTGTAGGTGATGGGTTCGTTCCAGATCTCCATGCCCCATTCGTTGGTGGGCACGTAGAACAGGCCGGTCTTGGGGCTGTAGGCCATGGGCATCTGGTTCTTGCCGCCCAGGAAGCCGGGCGCCGAGAACACCGGCTTGCCCTTGGCACCGTCGCCACCGGCCGCGGTCGGGTCGCCCGGGCGGTTGGCGGGGTCGAAGTTGGGGCGGCCGGTCTTGAGGTCGATGCCGGTGGCCCAGGTCACTTTCTTCACGAAGGGGAAGGCGTTGAGCAGCTTGCCGTCGGCCGCATCCAGCACGTAGAAGAAGCCGTTGCGGTCGGCCTTGGCGCCAACGCGTTTGCCGTCCATGTCGAAGGTGATGAACTCGTTCACACCGTCGTAGTCCCAGCCGTCGTTGGGCGTGGTCTGGTAGTGCCACTTGATCTGGCCGGTCTTCACGTCGATGGCGACGGTGGAGGCCGAATACAGGTTGTCGCCCTTGCGCACGTGGCTGTTCCAGGGGCCGGGGTTGCCGGTGCCGAAATAGGCCAGGCCGGTCTTGGGGTCGTAGCTGCCGCCGAGCCAGGTGGCCGCGCCGCCGGTCTTCCAGGTCTCGCCGGGCCACGATGCGTTGGTGGTGCCGGTGATGCCGTTTTCCTTGCCGTCCTTGTAGCCCATGTGGCCTTCGACCATGGGGCGCACCCAGACCATCTTGCCGGTCTTGGGGTCGCGCGCTTCCACGCGGCCGACCACGCCGAACTCACCACCGGAGACACCGGTCATGAGCAGGCCCTCGGCGATCAGCGGCGCAGCGGTGTAGCTGTAGCCGGCGGAGTAGTCGTCGATCTTCTCGCGCCACACCACCTTGCCAGTGTTCTGGTCGAGCGCCACCAGCTGGGCATCGAGCGTGCCGAAGATGACGAGGTTGTCGTACAGCGCGGCGCCGCGGTTGATCACGTCGCAGCAGGGCATGATGCCCTCGGGCAGGCGGTGCTCGTACTTCCAGAGCTTCTTGCCGGTCTTGGTGTCGAGCGCGAAGATGCGCGAGTAGGACGCGGTGACGAACATCTTGCCGTTGTTCACCAGCGGCTGCGCTTCCTGGCCGCGCTGCTTTTCACCACCGAAAGACATGGACCACGCGGGCACCAGCTTGGCGATGGTTTTTTCGTTGATGCCGGTCAGCGACGAGTAGCGCTGACCCTGGGTGCCCAGGCCCCAGCTGAGCACGTTCTCGGGGGTCTTGGCGTCGTCCGCGATCATCGCGTCGGTCACGCCCTGGGCGCCGACATGGGCCGTGGCGGCCATGACCAAAAGGCTCAATAGAGTGCGTTTCACTGGTTTGTCTCCTGCTCGTTCGTGAGGTTGATGGGCTGCGTCCGTGCGGCATGCCCGGCCGTTCGTGAACTCCCGACCCTCCGGTCTGTGGGTTGCACGTGCATCAAGAGGGCAACTTCTGTGCCACGCCGTACCCAAACCTTTTTTGCGTTTTTTGGGCGCCGTTTCCGCGTCTTTTTGCGACGGTTTCGAGGGTATTCCCTAGGCCTTGGCAGGGTTGTCGCGCAGAACTGCGCCAGCCACTGTTCCCCCGCATGCATCGGGGCCGTGACACTGTTCAGAAATGTGGCAGCCGCATGGTCAGGCTGCAACAGCCCGCGGGCGCCCCGGGCACCCGCGCCAGGCTTCAGCGGCCGGGCGCCGGGCCGGCCAGCGTGCGCTGCTCGTAGCGCGGGTACCACTGGCTCAGGCTGCGGTGCAGCTCGGCCGGTTGCGCGGCCCAGCGCGCGAAGCGCTCGGGCACCGGCGTGCGCAGCACCTCGCCCAGGTCGAGCCCGCGCTCGGCGCTGGTCTGCATCAGCACGGTGAGCCACCGCAGCCAGTCGCGCGTCTGTTGCACACCGGCCAGGCCGCTGTGCACCGGGCCGTGGCTGGGCACCACGGTTTTCACCCGGCCGCTGGTGATGAGTTGCTCCAGCACATCCAGGCTGGCGAGCCAGCGTTCGAAGTCGGCGTGCGGCGTGGTGGGCACGCGCTCGGCGAACACCAGACCACCGGCGAACAGCACACCGGTGTGATGGTCGAGCAGCACGAGGTCGTCGGCCGTGTGGCCCTGCAGGCGCATCAGCTCCAGCCGGCGCTGGCCGAGCTGCAGGGTCTGCGGTGGCACCGGCTCGCGCGCCGGGGTGGACTCGGTGCCGCGCATCCAGTCGCCGCACAGGCGGTAGAGGTTGTCGGCGTAGGCGCCGCCTTCGGCCTGCATGCCGGCGATGCTGCCGGGCAGCGCCTGCGTGGGCCGGTCGGCCCAGGCCTGGTTGCCAAAGAAGTAGTCGGGGTGCAGGTTCAGGCTCAGCACGCGCTGCACCGGCTCGCGCGAGATACGTTCGATGGCGCGGCGCTGCTGCTCGCCGTACAGGCGCGAAGGCCCGGTGTTGATCACCACCACGCCCGCGCCGGTGGCGATGAAGGCGGTGTTGATGATGTTGCAGCCGTTGGCGCGGCTGAAGTCCTGCACCGCGCCTTCGATCACCCAGGTGCCTTCGACGATCTGGCGCGGGCGCAGGTCGTAATTGAAGGTGGCGGCGTCGGGCGTTGAAGGCGGCGGCACGGCGATGGTCTGCGCCTGCGCGGCACCACCGAGCGCGAGCGCGGCGCACAGTAGCAACCTCCCAAATGGGGTACCTCCGCCCTGCGGGCTGCGGAAACGGTCCTTCGCAGCGCTCATCCGCCCACCTCGGCATCGATGCGGTTGCCGTTGTTGTCGCGCCCCACCAGCCGCAAGCCGCTCACCGCCTGCGGCGGCAGCTCGAAGGTGATGAGCGGGTTTTCCGACACCGGTTCGTGCAGCGCGAGGCGCCACCAGACCTGGCCCGCGCCGTCCACCAGTTGCAGTTCTTCGATGTAGAAGGCCGGGATGCCCGCGACCAACCCCGTGTCCATCGGGTGCATCACGCGCACGCGCAGGCGGCGGCTGCCTTCGAGCACGTTGTTGAAAAAGCGCGCCTGCACCTGGCCCAGGGTCTGGCTCCAGGAGCCGTCGGCCCGCGTGGCGCCGGGCACCGTGCAGCCCCCGCCCGCCGCCTGCACCCAGGTGCTGCCCACGTGCCACTGGCCGTCCTGGGTCTGCACGAAGGCGCGCACCGGCGAGGCCTGCTCCATGCGGATGCGAAAGGCCAGCATGGGCAGCGCGCGCAGCGGCTCGAAGTCCAGCACCTGGCGCACCGGGTTGCGGTCCACCGCCACGCGGATGTGCGCCACGCCGCCGCCCACCGCGCTGAGCCCGCGCGCGTCCACCAGCAGCGGCACGTTCATCGCGTCGTCGGCAAAGGCCGGCCCCTTGATCACCACCGCGTCGGAGAACTTCGCCGCCGCCTTGCCGATGGTCTGCTCGCGCAGGCTGGGGTACTGCATGGAGCCCAGCGGATCACCACCGGTGGGGTCGTCCTGCGCGAAGGCCAATGGTCCGCAGGCCATACCCACTCCCAACGCCAATACATCACGACGGGACGGCATCACTTGCATGTTGGTCAAGCCTAAAAACGCGCCGGAGCGCGTGCTCCAATCCAGGATGCGGTGGAACCGGCTTCGCCGGGCCACTCGCATCGCCCCCTGGGGGGTGGCGCGAAGCGACGCGGGGGGGTCATCGTCTTGTCCAGCCGCGCTGTGGGTCGTAGCCCCAGAGCGCCGCCACAAAAAACACCACGCTGCAGCCCAGCACCACCGCCCACGACAGCGCCGAGAACTGCCCCACCATGGCGTAGCGCATGACCTCGACCGCGTGGGTGAAAGGGTTCCACTCCGCGAGCTTGAGCAGCCACCACGCGCCCGACTCTTCCAGCTTCCACAGCGGGTACAGCGCGGGGCTGATGAAGAACATCGGGAAGATCACGAAGTTCATGGTGCCGGCGAAGTTCTCCAGCTGCTTCACGTACACCGAGAGCATCAGCCCCAGCGCGGCCAGCAGCGTGGCGCCGCTGGCCATGGCCAGCAGCAGGCCCGGCAGATTCAACAGCGGCACCTCCACGCCAAAGGCCCACGCGATGGCCAGGAACACCCCCATCTGCAGCACCGACAAACAGGTGCCCGCCAGCAGCTTGAAGGCCAGCAGCCAGCCGCGCGCCAGCGGCGCGGTGAGCAGCAGGCGCATCACGCCCATCTCGCGGTCGTACACCATCGAGAGCGAGCTCTGCATGCCGTTGAACAGGGCCACCATGCCCAAGAGGCCGGGCACCATGTAGGCCTTGTATTCGATGTAGGTCTCGTAGGGCGGCTGAATCGCCACGCCGAACACGTTGTTGAAACCGGCGGAGAACACCACGAACCACAGCAGTGGCCGCACCAGCGCCGAGCCCAGGCGCGTGGGCTGGCGCAGGAAGCGGTTGAGCTCGCGGCCCACCACCGCGCGCAGCGCGCGCAGCAGGTGCAGCGCCAGCGGCGGCGCCACGGGCAGACCCGGTGGGGGCATGGTCAGCGGTTCTTGCACGCGCTCTCCTGTTCGTCCACGCCGAGTGTGTCCAGCACGTCCGTGCGGTGCAACACGCCGTCGAGCGGCGCCAGGCCGGCCACACCGTCCACGTGGCTCACGAACACCGGCTGGCGCAGCTGGCCGTCCCAGGCGCGAAACGAGAGTTTGCGGCCCTTGAAGCCGTCCAGCGTGACCGAGCCCCCACGCAGCGCCTTGAGCTGCTGCGCCAGCGGGGCCTTGGGCGCGTCCACCAGCACGGTCGCCACCGCGCGGCCGGCCATCCAGGCGGCCCAGTCGTGGCCCTGCATGGGGCGCTGCGCGAGCTTGTGGAAGCGGCGGCTGAGCTGCGGCCCGCCGTAACGCTCCCACTGCGGGTGCCAGGCCGCGGCCACCAAGCCACTGGCGCCCACCACCGGGCGCGGCCACTGGGTGGCATAGGGCACGGTGCGGGCGAACTCGCCGTCGCTGTCCATCACCGCCACGAATTCGTGCTCGCGCTCGCCGGTGAGCAGGCGCGTGTTGCCCAGGTCGCGCTCGCGCGGGTCGCCGGTGAGCTTGAAGGGCTTGTGCTGGGTGATCTTGATCCCGTAGCGCTTGGCCGAGCGGTTGAAGGCGTCGGCCTGCAGCGCGTCGCCCGGCAGCGGGCCCTGCAGCACCAGCGCCTTGCGCCAGTTGCGCGCGGCCAGGTACTGCGCCAGCGCGTCCGACAGCATGGCGCGGCTGGGCAGCGTGTGCAGCAGGTGGGCGGCGCACTGCTGCGCGCGCAGGCCGTCATCGTCCAGCCCGGTGTTGAACACGATGGCGCCGCCCAGCGCGGCGGGCGCGGCCTGCACCAGTTGCCGCAACTCGGCCAGCGGCAGGTCGGCCACCAGGTGCTGCACCCTCAAAGCTTTCAGCTCGGCCAGCGCCTGGGGCAGCGCGGCGGCGTTGGGCAGCACCACGTCCTTCACCACCAGCTCCAGCCCGGCCGCGTCCAGCTCAAAAGCCGAGTCCTCGGCCGCGAGCCGCACGCCGTCGATGGCGCGTCCGGTGGGGTGGCCCGGGTAGGCGCGCTCCACACGGCGCGGCGCATGCCGCGCATCGCCGTCGAGCGACACCACGGCGATGGTGATCTTGGTGGCAGCGACAGCAGGCAACGAAAACACACCACTAAGACTCAGCAGCGCCAACCCGCAGGCACGCCACAGACCCCAACCCAGAATGCCGTGGAACCGGCTTCGCCGGGCCACAGGCATTGCCCCTTGAGGGGCGGAGCGGCCACACGAAGTGGGCAAGCGATGGGGGTGAGTCATATGCTGAACTGGCTTCGCCAGGCCGCAGGCATTGCCCCTTGAGGGGCGGAGCGGCCCAACGAAGTGGGCAAGCGATGGGGGTGGTTCATTGACCAACAAGAACCGTGTGCGGCACCCGTCCAGCCGGCACCGTCTTCAGTGCCTTGCCCGAAGCCGCGTCGATCAGCGTCATGTCGTCCGACAGGCCGTTGGCCACGTACAGGGTCTTGCCGTTCGGGTGCATGGTCAGGCCCCAGGCGCGTTTGCCCACCAGCACCTGGTTCTTCACCGCCTTGCTCGCCACGTCCACCTCGGCCACGTGGTTGGCCCTGCCCAGGCCGACCCACATGCTTTTGCCGTCCGGGCTGAGCGCCATGCCCACGGGGGTGATGTCGGTCTCGCGCATGCCCTTCACGGTGAATTGGATCTTCTGTTTTTCGGTGTGGGTCTTGGTGTCGACCACGCTCACCGTGGCGTCGAGTTCGTTGGTCACCCACAGCTCGGCGCCACCGGCGGCGAGCATGAAGCGGCGCGGGCGTTTGCCCACTTTGATGTTCTTCGTGACCTTCTTCGTGCCCAGGTCGATCACGTGGACCAGGTTGGCCACCTCGGAGGTCACGTAGGCGGTCTTGCCATCGGGCGTGACCAGCACGCCCTCGGGCTCACCGCCGGTCTTCACCTCGAACAGCGCCTTCTTGCCGGCGATGTCGTAGGCCGCCACCACGTTCTCGTCTTCGATCGACACGTAGACGGTCTTGCCGTCGGGGCTGAGGGCGAACATCTCGGGGCTGTCGCCCAGCAGCACCGTGCCGCTCAGTTTGCCGCTGGCCACGTCCACCACGCCCATGGCGTTGCTGTCGCCGCAGATCACCAGGATCTGCTGGCCGCCGGCGCCGAACGCCATGTCGCGCGGGCGCTTGCACACCTCGATGGCGCCGGTGCGCCCGCCCTGGGCGTCGAACACATAGATCTTGTTGTCCTTCTCGCTGGACACATACACCTGGCCCTGGGCCAGGGCGGCCACCGATGCGGCACCGCACACGGCCCCCAGGGCGAGCAGGCGCAGCGCGCGATGAGTGGACGAGGCGGACGAAGGACGCAAGGGTCTTGGCACGGGGTGTCTCCAGAGTTGTTGTGTGGCGATGCCCGGTGCTCGTGCGGCACCTGTGCCATCGGTGTGCAAATTCGGTGCCAGCGCCGCATGGGAATGGAAATTGCCTGCTCGGTGCCCAAACACCCGCGCAAACCCCATGCGGCTACGGACAAACCCTGAGACAAACGGCCCATTGCCATGACCCCACTGCCCCACGCTGCGCCCGACTGTTCCAGTCTGGAACACCCCCCCGTGACACGCCGGCGCTGGCTCGGCTGGGGCCTGGCGCTGGCGGCGTCGCCCGCCCTGCCCCTGCGGGCCCAGCCCGGCGCCCAGCCCTGGCCCAGCCGGCCCCTGCAACTCATCGTGCCCTGGCCCGCGGGCGGCCAGACCGACCTCACCCTGCGCGTGCTGTGCGAGGAAGCCGCGCCGCTGCTGGGCCAGCCCATCGTGGTGATCAACAAGCCCGGCGCGGCCGGCACCCATGTGGCGCCGCTGCTCAAGGCCGCCGAGCCCGACGGCCACACCATCGGCCAGGTGCCGATCACGGTCTACCGCCATGCGCTCATGAACACCGTTCCCTGGGACCCGGTGGCCGACCTCGCGCCCATCGTGCAGGTGTCGAGCGTGAGCTTCGGTCTGCTGGTGCCCGCGAACAGCCCCTGGAAGAGCGCACACGAGATGATCGACTGGGCCATCCAGCACCCGGGCGAGCTGATCCTGGGCTCCACCGGCGTCGGCACCACCGCCCACCTGGCGATGGAAGACATCCTGCTGCAGCACAACGTGCGCTACGTGCACGTGCCCTACAAAGGCACGGCCGACCAGATGCTCGCGATCGCCGGCGCGCAGATCATGGCCGGCGTCAACTCCACCGGCTTCGCGCCCTGGGTGGATCGCGGCCAGATGCGCCTGCTCGCCACCTTCAACGCCGCGCGCAACCCCCGCTGGCCCGACGCGCCCACCATGCGCGAGCTGGGCTACCCGCAGGCGGTCTACACCTCGCCCTGGGGCCTGGCCGCGCCCGCGGGCACGCCACCCGAGGTGGTCCAGAAACTGCACGACGCCTTCCGCACAGCCATGTTCAGCGAACGCCACACCAGCGCGCTCGCCAAGTACGATCAGGCGCTGGACTACCTCAACACCCACGACTACCGCCAGGCCGTGCTGGCCACGGTGGAGCACGAGAAGAAGCTGCTCGCACGCATGAACCTGCTCGCCAAGCCGGCCTGACCGGCGCCCCAACCCGGCCCCGCGCATGACCGACCCCACACCGCTGCTCGCCGACAACCTGCACAAGAGCTACGGCAGCAAGCCCGCGCTCAAGGGCGTGAGCGTGAGCCTGAAGGCGGGCGAGATGGTCGCCCTGCTCGGCCCCAACGGCGCGGGCAAGTCCACCCTGCTGCAACTGCTCACCGGCCTCTTCAGCCCCGACCAGGGCCGCATCGTGGTGCTGGGCCACGACATGCAGCGCCACCCCAGCCGCGCGCTCGCGGCGCTGGGCGTGGTGTTCCAGCAGACCGCGCTCGACATGGACCTCTCGGTACTGGCCAACCTGCTGTTCCACACCGACCTGCACGGCCTGCCGCGCACGGTGGCCCGGCAGCGCATCGCCGCCGGGCTGGCGGCCATGGGCCTGGCCGACCAAGCCAAGGCCGTGGTGCGCAGCCTCTCGGGCGGCACGCGGCGCAAGGTGGAGCTGGTGCGCGCCCTGCTGCACGAGCCGGCCGTGTTGCTGATGGACGAGGCCACCGTGGGCCTGGACCCGGCCTCGCGCCAGCACCTGCTCGACACCGTGCGCGGCCTGTGCCACACCCGCGGCATGGCCGTGCTCTGGGCCACCCACCTGGTCGAAGAAGCCAAGGTGGCCGACCGCCTGGTGCTGCTGCACCAGGGCACGGTGCGCTTCGACGGCGCCATCGACGCCTTCATGCAGGCCTCGCAGGGCGCAGACTTCCAGACGGAAGTGCTGCGCGCCCTGGAGAAGCCAGGGCTTTGAAGCCTCGGCCGCCGAAGGCGTAATTCGCCGTCACACCGATGCTCCAGTTGCGCCCCGGCGCCGGCTCGAAGAAGCGGCGGTTGCCGTCGTTGGCCACCACCGAGCCCACGTAGGCCTTGTCGGCCAGGTTGTTGACGCGCACGAACTCGCGCAGGCGCCAGCCGCCGAGCTTCTGCTCCAGCCCCATGCGCAGGTTGAACACGGTGTAGGCGGCGGTGCGGTCGCTGTTGAGGTCGTCCACCCACATGCCGCCCTGGTGCACCGCTTCCAGCGCGGTGGAGAAGCCGGGCAGCGCCGCCGGGCGCCAGGCCAGTTCGCCGAACACGCTGCGGTTCACCGTGCCCGGGATGCGGTTGCCCGCGGCCACGGTGTTGCCCCCGCTGGCGGCAAAGGCGTCGACAAAGCGGGCGTTGAGCGTGGACAGCGCCCAGTGTGTGCTCCAGGTGGGCGTGAGCTGGCCGGTGTAGGCCAGTTCCAGGCCGGTGCGGCGGGTCTTGCCGGCGTTGGTGTAGATGGTGCGCCCGCCGCTGCTGGACGCCACCACGATCTCGTCGCGGGTGCCGATGTGGAACGCCGCCACGTCCAGGCGGTGGCCCTCGGCCAGCCGGGTCTTCAGGCCCAGCTCGGCGTGCGTGCTCTTGGCCGCTTGCAGCGCCAGGTTGGGGCCGCTGGCGCCCGCGGTGTAGGCGCTCTCGGTCAGCGTGGGGGTTTCGAAGCCGCGGCCGACGTTGAAATAGACGTTGGTGGCTTCGCCCCAGTGGCGGGTGATGCCCAGCACCGGGTTGGTGGCGCTGAAGTGTGTGCGGCCGCTGTCGTCCGGGTTGCCGGCGGTGATGAAGTGGTCGCGCACGCTGAAGTTCACCCGGCTCGCGCGCAGCCCGGCCACGGCGCTCCAGTCTTCGTTCACGAACCACTGGGCCTGGCCGTAGACGCCGCTGCTGTCCACCGCGCCGTCTTCGTCGCGCTTGAGCGCGCCTTGCGCGCCCCGGTCGTTGATGAAGCCGCGCCGGCGCTCGCTCATGCGGTCGTGGTCCAGGCCCAGCGTGGTTTCCACCTGCCCCTGGCCGAGCGCAAAACGCTGGCTGTATTGCAGGCCCACGCCGTTGTAGCTGCGGTCCAGCTGCACGATGCCGCCCGCGGCCGTGGGCGCTTCCTGCACGAAGAGCGGAATGGAGAGGCGGTTGTCCAGATCCCGCTGGCCGGCGTAGACCCGCGCCGTCAAGCTGCGGTCCTTGTCGATGCGGTGCTCGGCCACCAGGCCCACCTGGTTTTGCGACACGTCCTTGCCGGCCTGGTATTCGAGCGAGCGGGGCTCGGTCTGGCGCGGGTTGGCCTCGAACTGCGCGCGCGTGAGCCCCAGCGGGTCGCCCGACTCGGGCTGGTCGAAGGCGTTGGCCACCAGCGTGTAGCGCGTGTCTTCGCTGGCCTGCAGGCGCAGCTTGGCGTTCAGGTGGCGGCGCTGCGCCGCGCTGTTGGGGCGCTGGCCGTCGGTCTCGAAGCGGCTCACGTCGATCAGGTAGTTCAACGCCCCGCTCTGGCCGCCCGCGTTGAGCCCGTAGCGGCGAAGGCCGTCGGAGCCCGTCACCAGCGAGAAGCCGGCTTCGGGCGTGGCCGGGCCGTCGGCGGTGAACACCTGCACCACGCCGGCCGACGAGTTGCCGTACAGCTGCGCCAGCGGGCCGCGCAGCACCTCGATGCGCTGCGCGGACGACAGGCTGATGGTGGAGGCCTGGCCCTGGCCGTCGGGCATGGTGGCGGGGATGCCGTCCACGATCAGCCGCGCGCCGCGGATGCCGAAGGGCGCGCGCGAGCCCGAGCCGCGGATGGACAGCTGCAGGTCCTGCGCGTAGTTCTGCCGGTTCAGCACCGTGACGCCAGGAATGCGGTTCAGCGACTCGGAAAGGTTGATCTGCGGCCCGGCTGCCTCGATGGTCTCGCGGCCCACGCCCTGGATGGCGGCCGGCGCGTCAAAGCTCTGCTGCTCGGCCCGGTTGGCCGTGACCACCACTTCGGACAGCGTGGTCTGGGCGCTGGCGGCCAGGGGTGCGGCCGCCCAGGCCAGGGCGATGGCCGCCGCCAGGCGCGTGCACCGCGGGGTGTTGAGGGGGTTCATGTGTGTCTCCTGTCGTGGGGTGGTGGTGCCCGCCATCGGCGCTGGCATGGCCGGGCTCTTTTTAAACATGCATGCTGGATACAAGTTTTATGCCACCGGCCCCTTGCGCCGAAATGGAACACCCTGCGCCACCCAACCAGGCGCTGACCTTTGCAGGCTTCAGCCGGGAGACACTGCCCCCTGCGCGGCCCGATCTTCGGCGTCCAGTTCCGCCATCTCGGCCTCGCTGAACACCCGGGACCGCGTGTGAAACGCCTTGCCCTCCGGCCCTTCGAGCGAGAAGGTGCCGCCGTGGCCTTCGATCACGTCGATGATCAGCTGCGTGTGGCGCCAGTACGCGTACTGCGCCTTGCCGATGTAAAACGGGCAACCGCCGACATCGCCCAGGTACACGTCGCCCGCGCCCATGGTGATTTCGCCCGGCAGGTAGCAGTTGGCCGCGCTGTTGTCGCAGCAGCCACCCGACTGGTGAAACATGAGCTCGGGGCCGTGTTTGGTCTTTAGGAATTCGATCAGCTCGACCGCGGCCGGTGTGGCGATGACTTTTTCAACCATGTCTGTCTCCTTGTTCTGAAAAGCCAAAAAGGGGAGCCGTTGCCAGCTCCCCTTTGATCTCACTTCAACTCGGACGGATCAGAAGAAACCCAGTTTTTGCTCCGAGTAGGAAACCAGCAGGTTCTTCGTCTGCTGGTAGTGGTCCAGCATCATCTTGTGGGTTTCGCGGCCAATGCCCGACTCCTTGTAGCCACCGAACGCAGCGTGTGCCGGGTAGGCGTGGTAGCAATTGGTCCACACGCGGCCCGCCTTGATGGCGCGGCCCATGCGGTAGGCCACGTTGCCGTTGCGGCTCCACACGCCGGCGCCCAGGCCGTACAGCGTGTCGTTGGCGATGGCCAGGGCTTCGGCTTCGTCCTTGAAAGTGGTCACGGCCAGCACCGGGCCGAAGATCTCTTCCTGGAAGATGCGCATCTTGTTGTGGCCCTTGAACAGCGTGGGCTGCACGTAGTAGCCGCCTTCCAGATCACCGCCCAGGTGGGCCTGGCCGCCACCGATCAGCACCTCGGCGCCTTCGGCCTTGCCCAGCTCCAGGTACGACAGGATCTTGGTCAGCTGTTCCTTGGAAGCCTGTGCGCCCATCATGCTTTCGGAGTCGAGCGGGTTGGCCTGCTGGATGGCGGCCACGCGCTTGAGCACACGTTCCATGAACTTGTCGTAGATGCTTTCCTGGATCAGCGCGCGGCTCGGGCAGGTGCAGACCTCGCCCTGGTTGAACGCGAACAGCACCAGGCCTTCAACGCACTTGTCGAGGAAGGCGTCGTCCTTGTCCATGATGTCGGCGAAGAACACGTTGGGGCTCTTGCCACCCAGTTCCAGCGTGGCCGGGATCAGGTTGTTGGCCGCGGCCTGCGCGATCACGCGGCCCGTGGTGGTGGAGCCGGTGAAAGCGATCTTGGCGATGCGCTTGCTTTGCGCCAGCGGCATGCCGGCTTCGCGGCCGAAACCGTTCACGATGTTCAGCACGCCCGGGGGCAACAGGTCGGCGATCAGCTCGGCCAGGATCAGGATCGAGATCGGGGTGGACTCGGCCGGCTTGAGCACCACGCAGTTGCCGGCGCCCAGAGCAGGCGCCAGTTTCCAGGCCGCCATCAGGATCGGGAAGTTCCAGGGAATGATCTGACCCACCACGCCCAGCGGTTCCTGGATGTGGTACGCCACCGTGTTCTCGTCGATGTTGGACAGGGCGCCTTCCTGGGCGCGCACGCAGCCAGCGAAGTAGCGGAAGTGGTCCACGGTGAGCGGGATGTCGGCGTTCAGCGTTTCGCGGATCGCCTTGCCGTTGTCCACCGTCTCGGCGTAGGCCAGCAGCTCCAGGTTCTGCTCGATGCGGTCGGCGATCTTCAGCAGGATGTTGCTGCGCGTGGCGGCGTCCGTCTTGCCCCAGGCGTCGGCAGCGGCGTGGGCGGCGTCGAGCGCGAGTTCGATGTCTTCGGCGGTGGAGCGCGCGGCCTGCGTGTAGACCTGGCCGCTCACGGGCGTGATCACGTCAAAGTATTGGCCCTTGCACGGCACGACCCATTTGCCGCCGATGAAGTTGTCGTAGCGCGGTTTGTAGGCGATTTTGGCGCCGGCGACGCCAGGAGCTGCGTAAATCATGTGTGTCTTCCTCTGTGAAGGTGGATGAAAGTGTTGTCAGCCGAAGGGGCTGCCTTCACTGCCACAACTTCCGTGCCACCCCCACAAAGCGGCTCAAACTGAGATTTGCGCCCGTTTTTTTGCCCATGGGCACCTCACAGCTGTGCCATTGCTGCACACCCGCCCCCGACCTGTACCACCCTGGTACGGAAGCCCGGTACATATGTTGAAGGCCCGCAAGCCAAGGCCCCACCCCGGCGCCTCGACCCGCCGCAGGCCGCGCTCAAACCGGCGGCCGGATCACCCCGACAGCCCCACCACCAGCGCCGCGGCCGCCATATGCGCGCTGGCGGCCTCGCCCACGCGCGCCGCGAACGGGTGCGGCGCGAAGCCCACCCAATGGCCCCCGCCGGCCAGGGCCAACACCACCTCATCGCGCTGCGTGCCCTCGGCCACACGTTCCACCGTGCCGTGCAACACACACTCACCCCCCGCCGCTCCGTCGCCCCGCTGCTGCCCGGCCACCGGCGCCATCACCCGCACCGCCGTGGCCTTGCACAACACCAGCACCTCCAGCCCCGGCGCCAGGCCCAGCAGATCGGCACTTTCGCGGGTGATGCTCGACGTCAACCGCTCGCCACCCGCGGTCTGCATCTGCACCCACACCGCCGGGTCGCCCGGCGCCGCGGGCTCCACCGCCACCACGCGACACGGCAACTGGTTGCGCATGCTGGTGCGCAGGCCCAGGCCGCTGGCCAGTTGCGCGCCGCCGGCAAAACGCGCCAACACAGCGTCGCGCGCACGGGCCAGCTCATCGGCCAGCTGCAGCAGCTCCAAGCCCTGCGCCGTGATGCGCGCGCCACCCCCACCCGCCCCGCCCACCGTGCGCTCCACCAGCGGCACACCGCCAAGGTTGGTCAGCGTGTCGATGGCCTGCCACGCCGCCTTGTAGCTGATGCCCGCATCGCGCGCGGCCTGCGAAATGGAGCCCGACTCACCGACGCGGCGGAGCACCTCCAGGCGCTTGTCGCTGATGGCGTGGCCGAGGGCTTCGGTCAGGGTCGGGTTGGGCAGATCGGTCATGCCCGGATTGTTCCACGGGCCTTCATGGCAGCAGCGAACGAAACATGCCCCGGGGAGTAGCATGCCAGCCGGTTTTCCATTCCATTCGTGAGACCGGCCATTCAACGGAGACCTTCATGAACCCTCGCACCTTCATCACCGCTGCCCTGTTCACGGTCAGCATGACCGCCGCCCTGGCCCAGGACAAAGTGGTCTACCACTTTGACAACAGCGACACGCAAGCCACCGCCGGGCTGCGCACGCTGCGCAACTACCTCGACACCGCGCCCGACACCAAGATCATCGCCGTGGCACTGGGCGACGGCGTCAACTTCCTGATGGAAGGCGCCAAGGACAAAAAGAACGCCAACATCGAATACGGCCCCCTGATCTCCGACCTGGTGGCCCGCGGCGTGAAGTTCGAGGTGTGCGAACTCACCATGAAGGCAATGAACCTGAAAAAGGAACAGTTCGTGCTGGACGCCGCCTTCACCCCGTCGGGCGTGGTGCGCATCGGCCAGCTGCAGTTCCGCGAGCACTACGGCTATATCAAGCCCTGAACGGTGTTGCAATGCTGCAGCGCGGGTGTGGCGCGGTCTACGACGGCCTGCTTGAAGCGGCCAGTTGCGGTAGCTCACTCGGACGCCACCAAGGTCAAGTGAAGGCTGTGTCCGGGCATTCGATATCGGAGACTCGGCAGTTTAGCTGCTTGAAAACAAAGAATGATATGTCCACGAAACCGGGTCAACTCCATTGAGACAACACAACCTACCTTGTAAACAATTAGGTTAGCCGGATATATAGCTCCTGATAATCCTTGATTTCTATTTCTTATCGTCTATGGAGTCCTGAAAAAGGAAATCAGATCTGCCTAGGCGGCGATGCTGGTGGGAGGGGCGGTGGATCGAAATGGGATAACG
>Ga0156085_1147_pt1 | contig 35507 bp, 26 predicted proteins | sample RifCSPlowO2_02_FD_107738 | JGI IMG/M metagenome (GOLD analysis project Ga0156085, IMG submission 107738) | Burkholderiales bacterium RIFCSPLOWO2_02_FULL_67_64 | reverse complement strand
TCCTTGACGTCCTTCACGGGCGTGTTGGCATTTGCCACCATCAGCGTGGCCGAGTAGCCCACCAGGCCCACCGGCTCGAAATCGGTGACCGGGTCGTAGCGCAGCTTCTGCAAGGCCGGGTTCATGGCGTGGGTCGCGACGTAGCCCAGCATGAGCGTGTGGCCATCGGGCGCAGCGCGCGCCACAAACTCGCTGGCAATGGAGCCGTTGGCGCCGGCCCGGTTCTCCACCACGATGCTCTGTCCGAGCAAGGGGCCCAGCTTCTGGGCAATGGTGCGAGCCATCAGGTCGTTGCCGCCACCCGCTGCCGTCGGCACCACGATGGTGATGGTCTTGGTGGGGAATGCCATGGCCAGCGGCGTGAGGGTGATGGCCGTGCCCACGATCATGGTGGCGAGCAGCTTGTTCATGTCTTGTCTCCTGTACGGGTCGGTGTCGGTGAGCCGGTGCGGAAGGCCTTGAGGGGCCCCATCCACAACCGCAAGCGAATGATGTTCCGAGTCGATGTTGCTGTGAATTGCATATTTGAGATGGATTGATCCACAATTCACATCAATCAGATTCGGGGATTTTCATGGCCATCAACTTCGATCTCAACGACCTGCTGGCCTTTCGGGCCGTGGCGGAGCTGGGCAGTTTTCGCAAGGCGGCGGAGTCGGTCCACATCTCGCAGCCGGCGTTCAGCCGGCGCATCGACAAGCTGGAAAGCGCGTTGGGCACGCGCTTGCTGGAACGCACCACGCGACGCGTCAGCCTGACCGCGGTAGGCCGGGACTTCGATCGCCAGTTGCGGCATATCCTGGACGCGTTGGACACCACGCTGCTGGGCATTCGCGGCGTGGCGGCCACCCGAATGGGCGAGGTCACGATCGCGTCGGTGCCCTCGGCCGTCAACTACTTCCTGTCGCGCGTGATTGCGGTCTACCACGAACGCTATCCCAAGATTCGGGTGAAGATCATCGATGGCAGCGCCAACGACGTGCTGCTGGCCGTGGCGCGTGGCGAGGTGGACTTCGGCCTGAACTTCATCGGATCACAGGAGGCTGACGTGGAGTTCGAGCCCTTGCTGGAAGAGCAGTTCGTGGCGGCCTGCCGGCGCGATCACCCACTGGCGAAAAAGAAGCAGGTGCGCTGGACGGAACTGGCGCAATACGACTACATCTCGGCCGGCAAGACCTCGGGCAACCGGCTGCTGATCGACCAGGCACTGGCCGGCTTGCCAGGTCAACCCCAGAGCATGTACGAGACCCAGCATGGCACGACCATGATCGGCCTGGTCGAGGCGGGCCTGGGCGTGGCGGTGGTGCCCTCCATGGCGATGCCCGGATCCGACCACCCGCTGCTGATGAGCGTGCCGCTGATTGACCCGGTGATCAAACGGAAAATGGGGCTGATCAGGCGCCGATCAACGGTGCTTTCCCCTGCGGCGCAGCAGTTCTACGCGCTCTGCGCGGAACTGCAGGTCAAGACGAAAACCCAGCGCACCACCACCCGCCGCAAACCGGCTGGCTGATCAACCGCCTCCGGTCAGTACGTCCCCGGATACGCCCCGCCATCGGCCAGCACGTTCTGGCCCGTCATGTACGCCGCTTGCTGGCTGCAGAGGAAGGCGCAGATGGCGCCGAACTCCTGCGGGTGGCCGTAGCGGCCGGCGGGGATCTTCGCCTGCTGCTGACGGCGCAGTTCTTCCACCGGCTTGCCAGTCTTTTCCGACGCGCCCTGGAGCGTGGCGGCGATGCGGTCGGTGTCGAACTTGCCGGGCAGCAGGTTGTTGATGGTCACGCCCTGCGCCGCGATGCCGCTGCGCGCCACACCGGCCACGAAGCCCGTCAATCCGCTGCGCGCGCCGTTGGAAAGACCCAGGATGTCGATCGGCGCCTTCACCGCGCTGCTGGTGATGTTGACGATGCGGCCGAAGCCGCGCGCCGCCATGCCATCCACCGTGGCCTTGATGAGCTCGATGGGTGTGAGCATGTTGGCGTCCACCGCCTTCAGCCACTCTTCTCGGCCCCATTGGCGGAAGTCGCCGGGCGGCGGGCCGCCCGCGTTGGTGACCACGATGTCGAACGCCGTGCCGGGCCCGCCGGCCGCGGCGAAAGCGGCGGTGCGGCCTTCGGGCGTGGTGATGTCGGCCGCGACCGCGATCACCTGCACGCCGGGCGATACGGCGCGGATGCCCGCGGCCGAGGCCTCCAGCGCCTCACGACCGCGCGCCACCATCACCACGTTCACGCCCTCGCCCGCCAGCGCCTGCGCGCAGCCCAGGCCCAGACCTTTGCTCGCGCCGCAGACCAGCGCCCATTTGCCTTTGATGCCCAGATCCATGTCCGTGTCTCCTTGTCAAAAAAATCACTGGCCCGCCGCGGGCTTGCCAAAGCGCGTCACCAGGAACACGCCCGAGAGCACCAGCACCGTGCCCACCACGATCCAGCCGTTGAACGGTTCGTCCAGGATCAGCACGCCCATGGCGATGGTGGACATGGGGCCGATCATGCCGGTCTGCGCCGCCAGGCCCGCGCCGATGCGCTCGATCGCCATCATCACCATCAGCACCGGCGCAAACGTGCACAGGGTGGCGTTGAGCAGCGAGAGCCAGATCACCTCGGGCGCCACGTCGGCCGCGCTCAGCGGACGCAGGACCACGAACTGCAGCAGGCACAGGCCGCAGGCCACGCTGGTGGCCAGGCCCACCAGGCGCAACGAACCCAGGCGCTTGACCAGTTCACCGCTGTAGACGAGGTAGATCGCGTAGCTGATGGCACTGCCGAACACCAGCAGCGCGCCCAGCACCGCGTTCGGCCCCTGGAAACCGGCCTCGTGGCCGAACACCAGCAACACGCCCGCGTAGCTCACCGCCATGGCCAGCGCCTGCAGGCCGCTGATGCGGCGCTGGTAGATCAACCAGCCGAGCACCAGCACCAGTGTGGGGTTGAGGTACAGGATCAGCCGCTCCAGGCTGGCGCTGACGTATTGCAGCCCCCAGAAGTCGAGAAAGCTCGCGAGGTAATAACCGGTGAACCCCAGGCCGACGATGCCGAGCCAGTCTCTGCCGGTGAGCGCCACCTTGCCCCGGCTGGCCCACCAAGCCAGCGCCAGGAACAGCGGCAGCGCGAACAGCATGCGGTACATGATCAGCGTGACCGCGTCCACGCCGTGGCGGTAGGCCAGTTTGACGATGATGGCCTTGCCACTGAAGGCGATGGAGCCGGCGCTGGCGAGCAGCAGGCCGGTGGCGAGGTGGGGGTGGGGTCGGGCGGTGGCAACGGACATCGGTCCGATTATCGGCAGACGGCCCGCGCCGGGTGGCGGGCCGGTGCCATGCCCCCAGGCGCCATGGGAACGCTCAGCCGCTCAGTCCTTCGGATTGGCCAGCCGCTGCGCGTCCAGCACGCGGTAGACACGGCCCTGTTTGTCCAGCGCCTCGACCAGGCCCTCGCGCATGAACGCGCTGAGCGTGCGGCTCACAGTCTCCAGTTTCAGGTCGAGCATGGCGCCCATGTCTTCGCGCGAGAACAGGGTGGCCAGGGCCGCGTCGTGGTCGGAACGCATCTTCAGGATCAGACCGGCGACGCGCTGGCGCGCATTGCCGAAATTGAGCTCGGCCAGCCAGTCGTCGGCCTCCTTGAGGCTGCGGTGCCATTTCTCCAGCAGGCGCTGGTGCAGCCGCGGTGTTTCGCGGTTCAGGCGCTGGATCACCTGCAGCGGCAGGCGGCAGACCTTGATGCTGGTCAGCGCGATGGCGTCGGAGTCGTAGGTCGGCCCCATGAGCGCTTCCAGCCCCACCACGTCTCCCGCGCGCAGCACGCGCACGATGCGCTGGCGGCCGTCCACGGTGTTGCGCACCAGCTTGATGAGGCCGGCGCGCAGGGTGTAGAGCGAGGTGGCCGTTTCGCCCATGCGCACCAGCGGCTGGCCCGCGTTCAACTCCAGATCGTCGATGGGCGCGTGGATGAGCTTGAAGTCGTCCTCATGCAGATCGGCGAACAGCACCATGTCGCGGATGCCGCAGCTGCGGCAGTCGGCCGTGCCGCGCCAGGCCGATTCGGTTTTGATGGGGATCATGGGGACGGGGGAGACCATATCTGTCACAGACCCGCAATATAAGCCTTTGCTGAAAAAACACCCAACCCGTGGCGCGGCGGGCCCGCGCCATGATCGTGGTCAGTGCAAAGGGGGGGTGCAGGCCAGCACCTCGTCGAGCGTGGTCAGCCCCTCGGCCACGCGCACCGTGCCCGCCAGCCGCAGCGGACGCATGCCATCGGCCACGGCCTGTTTCTGCAGCACCTCCATGCGCGGCTCGTGGCTGACCTTGTCCTTGAACGCCTCGGTCACCACCAGCAGCTCGTACAGGCCGGTGCGCCCGCGGTAGCCGGTCATGCGGCAATCCACGCAGCCCACGGGCTGGTAGGGCCGGTACTTGCCGCTGACCTGCCAGGGCTTGACGATCTCTTCCATGGCCTCGCGCGAGGCCTTGGCCGTGACGTCGTCCTCGCGTGTGCGGCAGGCCGGGCACAGGGTGCGCACCAGGCGCTGCGCCAGCACGCCCAGCACGGTGGCGTTGATCAGGTAGGGCGGGATGCCCAGTTCCATCAGCCGCATGATGGCCGAGGGCGCGTCGTTGGTGTGCAGCGTGGTGAACACCAGGTGGCCGGTGAGCGCGGCCTGCACCGCCATCTCGGCCGTGGGCAGGTCGCGCACCTCGCCCACCATGATGATGTCCGGGTCCTGCCGCATGAGGGCGCGCAGGCCCTGGGCAAAGTCCAGGTCCAGGTGGGGTTGCACCTGGACCTGGTTGAAGGCGGGTTCGATCATTTCGATCGGGTCCTCCACCGTGCTCACGTTGACCTCTTCGGTCGCCAGGCGCTTGAGCGTGGCGTAGAGCGTGGTGGTCTTGCCCGAGCCGGTGGGGCCGGTCACGAGGATGATGCCGTGCGGCCGGTGCGTGAGCGTTTCCCAGCGCTGTGCGTCGTGCGCGGCGAAGCCCAGCGCGCTCAGGTCTTTCACCGTGGCCTCGGGGTCGAAGATGCGCATCACCATCTTTTCACCGAACGCGGTGGGCAAGGTGGACAAACGCATTTCCACCTCGTCGCCCCGCACCGCGCCCACACCGGGGCGCAGGGTCTTGATGCGGCCGTCCTGCGGGCGGCGCTTTTCCACCACGTCCATGCGCCCGAGCAGCTTGATGCGCGCGGTCATGGCGTTCATCACCCCCATGGGCATCTGGTAGACCGGGTGCAGCACGCCATCGATGCGGAAACGGATCACACCCTGCTCGCGCCGCGGCTCCAGGTGGATGTCGCTGGCGCGCTGGTCAAACGCGTACTGCCAGAGCCAGTCCACCACCTGCACCACGTGCTGGTCGTTGGCGTCGAGCTGCTTGTTGGCCTTGCCCAGTTCCACCAGCTGTTCAAAGCTGCCAAAACCCGCCTGGCCGCCCAGCTTGTTGGCCGCCCGCACCGACTTGGCCAGCGCGAAGAACTCGGCGGTGTAGCGCGCGATGTCCTGCGGGCTGGCCAGCACCAGGCGCACGCTCTTGCGCGTCTGGCGCTCCACCTCGGGCACCCAGTCGCGGATGAACGGCTCGGCCGTGGCCACCACCACCTCGGCCAGCCCCACCTGCACCGGCAACACCTTGTGGCGCTCGGCGTAGGCCGCGCTCATCACGTCGGCCACCTTGCCCACGTCCACCTTCAGCGGGTCGATGCGGAAATAGCTCAGCCCGCTGCGCGTGGCCAGCCACTGGGTAAGCAGCTCCACGTCCAGCACATGGCCATCGGACTGGCGCGCCATGCCCACCACCGCCAGGCGCTGCAGCGGGTGCTGCGCGCTGTGGGCTGAGGCGCAACGCGCCACGGTGCGCGCGGCCTCGTCGGCGGAGATGACACCGTCATCGCGCAACCAGCCCACCAGCAGGCGCCAGTCGAGCGGGGCCTCCGGGGTGGCTTGCGGGGACGTGGAAAGCGGGGCTCTGGCGGAGGTTTTCATGCGGAGTTCGGGTCAGGCGACCGGTTTGAAAATGCGCAACCACTTCACGGCGGGCAGCCCCCAGCGCGACTGGATCTCTTCCGCGCGCGCCAGCAGCTGCATGCGCGTGGGCCGGTCCGCCGTGCGCTGCGCCAGCACGATGGTGTTGCCCTCACGCGTGGGTTTGAAGGCCCAGACCGCGTCCGCGCCAAACGCGGCGCTGATGCTCTGCAGCGAGCGCTCGTAGCTGGCGTCGCGGCCAAACAGGTTGACCGTCATCACGCCCTCGTCGGTCAGCACCGAGCGGCAGTCGGCATAGAAGTCGGGGCTGTCGAGCACCGGGGCCGCGGCCTCGTGGTCGTACAGATCAACCTGCAGCGCGTCGATGGCGCCGGTGTAAGCGGGGTTGCGGATCTCCTGCCCCGCATCGGCCAGCACCACGCGCAGGCGCGGCCCGTCGGCCGGCAGCTTGAACCAGCCCCGGCAGGCCGCGAGCACCTGGGGGTTGATCTCGATGGCGGCGGTGTCCATGCGCAGCGCCTTGAAATGGAACTTGGTGAGCGCGGCCGAGCCCAGACCGAGCTGCAGGGCGCGGCGCTTGCTCACGGTGTCGGGCTCCACGAAGAGCAGCCAGGCCATCATGCGCTGGACGTAATCGAGCTCGATGTCGAACGGCGCGTCGATGATCATGGAGCCCTGGATCCACTCCGTGCCCAAATGCAGGAAGCGCACCTCGCCGTCTTCCGAGAGGGTGACCTCGGGCAGGGTCTGGGGGCCGGTGCGGCGGCGGGCCGTGGCGTTGGCACCGGCCCTCATGCCAGGACTCCCTGACGGTCGCCACTCAACAGGCGGGGGAACCCTGCCACAGGGTGTTGGGCGAGCGAACTCCCTGAATCCGTCGCTGCGCGGGCCGGCAACCAATACTGCATCTTTGTCACTTCTGGAACTGCAAAGCGATCATTATGAACATGGAAGCCGGGTGGGCTTTTCTCGCGCCGGGTGGCTTTTCTTCCGGGCCCGTGTTTCTGGCTGGCATGGTATGGGGACGATGGCGCCGCGCGGCCAACTCCGCGAATGTCCCCCGGGCCGTTCCGGCCCTCCTCCTTCACTTCGCTGCGTCAGCCCCCCGGCGTCATCGTCCAAAGCTACGGCGATCCGACGCAAGATGGCCAACCCGTCTCCAGCTTGCTGTGGCGGTGCGTTCTGCATAGCGAAGTAAAGGAGGAGGCCCGGCGCAGCCGGGCCGGGGGACATGAGCGGCGCAGAGCGCACCGTCGCAGCAAGCGACCGCGAGGTCTATGAACAACAGGCGCTAAACGGCAACCCCATGCCGCAGCAACACCTCGGCCCACGCCGCCAGCTTGCGATCAAACGACCAGCTCGCATTCGCCGGACTGGTGGACGGCAGCTTGTACACCGGCAGTCCGAACGCCGACGTGTGCCTCGCGTGTCGGTAACTTTCCCCCCCGTTGTGCGCCACCGCCTCCAGCAACGGGCACTGCGTCCGCACCGCAGCGAAGTCGTTGAGTTCGGCGGCGCGGATGTCCGCGTCCAGGCTGCCTTCGCGCTCGCAGGCCTGGTACACGTCCCACAGGCCCAGACCATGTGCACGCAGCGCGGCCACGCGTTCCGGGTAGGGCATCTCGGTCAGCGGCTGCTGCCACAGGGCGCCCAGGATCTTCCAGAAGTGGTTTTGCGGGTGTCCGTAGTACTGCTGCGCGCGCAGCGAGGCCACGCCCGGAAAACTGCCCAGCACCAGCAGCCGGGTGTTCTCGTCCAGCACCGGCGCCAGCCCCAGCAGACGGCTCACGCGGCGACTCCGCTCGGCAGGCCCGCGAGCCGGGGCAGCGCGGCCAGGGCATTGGCCGTGCTCGCCCGGGCCAGCGCGTCCAGCGGCATGCCGCGCAGCCGCGCCAGCTCGGCGGCGATGCGCGGCAGCTCGGCGGGTGTGTTCACGCCTTGCGCCCGGCCGGCGGCGCGCTCGGCGGCGGTGGCGTACAGCCACTGCGGCGGGATGTCGGGCGCGTCGGTCTCCAGCACCAGGGCCTCCAGCGGCAGCTCGGCCGCGAGCCGGCGCAGGCGCTGGGCCGGCTCGAAGGTCAGCGCGCCCCCGAAGCCGAGCTTGAACCCCAGTTCGATGAAGGCCTGCGCCTGCTGGGCGCTGCCGTTGAAGGCGTGCGCGATGCCGCCGCCGGTGGGCAACTCGCGCAGCTGTTTGAGCAGGGCGTCTGCACTGCGGCGCACGTGCAGGATCACGGGCAGACGGTGTTTGCGGGCCAGCTGAAGCTGCGCGCGGTAGAAACCCTGCTGACGCTCGCGCATGGCCGGCTCGCACAGCGCGGGCACGAAAAAGTCCAGCCCGATCTCGCCCACGGCCACCAGGCGCGGGTCGTCTCGGTGCTGCGCCAGCAGGGCGTCGAGCACCTGCAGGTCTTCGTCGCGCGCCTGCGGCACGTACAGCGGGTGGATGCCCAGCGCGTAGGCGTCGCCCAGCCGGTGGGCCAGCTCGCGCACGGTGTCGAAGTTGGACCGCTCCACCGCCGGGATCACGCAGCACCGCACGCCCAGCCGGGCGGCGCGCTCGCGCATGGCCTGCACGAGGGCCGGGGTGTCGCCGAGCGAAGGGGCGTCAAGATGGCAGTGTGTGTCGATCCACATGGCGGTATAAAAGGGCCATTGTGACGGCAAGCCCGGCGCACCATTTTCCCCTTTGCAACACCCCCGAAAGGACCTCACCATGCCGCTCAACGCCACCCGCCGCCTCGCAGGCCCGCGCTCCCCGCTCTGGCTGGCCCTGCCTGTGCTGGCGTCGCTCGTGGCCTGTGCCGTACCCGCGGCGCCGGCCGCCGCGCCGGCCAGTGCGCCGTTGGTGGGCAGCGAATGGCTGCTGCAGGACCTGGGGGGTCGCCCCGTGCTCGGCCAGGTGAAGGCCACGCTGGCCTTTCCCGAGGCCGGTCGTGTGACGGGCAGTGGCTCCTGCAACGGCTTTTTCAGCACCTACACGCTGATCCATGACCGCATCGCGCTCGGGCAGATCGGCTCGACCCGCATGGCCTGTGGCGAGGGGGTGTCCGAGCAGGAAACCCGCTACCTGGATGCGCTGCGCAAGGCCGAACGGGTCGAGGTGCAGGGCACGACGATGTGGCTCCACAGCCAGGGACTGGACAAACCGCTGCGCTTCGTCCGCACCAAGCCCTGAGCGGCCCCCGTCAGGTCAGCACGCCAGTGGTCAGACGCAGCACGCGGGCGCAGCGCTCGGCCAGGGTCTCGTCGTGCGTCACGACGATGAAGGCCGTGCCCTGATCGCGTGCCAGCTCCAGCATGAGCTGGAACACGCTCTCGGCGGTGCCGCGGTCCAGGTTGCCGGTGGGCTCGTCGGCCAGCACACAGGCCGGCTGCGTCACCAGCGCCCGCGCGATCGCCACGCGCTGGCGCTCGCCGCCCGAGAGTTCGGCCGGCCGGTGGTGCAGGCGCTCGCCCAGGCCCACGCGGGTAAGCATCAGCGCGGCGCGCTGCGCGGCCTCGGCGCGCGGCATGCGGCGGATCCACAAGGGCATGGCCACGTTGTCGCGCGCGCTGAACTCGGGCAGCAGGTGGTGGAACTGGTACACAAAGCCCAGGTGCCGGTTGCGCAGATCGCCCTGCTGCGCCGCGCTCAGGCCCGACATCGTCTGCCCCATCAGCTGCACGCTGCCGCTGGTGGGCGCGTCCAGCCCGCCGAGCAGGTGCAGCAAGGTGCTCTTGCCCGAGCCGGACGCGCCGACGATGGCCACCGTCTCGCCCGCGCGCACCGCCAGGTCCACGCCGGTGAGCACGGTCACGTCGAGCCGGCCTTCGGTGAAACGTTTGGTCAGGCCGGTGGCGCTCAGCACCACCTCCGTGCGGGCCGAGCCCGTTGATGGGCTCGCCAACACCTTGGCGGAGGCCTCGACAGAGCCTGTCCTGAGCCCATCCACAGGCTCGGGGCGAACGGGGTTGTTGATGTCATTCATAGCGCAACGCCTCGGCAGGGTTCACCCGGCTGGCGCGCCAGCTCGGGTAGATCGTGGCCACGAACGACAGCGCCAGCGAGATCAGCGCGATCGGCATGATGTCGCTCTGCTGCGGGTCGCTGGGCATGCGGCTGATGAGGTAGACGTCCTGCGGCAGGAAGCTCGCGCCCAGCGCGCGCTCCAGCGCGGGCACGAGGGTGTCGATGTTGAACGCGATGCCCAGGCCCAGCAGCAGGCCCGCGCCGGTGCCGATCACGCCCACCATGGCGCCCTGCACCATGAAGACGCCCATGATGCTGCGCGGGCTCGCGCCCAGGGTGCGCAGGATAGCGATGTCGGCGCGCTTGTCGGTCACCGTCATCACCAGCGTGGACACGAGGTTGAACGCCGCCACCGCCACGATCAGCGTGAGGATGATGAACATCATGCGTTTTTCCAGCTGCACGGCGGCGAACCAGCTGCGGTTCTGGCGTGTCCAGTCGCGCACCAGCAGGCCCGGGTCGAGGCTGCTCGCGATGTCAATCGCCACCTCGCGCGCTTCGTGCAGGTTCTTGATCTTCACGCGCACGCCGGTGGGGCCTTCCACGCGGAAGATGCGCGCGGCGTCGTCCTGGTGCAGCAGGGCCAGCGCCGAGTCGTATTCGAAGTGGCCCGAATCGAAAGTGCCCACCACCGTCATCTGGCGGATGCGCGGCACCACACCCGCGGGCGTCACCTGGCCGCTGGGGGCGATCAGCGTCACCGTGTCGCCGGTGCCCACGCCCAGGCTGCGCGCCAGTTCACCGCCGAGAATGACGCCGAATTCGCCCGGTACCAGCCGCGGCAGCACGGTGTCGGAGAGGTCGGCCACGAGGTCGGTCACCTTGGGCTCCAGCGCCGGGTCGATGCCGCGCACCAGCGCGCCCTTCATGTCTTCGCCGCGAGCGATCAGCGCCTGCGCGCCCACGAACGGCGCCGCGCCCAGCACCTCGGGGTGGCGCTCGATGGCGGCCAGCGTGTCCGCCAGGTTTGGAATGGCCTGCCCGCCGGGCTCGAACACCTCGATGTGGGACAACACGCCGAGCATGCGGTCGCGCACCTCTTTCTGGAAACCGTTCATCACCGAGAGCACGATGATGAGCGCGGCCACGCCCAGCGAGATGCCCAGCATGGACACGCCCGAGATGAAGGAAATGAAACCGTTGCGCCGCGTGGCGCGGCCAGCGCGCGTGTAGCGCCAGCCAAGGATGAGTTCGTAAGGGGTTTGCATCGTTGGAGTCCAGCGGTGGATTGTGGCATCCCCGACAATCGCCCCCATGCCCGTCGCCCCCATGGCCCCACCCGCCCCGACCCCGCTGCCCAGCCACCTGCTGATCCCGTTTGCCAGCGCCAGCGCGCCGGACTGCCAGGCCGCGCTGAAAGGCCTGCGCCTGCCCCAGCTGGAGGCCCTGCTGGGCGAACTGGTGCCGGCGGCCCTGGACGCGGGCGACGACCACAGCCTGAGCCTGCCGCACGAGCGCGCGCTGGCGCGGGCGCTGGGCCTGACGCAGGCCGACGGCAGCCCCTGCGAAGACGGCCTGATTCCCTGGGCTGCCGCGCACAGCGCGCAGCCCGCGACGCCGCAGGCCTGGCTCAGCCCCTGCCACTTCCAGGTCGGCATGGAGCGGGTCAGCCTGCTGCCGCTGGAGCAACTGGCGCTGGACGAGCCGGAGTCGCGCGCCCTGTTCGACGCCCTGGCGCCCTTCTGTGCCGAAGACGGCGTGACCCTGCGTTTTGACTCGGCCACGCGCTGGCACGCCAGCGGCGAGCCTCTGCGAGACATCGCCTGCGCCAGCCTGGACCGCGTGAGCGGCCGCCAGGTGGATGCGTGGATGGCCGAGAGCCCGCGCAACCCGGGCGGCGCCCAGGTGCTCAAGCGCCTGCAAAGCGAGGCGCAGATGCTGTTCTATACCCACCCGGTGCACGACGCGCGCACGGCCCATGGCCTGTTTCCGGTGAACGGCCTGTGGCTCAGCGGCGCGGGCGCGGTGGCATCCCCCACCCCCCTGCGGCCGCCACCCACCCTGCCGGACACGCTGCGCCAGGCCGCGCTGCGCGCCGACTGGGCCGCCTGGGCGCAGGCCTGGGCCGAACTCGACGCCACACACATCCCCGCCCTGCTGGAGCGCGCGCGGCGCGGCGAAGCGGTCACACTCACGCTGTGCGGCGAGCGCAGTGCGCAGACCTGGGTCAGCGCCCCTCGCGGCGGCGCAGCCCGCCTTGGCCGCCTGTTCAAAAACCTGCTGGGCACACCCCCGGCCTGGAAAGCCCTCGAACCCCTATGAAGATCATCACCCGCGATGTCCCGCCCCGCGCCGCCTGGGCGCTGGAACAGGCCGGCCTGCACCCCCTGCTGGCCCGCCTCTTTGCCGCCCGCGGCATCACCGCCAAGGAACAGCTGGACGACGCGCTCTCGCTGCTGCTGCCCCCGTCCACCATGAAAGGCGCAGCGGATGCCGCCCGCGCCCTGGCCGACGCCATGGCCGCCAACCAGGCCATCTGCATCGTGGCCGACTACGACTGCGACGGCGCCACCGCCTGCGCCGTGGGCCTGCGCGGCCTGCGCCTGCTGGGCGCGCCGATGGGCCATGACCGCGTGAGCTACCTGGTGCCCGACCGCGTGACCGACGGCTACGGCCTCACGCCCGCCATCGCCAAACGCGTGAAGGCGCAGGGCGCCGACGTGCTGGTGACGGTGGACAACGGCATCGCCAGCATCGACGGCGTGCGCGCCGCGCGCGAGCTGGGCCTGCAGGTGATCGTGACCGACCACCACCTGCCCGCGCTCAAGGACGGCGAGGTGGTCGTCCCCACCGACTGCGTGATCGTGAACCCCAACCAGCCGGGCTGCGACTTCGAAAGCAAGTCGATCGCCGGCGTGGGCGTGATGTTCTATGTGCTGCTGGCGCTGCGCGCCGAATTGCGCGAACGGGGGGTGTTTGATGCGAAATCACAACCCAAGATCGACACGCTGTTGCCCCTGGTGGCCTTGGGCACCGTGGCCGACGTGGTCAAGCTCGACGCCAACAACCGCCGCCTCGTGGCCCAGGGCCTGAAGCGGGTGCGCACCGGCGCCATGCCGCCGGGCATGACGGCGCTGTTCAACGTGGCGGCGCGCAAGCCCGAGGCGGCCACCAGCTTCGACTTCGGCTTTGCCCTCGGCCCACGCCTGAACGCCGCCGGCCGCCTGGCCGACATGACCCTGGGCATCGAATGCCTGACCACCGACGACGGCCTGCGCGCCGACGAACTGGCGCGCACGCTCGACGGCATCAACCGCGAGCGCAAGACCATCGAAGGCGAAATGCGCGACCAGGCGCTGGCGCTGGCCGAAGAGATGTTCGACGAATCCGAAGAGCCGCCGCCGGCGCTGATCGTGTTCGACCCGGACTTCCACGAGGGCGTGGTCGGCATCGTGGCCTCGCGCCTGAAGGACAAGTTGCACCGCCCCACCTTCGTGTTCGCCACCAGTGGCGCCGAGGGCAAGGAAAACGAGCTCAAGGGCTCGGGCCGCTCCATTCCCGGCTTCCACCTGCGCGACGCGCTGGACCTGGTGGCCAAGCGCCACCCGGGCGTGTTGATGCGCTTCGGCGGCCACGCCATGGCCGCGGGCTGCACCATCGACGAGGAGCACCTGGACGTGTTCGAGGCCGCGCTGCAGCAGGTGGCCCACGAGTGGCTGGACGCCGCCACCCTGCAGCGCCGCATGGAGGCCGATGGCGTGCTGGACAAGCAGTACCGCCGCACCGACCTGGTGGACACGCTGCACAAGGAGGTGTGGGGCCAGGGCTTTGCGCCGCCGGTGTTCTGCGAGGAAGTGCAGATCGTGTCGCAGCGTCTCGTGGGCGAGAAGCACCTGGCGCTCAAGATGAAGCACCAGGGCGAGCCGGTGGACGGCATCTGGTTTGGCCACACCGAGCCTTTGCCCGAGCGGGTCAAGCTGGCGTTCCGGCTGGATGCGGATGAGTGGCAGGGTCAGCGGCGGGTTCGGTTCCTTATCGAAGCTGCCGAGGTTTAGGCACGCTGCGGTTTCACGCCACCACCACCTCGCGGACATGAGAGCGCGTGGTGCTCTGCGCCGCTCATGTCCCCCGGCCCGGCTTCGCCGGCCCTCCTCCTTTACTTCGCTATGCAGAACACCACGCGCTCTCATGCCAATGGCGCAGCAGGCACACCCACATTCCGAGTGCCAAAGAGGTCATCGTTGGCTGGGGTGACTGGCGCAGCGAAGTAAAGGAGGAGGACCGGCGCAGCCGGGCCGGGGGACATGAGCGGAGTCGGTCGCCCCAGTCAACGATGACCGGAGCTGCCGGAAACCCAATCTGCCGAAAACCCAAGCCACCGAAAAACCGCAGCTACGCAAACAAAGAAACCTCAGGTCATCAGCGCTTCACGAACCGCCGCCAGTTGTCGGCGGGAAACGGCCAGACGCTCGTCCACCCCATCGAGCCGCACCGTCCAGCCCTCGCCGTCCACCGGGTCGTTGTGCTTCTCCACGGCCCGCACCCGGCGCCGCGCCACCAGCGCATTGCGGTGCACCCGCACGAACAGATGCGCGTACTTCTGCTCCAGATCGCTCAAAGCGCCGTCGTAGATGTGCTCTTTTTCGGCCGTGCGCACGGTGATGTACTTCAGCTCGGCCTTGAGGTAGATCACGTCGGCCAGCGCCACGCGCTCGCTGCGCCCACGCTCCTGGATGATGAGGCACTCGCCTGCGCCCGTGTCGTCGGCCGCGCCCGCCTCGCTGGCGGCGCGCAGGCGCTGCACCTTCTGCAGCGCCTGCTGCAGGCGCTCCAGCCGCACGGGCTTGGTCAGGTAGTCGGCGGCTTCGAGTTCAAAGGCATGCACCGCGTGTTCGGCGTGCGCCGTCACGAACACGACCATCGGCCGCACCGCCAACTCCCGCAACGTGGCCGCCAGCGCCATGCCATCCACACCGGGCATGTGAATGTCGAGCAGCACCAGGTCGCAGGGCAGGCGCCGGATCTGCTCCATGGCCTGCACCGCATTGCTCGCCTCGCCCACCACCTCCGCGTGTGGATCGGTGCAGTCGCCCAGCAGCGTGCGCAGCCGCGAGCGGGCCAGCAGTTCGTCGTCAACGATGAGTACCTTCAGTGCCATGTCACGCTCCGTTGCTTGTGGCTTCAGAAACAGACCTTATACCGGTATTTCGAGTCGCACCTGAAACACCCCATCAACCAGTGCGCTCTGGAAACGACCCTGCACGTCGTGCAACAGATTCAGCCGCTGGCGCACATTGTCCAGCGCCAGACCATGGCCGGGCACGCCGCTGCCGGCCGGCACCGTGTTGGTCACCTTGATCACCACCACCGAACCGCGGCGCTTCGTGCTGATGCGCACCACCGCCCCCAAGGGGCTGGGCTCCACGCCATGCTTCACGGCATTTTCCACCAGCGGCTGCAGGATCAGGGGCGGCAGTTTCGCGCGCGAGGCGGCTTCGTCGATGCTCCACTCCACCCGCAGACGGTCGCCAAAGCGCACCTGCTCGATGGCCAGGTAGTGCCGGGCCAGTTCCAGTTCCTGCCCCAGCGGCACCGCCTCCTTGGTGTCGGCCAGCGCGTGGCGGAACAGCTCGCTCAGGTCTTCCAGCAGACTCTCGGCCTTGGCCGGTTCGGCGCGCACCAGCGCGATCGCGCTGTTGAGCGTGTTGAAAAGAAAGTGCGGCCGGATGCGCGCCTGCAGCTCGGCCAGCTGCGCCTTGGTGCCCGCGGGGGTGCGGGCCTTCGCGCGCCACACCAGCCCGGCCACCAGCACCGCGGCCACCAGGGCCCCCGATGCGGCACTGCCCAGCCAGGGGGCGGGCTCCAGCAGGCCCATCCAGCTCAGCAGACCACAACCGTAGAGCGCCGCCAGCGCGCCCAGCGCCACGCCCGCGGTCCATTGGACCGGCATCGGCAGATAGCCCAGGGGCTGCTTGAGCATGCACACCACCAGCAGCCACGCCAGCACGGCCGGCAGCGCCGCGCCGGTGAGCATGGCCATCTGCGACATCCAGCCCCACAGGGACTGGGACTCGAACAGCGAGGCCACCAGCACGATGGCCTGCACGAACAGCACCGCGCGCAGCACCACCCCAACCTGGCAGGTGTCGAACACCAGCTCATGGGCCTGGCCATGCTCGGGCATCTTGCGCAAGGGGCGTGTACCCGTCCCTGGGTACAGCTCCTGGAAGCTCGATAAAATTCGGGAGTCTTTCATGGGTCGCACTATAGGCCGGCGCGGGAACCACGGACAGGCGCACAGGCCGTCTTTCCTTCCCCAACCCCGGCCAGCAGCACCCGGCTCAAGCCCTTGAGCATCCTTGCCCGCGGCCTGTGCGCCGCCTTCTTCACCCACACGCCGCTGGCTCCACCATGTCCACCAACCAACTCGACAAGAAATCCCAAGCCTGGTCCGCCCTATTCTCGGAGCCCATGAGCGAGTTGGTCAAGCGCTACACCGCCAGCGTCTTCTTCGACAAGCGCCTCTGGCTGGCCGACATCACCGGCAGCCTGGCCCACGCGGAAATGCTGGCCGCCCAGGGCATCATCGGCGCCGACGACCGCGCCGCCATCGAGCGCGGCATGGCGCAGATCCGCAGCGAGATCGAAGCCGGCACGTTCGAGTGGAAGCTCGATCTGGAAGACGTGCACCTGAACATCGAAGCGCGCCTGACCCAGCTGGTGGGCGACGCCGGCAAGCGCCTGCACACCGGCCGCAGCCGCAACGACCAGGTCGCCACCGACGTGCGCCTGTGGCTGCGCGACGAGATCGACCTGATTTCCGATCTGCTGAAAGAGCTGCAGACCGCGCTGGTGGACGTGGCCGAGAAGAACGTGGAAGTGATCCTGCCCGGCTTCACCCACCTGCAGGTGGCGCAGCCGGTGAGCTTCGCGCACCACCTGCTGGCCTATGTGGAAATGTTCGCCCGCGACGCCGAGCGCATGGCCGACGTGCGCCGCCGCACCAACCGCCTGCCGCTGGGCAGCGCCGCCCTGGCCGGCACCACCTACCCGCTGGACCGCGAACGCGTGGCCGTCACGCTGGGTATGGTCGATGACAAGGGCGTGGCCCAGGTCTGCCAGAACAGCCTGGACGGCGTGAGCGACCGCGACTTCGCGATCGAATTCACCGCCGCCGCCTCGTTGTGCATGGTGCACATCAGCCGCTTCAGCGAAGAGCTGATCTTGTGGATGAGCCAGAACTTCGGCTTCGTGAAGATCGCCGACCGCTTCACCACCGGCAGTTCCATCATGCCGCAGAAGAAAAACCCCGACGTGCCCGAACTCGCCCGCGGCAAGACCGGCCGGGTGTTCGGCCACCTCATGGGTCTGCTCACGCTCATGAAGGGCCAGCCGCTGGCCTACAACAAGGACAACCAGGAAGACAAGGAGCCGCTGTTCGACACCGTGGACACGCTCAAGGACACCCTGCGCATCTTCTGCGAGATGGTGGGCGGCCAGCTCAACCCGGCCAACGGCCAGAAGGAAGGCGGCATCACCGTCAACGCCCAGGCCATGGAAGACGCGGCCAAGAAGGGCTACGCCACCGCCACCGATCTGGCCGACTACCTGGTGAAGAAGGGCCTGCCCTTCCGCGACGCGCACGAAACTGTGGCCCACGCCGTGAAAGCCGCCACCAGCCACGCCTGCGACCTGTCCGAGCTGCCGCTGGCCGTGCTGCAGGGCTTCAACGCGTCCATCGAAAAAGACGTCTACGAATGCCTGAGCCTGCGTGGCAGCCTCAACGCCCGCAACACCCTGGGCGGCACCGCGCCGGCCCAGGTGTTGACGCAGATCGCACGGCACCGCAACCGCCTGGCCTGAGCGCGAGTCTGGCCGCCAGAGGGCCAGGCATCCGCCAACTCTTGGGCTCAAGATCACCGCTGGGACGCCGATAAAGGGGAAAACAAGGTCCGCGTTCTGCGTGGCCACAACCCCGAATCGGAGGAGCCCCCGTGTCTTCACTCTCTTTGTGGATCGCCGCCGCATTGGCCTTCGCCGGGGCCTCGTGGTGGTTCTTCCGCCCGGCAGGGCGCAGCCCCACCACCGCCCAGACCACCCGGCCGCCCAAGCTGGACACCCAGCGCAGCGCAGCCACAACCGCCTCGCCCGCCCAGGCGCCCGCCGCCGCCCCCGAACAACCCCTGCCGCCCGAGCTGGCGAGCTTCCGCTGGCGCGCCGAAACCGAACTCGACGCCGAACACCGCGCCACCATGATCGCCGCCGTGCGCGGCATCCCGCGCCCGCCGCGCTCCATGCAGCAACTGCTGTCGCCCGAATTCGTTGCCACGGCCGGATCGGCCGAACTCAGCGATCTCGTGATGGCAGAGCCACTGATCGCCGCGCGGGTGATCTCCACCGTCAACGCACCTTTCTATGGTCTGCACAGACCGGTGACCAACATCGGCCAGGCGGTCACCTTTCTGGGCATGAACTCGGTGCGCGGCATCTGCCTGCAGTACATGCTGGCCGAGGCCTTCAAGCCCACGCTGGCCAACACGCAAAAAGCGTTTGACGTGATCTGGAAGGCCAGCGCCATCGCCAGTGAACTGGCCGTGCGCCTGGGCAAGGCCCTCAACCTGCCCGAGCAGGGCTCACTCTCCACCCAGGTGGTGCTGAGCTTCGTCGGCCAGTTGGCGACCGCCTCGCTCGTCCCGCCCTCGGAACTGGGCCGGTGGCTGGCCAGCGGCCGCCTGGAGCGCGCCCGGCTGGAGCAGGACCTGCTGGGCCTGAACGCCTGCGAGATCGGCGCCCTGCTGATGAGGACCTGGGAGCTGCCCGCCAGCCTCGTCGGCGAGGTCAGCGCCATGGGGCGGCAACTCGTCACCCCGTACCTGGCGACCGACCCCGCTCGCGCACCCCGGCTGGCGCTGGGTTACCTCTGCGCCCGCCTGGGCGAGCGGCTGGCACTCGGACAGATGCGCGGCCTGGAAGGCTACGAGCTGCGGCAGGACCAGGGCGCGGACACCCACCATCTGCGCGCCAGCCTGTCCCACCCGGCGCTCGCGCGGCTGGAGCAGGCCCTGGCATCGCCCGATGTGCAGGCCGCCGTGCTGCAGATGCTGGACGACCCGCGGGCCTGAGAACCGGCCGGACGAGCGCCCGCCACAACGACGGCAACAGCGCGCCCGTGGCCAGGGCCTGATCCCCCACCGTGGGCCCTGCTTGACCTCCATCAAGCCCCGCCGCCGCCACTGCGGCTACATTTCCGGACCATGGACACCACTGCAACCTCCACCGCCCCCCACACGCCCACGCCAGCCACGGCCGGGCTGGACTGGTCCCCCCAGCTGCAGACGGGCGACGCCCGCATGGACGACACGCACGAAGAGTTCGTGGTCATGCTCAACGAGCTGCTGGCCACGCCGCAGGACCAGCAACTGCCGCTGTACCGCACATTCGTGGCGCACACGGTGGAGCATTTCGCGCAGGAAGAGCGCTGGATGCTGGCCACCGGCTTCGCCGCCGACAACTGCCACGCCTCGCACCACGCCACCATCCTGGACACCCTGCGCGCCGTGGTCGAACACTACGAGCAGGGCGACACGGAAATCATCTCGCGCCTGGCCGAGGCGCTGGTCGAGTGGTTTCCGCAGCACGCCGCCAGCATGGACGCCGGCCTGGCGCTGCACATGAAAGACGTGGGCTTCGACTCCCGCACCGAAACCCTGGCCGACCCGAGCAAGGTGCGGCCCGCCTCCATGAGCGGCTGCGGCAGCGTGAGCTGCAGCTGAACGGCCGAACGCCACGACCAAGCCACCCGCTGGGTGGCTTTTTTGTGGGCGCGCTGTGGCCGCTGGCTCCGCACGGCCTGAGCATCAGGCTCTGGGCACCCATTCGGTGCCCATCGCACCATCATGAAGTGTCTGGCTTGTTTTTTGCTTGCGAATGGTGCGATTCGCCATGCAGACCCTGTTTTGGCGCTTTCAACGCACCAAAACAAGTTATTTCTGCACGGAGATTCACATGGACGCACTCAAACAGGGCGCTGATGCCTTGTTCATCCTGCTCGGCGGCATCATGGTCCTGGCCATGCACGCGGGTTTCGCCTTTCTGGAGCTGGGCACGGTTCGCAAGAAGAACCAGGTCAACGCCCTGGTCAAGATCCTGGTGGACTTTTCGGTCTCGACCATCGTCTACTTCGTCGTCGGCTACGGCGTGGCCTACGGCGCCTCGTTCTTCGTGGGCGCCGAGACGCTGGCCCAGAAAAACGGCTACGAGCTGGTGAAGTTCTTCTTCCTGCTCACCTTCGCGGCCGCCATTCCCGCCATCATCTCCGGCGGCATCGCCGAACGCGCCAAATTCTGGCCACAACTGATCGCAACGGCCGTCATCGTCGGCCTGGTCTACCCCTTCTTCGAGGGCATCGCCTGGAACGGCCACTTCGGCGTGCAGGCCTGGATCGAAGCCACCACCGGTGCGGTCTTCCACGATTTCGCCGGCTCCGTGGTGGTGCACGCCGTGGGCGGTTGGATCGCGTTGCCCGCCGTCATCTTTCTGGGCGCGCGCGCCAACCGCTACCGCAAGGACGGCGGCATGTCGGCCCACCCGCCGTCGAGCATCCCCTTCCTCGCGCTGGGCGCGTGGATTCTCTGCGTGGGCTGGTTCGGCTTCAACGTGATGAGCGCGCAGCGGTTGGAAAACATCTCCGGCCTGGTGGCGGTGAACTCACTCATGGCCATGGTGGGCGGCACGCTGGCCGCGCTGCTGGCCGGCAAGAACGACCCCGGTTTCGTGCACAACGGCCCGCTGGCCGGCCTGGTGGCCGTGTGCGCGGGCTCCGACCTGATGCACCCGCTGGGCGCGCTGGTGGTCGGCGCCGTGGCGGGCGCGCTCTTCGTGGGCATGTTCACGCTGACGCAGAACCGCTGGAAGATCGACGACGTGCTCGGCGTCTGGCCGCTGCATGGCCTGTGCGGCACCTGGGGCGGCATCGCCGCCGGCATCTTCGGCCAACAGGCGCTGGGCGGCTTGGGTGGCGTGAGCTTCGGCGCGCAAGTCATCGGCACAACGCTGGGCGTGGCCTGGGCGCTGCTGGGCGGCGCGGTGGTCTACGGCACGCTCAAGGCGGTCATGGGCCTGCGGCTGAGCCAGGAAGAGGAATACGACGGCGCGGACCTGAGCATCCACCGCATCAGCGCCACGCCGGACCGGGAAGTGAGCTGGTGATCGCTTGTGGGGATGGCGCGAGGTCGGCACGAGCGACCACGGGCACGGCGGGAGACATGGCCATGATGGGTCCTCAAAAGGAGTCCCCGCTGTCGAAAACGGGGTGGGTCGTTCGTCGTGGATCTTGAAGGCCCTCTTCAGATCCACCACACTGCACCCACCATGCCCTCTGAATCAACGCCCACCCCGACCCACACCGGTAGCTGCCATTGCGGCCGCATCGTATTTGAAGTCCACGGCGCGATCGACAACGCGCTCGCCTGCAACTGCTCGATCTGCTCGCGCAAGGGCTCGCTGCTCTGGTTCGCGCCGCGCGCCAGCCTGGTCCTGAAAACACCCGAGGACGCGGCCTCGACCTACCTGTTCAACAAACACGCGATCCGCCACCGCTTCTGCCCCGTCTGCGGCATCCACCCCTACGGCGAAGGCACCGACCCCAAGGGCAACGCCATCGCGGCGATCAACCTGCGCTGCATCGACGGCATCGACCTCGCGGCCATTCCTGTGCACCCTTTCGACGGCAAAAGCCTCTGAACGCCCGGGCGTCCTTCGCCCGCCGTCCCCACCCTCCGCACAGGCCCCCGCCAGTCGCCCAGACTGGAACAGGCCCGTGCCAAGTCGCTGATCCCATGAGCCAATACCTGCCCACCCTGGCGGACGCTTCACCCGCTCCGCCCACGAAAGCCACCCCCCGCGAATGGTGGGGGCTGGCCGTGATCGCCCTGCCCTGTCTGGTCTACGCCATGGACCTGACGGTGCTCAACCTGGCCGTACCGGCGCTCAGCCGGGCGCTGGTACCCAGCGCCTCGCAACTGCTGTGGATCATCGACATCTACGGCTTTCTCGTCGCCGGTTTCCTGATCACCATGGGCACGCTGGGGGACCGCATCGGGCGCCGCCGCCTGCTGCTGATCGGCGCGGCCTTCTTCGCCGTGGCCTCGGTGCTGGCCGCGTTCGCGCGCACCCCCGCTGAGCTGATCGCGCTGCGCGCGCTGCTGGGCATTGCCGGCGCCACCCTGGCGCCGTCCACGCTCTCGTTGATCCGCAACATGTTCCACGACGACACGCAGCGCCAGTTCGCCATCGGCGTGTGGATCACCGCGTTTTCGGTCGGCAGCGCCATCGGCCCGTTGGTGGGCGGCTGGCTGCTGGAGCACTTCTGGTGGGGCTCGGTGTTCCTGCCCGCCGTGCCGGTGATGGCCCTGCTGCTGGTGCTCGGGCCGCGCCTGCTGCCCGAATACCGCGACGAAAACGCCGGCCGCATCGACCCGGCCAGCGTGCTGCTCTCGCTGACCGCCGTGCTCAGCCTGATCTACGCCGTCAAGGCCATGGCCGAATACGGGCCGAGCCCGGGACGACTGGCCTTGCTGCTCACCGGGCTGGCCATTGGCGTGGCGTTCGTGCGGCGCCAGAAGCGCATCGACTACCCGCTGCTCGAACTGCGGCTGTTCGCCATCCCCAGCTTCCGCACGGCCATCATGGCCTACGGGCTGTCGTGCCTGGCCATGTTCGGCATCTACATCTTCATTGCGCAGCACCTGCAGATGGTGCTGGCGCTCTCGCCGCTGCAGGCCGGCTGGGCCACGGTGCCGTGGGCGGGCGGTTTCGTGTTCGGCTCCATGGTGCTGGCGCCCTGGCTGGCGCGGCGTTTCGGGCCTGGGCCGGTGATGGTGTGGTGCCTCGCGGCGGCGGCGGCCGGCATGCTGATGATGGTGTGGGCCGACGGCCCCTGGGCGCTCTGGGTGCTGGTGGCCGGTATGGTCGTGGTCAGCCTGGGCATGGCGCCAGTGTTCGCCATCGGCACCGAGCAGATCATCACCTCGGCGCCACCCGAACGCGCCGGCGCCGCCTCGGCCATCGCCGAAACCAGCTCGGAGTTCTGTGGTGCTTTGGGCATCGCGCTGTTTGGCAGCGCGGGCACGTTGATCTACCGCCAGCAGCTCACACAGGCCAGCGGCCAGGGCCTGCCCCCGGAAGCGCTGACCACCCTCGGCGGCGCGCTCGCGGTGGCCGAACGCCTGCCCGCCGAGGCGGCGCAAGCGCTGACTTTCATAGCCCGAGCCGCCTTCACCGACGCATTGCAGTTCACCGCGCTCACCGGCAGCGCGCTGATGCTGCTGGCCAGCGTGCTGGCGGCGCGCATGCTGAGGCGGCGGTAGCGGGGGCGCTGGCATCAGGCCAGCACCGTGACCGCCCACCCTCAGTGGTAATCGTCTTCCAGCTGGTGGCGGACCGCCAGGATGGTCACGGTCGAGGCGTCTTCGATTTCGAACAAGGCGACGTAGCCGCCGTGTCCGAACGGGATCAACAGCTCGCGCAGAAACGGGCTCTGGCCCACCTTGCGGTAGATGAAGGGTGAACGGCCAAGACTGTCGATCACCCCTGCACCCGCTTCTGCACCTTGGCCCGGGCCTGGGTCAACATCCGGCCCAGCTCGGCATGCACCTCGTCCACAGCAAGGTAGGCCCCCGTGGCCAGCGCCTGTTCGCGCGAAGACAGCCCACGCGCCACGAACTCGGCGCGGGCGCGTCGGCGCTCGATAGCTTCGCGCACCGAGGTCTCGATGAAGCCCGACAAGGTCTCGCCCTCCTGCACACAACTTGCCCCCAGCCTGACGCGGCCGGCGTCAACAACCTCACTGGGGGGCGGCCAGAACCTGATTCGGCAATGAGGACCGGCGCGTCCAACCCCTGACCATTGACAGTGCCACGGCCTTGGGTTGCGGCACGCCCGCAACCAGCCAGACAGCGTTGCCTTGCGGGTCTACGCCGTGCGACTGGGGAGTGCCACTGTGCCTGAGGGCGATCGCCACCGCCTCATGGTTCACCCGCATCCACGTGGCCTTCGGCAGAGGCCCGCTCCGCCCCTTGGTGAACGCATCCACCTGCTCCTGGGTGCCCTCGACAAAAACAACCAATCCTTCACCGGTGTAAACGCCGTCCGTACTCAACGCATTGAGAAGGGCCTCGCTGCTGGGCTCGAAGGCACTCACAAGCAGGACCACATGGAATGTCGCGGGCCTCAGCTCTGACCAACTGAGTGCCGTGGCGCTGCCGATCTCATACACGCCGAGTTCGGGGAACGGTCGCTGCTTCACTTGCGCCATGGCCTGGGCATGCACCAGCAGGCAGCAGGACAACAGAAAAATGCAACGACGCATGTGAAGGAAAAACGTGGACATATGAAAAACCGTCTCCAGAATTTGGACCTATTTCAAAAGAACTTCCAGGCTCAACTCTCCCGCAATGTCCGAGTCACCAAGAACTTCCCCTTCGTAGTAGTCACCGCTGGCGTCTTCCCAGTCGCTCGCCACCTCCACCTGTCCACGCGGGACACTTTCGACGGCAAACTCCCCCGCCGAGTTGGTCCGCGTAGTGAGGCGGACGCGGCTCATCGCGCCCGTACGATCCGCCATGGTCACAACGACATACGCATCGACCGCAGGGGTTCCATCGGGCTTCTTGACCACTCCCGTCAGGCGTGTCAACGGCTTCATCTGCAATGCAACGCTCACTTTCTGGCCTGCCAACGACAGCACTGCGTTGGTGCCGATGGCGTTACCGCTCTCATCGTGATAGACCGACGCCACCAGATTGCCCAACGCTATCGTTGGGAAGGAAAACGTACCGTCCACACCCGTATCGACGGAAGGTCCGTACGCCAAGCCGGTGCTATGAACTGACACGTTGGCCCAAGACAATGGTTGCCCGTCGACGCCCAGAACCGTCCCAACCACTTGACCGGTGGGCGGGAAGACCAGATCTACTACAGCGGCAGCCTGCGGTCCAGCCAAGGTCGTTTCCGCCGAGGCCGAAAGGCCCCCATAGTCAGGCGACGACCAGTATTCTGAAGCGGTCACCGATATGTTTCCAGACGGCACGCCATAGATGGCGTAGCGACCGGACTCGTCCGCATTCGAGCCGTACCCGCCAGCCTGTACTGAAGCGGCGGACGCTGCGCGCCCGTCGGAATAAGCCACCCGACCGGAAACGCGGGACAACACAGGAGTCCACTCCACCACTTGGCCCGAGACGACTGTCAGCGATCCCGATTGATACTCATAACTAGAGCCATAGGGATAGTACACACGGACGCTTAGAGCTCCGACCGGAACGGCCACCTCAAACCGATCACAATCACCATATTCGTAGTTCACGCCCCCCGAGTGCGTGATCTCAAAGGAGCAGAAGTCTGACACGGCCTCACCGTCCGGACCTCGGAAAGAGACCTTCAAGAGACCATGTGGGGGTGCCTGCAATTGCATGTCGGCGTCGACGCTCTGACCTTCGCTGAGCAAGGTGTAGGTTCTTTCCACACCCGATTGGACAAACCCTTCAGATTTCACTGCCTTCAAGGTGACGGGCACCTGAATGGGCACCTGCTCAAAAGTGAAACGACCACTGCTGTCAGTGAGCTTATGGGCATTGGGATAGGGGAGCCCTACTCCGTTACTGCTGGCAGCTACAACGACACCAACCGCCGGCTCCCCCGTAGGAAGCAAGAGGCGACCGTTGATGCGCCCAGGCATGGCGGGCAACCTGAGATCGGTCGTCACCGGGACAGCCTTGTCCACCAAGTCGCCAGATGCCGATAACTGGGTGCTCCCGTCATACTGGTGCGTCAACAAATAGCTGCCCAAGGGCACGTTGTCGAATCTGTACGCCCCTTGGACGTCGGTGGTGACTTCCGTCGTCATGCCGGGTTCGTTCGGTGTGTTCAATCGCACTTGGGCGTTGGCTACCGGCGTCGTGCCGTCAAAGCGGGTCAAACGACCATTGACACTGCCGCCACTGAACGGTTGAACGGCCACGGGCACGCCGTTCACAAACAACGAGAGACGGTAGTTCCCCAAGTAGGTGGTGTTGTTGATGTAATACGGTGAGATCTGTAGGGTCAAGACACCGGTTTTGGTCACCGGAATGGCAGACAGGTTGTTCTGTTGGTTCCGCTGCCAATAGCTGTAACCATACCCGTCCGCCAGCAACTGGACTGCATCATTGAACACTTTCACCCGCGCATAGGTGGAAGACTCCCCTCGAACCAGCACCTCCAACGAATCGCCTTCGCGCACCGGTAGCTGCAGCAGTTGACGTTCTGACAGGAACTTCAAAACGCCCCGGTACTCCAGCTCGCCCAATCGCATCGTTTGGCTGATCGTGCTGCCATCCGCGTTGGGAGCCACCTCACCAGCTACTTTGCCAACGCGGCTACTGAAGTCCACCGACAAGCGGTATGCCCCTTCAAGCACCTGGTTGATCAACAGGGTTCCATTTGTGGAAGTGCTCCCCACATAGCATCCGGCCTGGCACCGGCCATCAAACAGGGTCACCGAAGCACCGGCAATCGGTGGATCTCCGGCAACGGCGGCATCGACCACGGTCAACTGCACCGACGCCAGTGCCGGCAAGCTCAAAACAACCGACTGCACCTCAGAAGCCGCTTGCATTGACCCCGTGTGGGTGCGCCAACCGAATAAAGACCCAGTGGGTCGTCCAGAATCATCCGAGCGGCGCACACGAATCGAATAGGCGCCGACCGGCACCGGAATCGCCAGAGCGCCAGACGCGTCCGTCCTGCCGACGACGACAAAGCTGGTGCTCACCGCTTCTGCCTGCAGATAGACGTCCACGGACGCTGCGGGAGCACCGCCCACCGTCTTGACCTGGACGTTGACCACACCCGAGCCCAACAGCGTCAGGTTGCGGCTGGTGACCTGGTTTTGCAGCACATCGACCACCGCCGTGACTTTGGCGCTGTTGTTTCGATCCACAGCACTCAGGGTATACCGGCCAACGGGGACGGCGGAGAGCGTGAACTGCCCCAGGCTGTCTGCCGACGTCGACCGGCTGAAACCGGATTTTTCGAGTCGGACAGAGCTGCCGACCGCCGCCTCACCGTTGGCCGTGAGCACCACGCCTTGAACAGAGCCCGTGGCTTGAAGATTGATATCAACCACGGTGGTCTGCCCCACCGTCACCGTTGCTGCCCGAGACCCAGTCAGGGCCGTGCCCTGGGGGTGGTAAGCGGTGACAGAAAGCGTCTTTTGTCCCGCAGGCATCCCCGGCAGGACATAGGTACCACCCGAGCGGATTAAAGCCCCAACAGTGTCCCCAGATACCGTGGTCAAAACATTACCGGAATTCACACCCCAATCGGCTGGGCCGACCACCGTTCCGGTCAATATCCCTGACGCAAACAGCAGGTCTTGTGTCAGCGTCGAGGCCCCTTGAGGGAAGCTGGCGGTCACACCTGGGCCGTTGATGTGGGTGACCGGATGGCCTGTGCCGCTAAAGGAATAGCAAATGGATGAATCTCCATTCCCGGCCACCCATATATCAACAGGCGAATCCACAGGGACTGCAATGGCTCCCGAAGTTCCTGCGCCACTCCCCCCCGCGAGGGAGTAGGCGCCGTTGGCCCCGCTTACCAAGGTGCCCGTATGGAAGCGACAATACTTTCGCCCAAACAGCGGATGTTGACTTCTGACCACCATGTAGGTGCTTGGGACAGCCGTTTTTCCATCCCCTTCGTACACCGTTCCGCTCACCGAACCCGCCAGACTGGGCAAAGCGGCCAAACTGCTCTGTCCATCGGAAGGCATGGCGAAGTTCAGGATGCTGGCGCGGTCGACCTCTGTCAACCCGGCCAAGGCCTCGGGTGGCAACTGCCCCAACCGCGTCACAGCCGCATTCGCGCCCGCCAGGCTGAACTGAGGCGCAGCAAAATGCATCAAGGTCACCCGCCCCTGAGCAGGCACGGTGATGGACGACCAGGAAGCCGCTATATCTGGCTGAGACCACGACAGCCCCGACGGGCCAGAGAGATCGTTGGCCGAGGTCCCGGACCAGACCCAGCCCAGCACACTGTCGGAATAACCGAAGACAGCCCAAGCATCACCCTGCGCCCCGCCGCTGGCGGGTTGCAAGCCGGCGTCACCGCTGGATGTTCCAAGCAGCCCAGCGAAGGACACGATGGATCCCTTCAGCTCCACACGGGTGGTGATCGGTGCATCCGACGGGTTCTCTAGCACATCCAGGTACCGCACGAAGAATGCGCCCTGAGGCACATACACCTTGCGCGTTACTCTCAACCCCGCCAGCAAATCTGGTTGGGCGATGGACAGTTGCCTGCCGCTGGTTTCACGAGAAGCACTCTGGCTCCCCACAAATGCCACTCCACCCACCGAGAGCGTCACGCCCGACTGCAAAACGTCACCCAAGTAGAAAGCCCCGGTTTTCGACACCTGGTATTCAACGGCATTGGCATCCCACAGCCTTACAGGCAATGGGACACGGTTATCCCCAAAGGTCAAATTGCGGGTAATCACCTCGCCGTCAACACCCACCGAAACCAGGGCCTCGGCTATCCAGAAGTTGTTGGTGTCCACGGCCTCAAGACGGAAGTCGCCTTGCGGCACGCCCGTGATCCGGTAGAAGCCAGCGGAGTTGGTTGTCGCACCAGATCCCCCCGCCCAATTGCCATTGGGAAGTCCGGCCGTACTGGAACTTCCTACCCGTTCGATCCGAACGCGGCCATTGGGAACCAAGGTACTTCCATCGGGGCGCCACAACAGGCCTTCGATGGTCGCCGCCAACGGCAACGCCACGTCCAGCACGGCGGGCGATCCGGGGGCAAACGTAGCGCTGCCTTGCGTGGTCAGGTTGCCATTTTCTGGATGCTCAATCGTGTATTCCAGCGCCGTGTTCACCGGAACAATCACCGAAACCTGCCCTGCGGCGTTGGTCTGAAGGTAATTGGCGTAATAAACGTTCCCGCCTTGGCCCCGCACACTGACCCGTGCCCCCTCGGCAGGCAGTCCGCGAGCGTAGGTGACCGTGATCGTCAACGGAATCGACGCACTGAGTTGGGCATTGACCACCGCAGAAACATCCGTCTCCACCTGGGTGGAGCCTTCTGCCATGAGGCTGTCCTTTTCAAACGAAAGACGGTGCTCACCCGTCGCCACGTCGGTCAGTCGGTAGCGCCCGGCCGTGTCCGTCTGGGTGTGTCGGCGATATTCCCAAGCGGCGGCGCCACTGTCCATCTTCACCGTGGCGCCCACGACCGGTTCACCGGTGGCCGAGCTCACCAGACCGGTGATTTCGCCTGTGGGCTCCATCTGCACGTCCAGAAGCGTCGTGTTGCCAGCGGACACCGCAGCCGACCCAGGGGACTGACCGGTCAAGGCACGATCACCGCCCTGAGGATGGGTCTGCACGGCATACACCAACCCATCGAGTGGCGCCAGGCCCGTGAACTGATAGCTGCCATCCGGACCGATCGGCACGCAAAGCACGTTCTGGAAACCGAGAGAGCAGTTGGTTCTGCTGTAGGGGATGTATACCGTTCCGCTGGTCACCGCCGCACCGGTGTGGCGCTTGACGTTGCCGCGCAAGATCCCGGTTCCGTTGAAGACGATGTCCGCCGTTGAGCCGGTTTGCCCCGCTTCGAAATCACCTTGAACGGGTGAAGAGGAAGCCTTGGTCAGTGGGTGCGTGGCCTCCACCACATACCGATCCTGAATCAGGCCCACCGCGTTCGCCTGCCCCAGATGGGCATCGCTCTTGATCTGGTAGGCGCCCTGGGCATCGCTCGTGGCCCGGAACGTGCGGCCGTACAAGGGGTGCTGGCTCAGCAAACGCACCGGGGAACTGGCCATCACCGTGCTGCCGTCGCCCGCAAACACCGTGCCTTTGACCTCGGAGCCCACCACCGATGGCAAAGGCTCCAGGGCGCTCAAACCGCCCACAGGGATCTGGAAGTTGCGGATGGTGTTCAGCTCCATCGCGCTCAAGCCTTCCAACGCCTCGGGCGGCAGTTGGCTCAGCCGCTCTGCGGCTTGCCGTGCGGCACTGCGACTGAGTTGCTGCGATACGAAGTGCATGAACGTCTGCGTTTCGCCCGGCTGCAAGGTAATCCCCTGCCATTCCCACACCACCTTGGCATCGTTCACCAGCGCCTGAACGCCGGCTTCGCCCACCGCGACCTGTGCCTGCGGGCCATCAAACACCTGGGCCACCGCAGGGTTTGATTCGTTTTCAAACGGATCGCCGTCGATGTTGTCGTCCACCACCAGCCAGCGGTCGCGGCCCTCCGGGCTGCTGACATCGAGAACGTTGTCGTTGCTGCTGGTGCCGACGACCCGAGCGCCCACGCTACCGGCCTCGTAGTTGGTGAGCACCCGCAGACCGACCGATACGGGGTTCGCCGTCCGGTTCTCCAGCACCTCCAGATACCGCGCGAAATAACCGGTCTTGGGCACATACACCCGACGCGTCACGTTCAGACCCGTCGCCGGGTTGACCTCGTCCATCTCCAGCAATTGCCCAGCCTGGGTCCGGCTGCCGACGCTGCCATCGCCATTGGTGAACGGAACCGCCACCCCATTGACCACCAGCTCCAGGCGACTGCCTCGCCGATCACCGCTGCCAGCGCCGTTGAAGACGCCACGGGTTCCGGAAGAGATCGAACCATCGCCCTGCAGGTCAAACACCGTTCCGTTGGCGTCGTACAAATTCTGCGGCATGGTCACGGCGCTCGACACCAAGGTCAGGTTAACCACCGCGTTGTCCAGATCAAAACGCACCGATCCGTCGGTTTGTGCCTGTTGCGCTCCGTTGTTGCTGCTGGCCCTGAGCGTGAACCGGGCCGCAGGAACATCGGCAAAACGGTAGGTGCCATCCGCCTGGGTGGTGGCGGCCCAGTTGCCGCCATACACGGTGTCAGCAACGGACAGCGACATCTGGATGCCGGCGGCGGGGTTTCCGTTCACATCGGTCACCAGCCCTGTCACCGTACCGGCACCAAGCAACACCACGTCGAGCACCTTCAGCTCATCGGCCACCGTTGGCCCTGCGCCTTCGAGTTGCGCCCTGACGCGGTTGTTGACGCGTGCGATCAGGCGGTAACTGGGCCCAACCTCGACCTGGTCAAACACATACTTGCCCAACGCGTCGGTCAAGGTGCTGCGGACAGCGCCGGTCGCCGTGTTCATCAGTTGCACGTCCACACCCGGCTGCGGCGAAGACTGAAGCCCCTTGCTCACCGTTCCGCTGAGCGAACCCACGGCAACGTTGCTCATGGTCAGCGACACGGTCTGCGAGGCGCCCTGAATCATCGTGCCGTTGGCAAAAGCGCTCAGTCGGCTCAACCCGGCCCCCTTCTCCGCCGTCACGGCAAAGTCACCGTTGAACACCTTCGCAAACACGGCCGAACCGTCTGCGCCGGTCTGCGCTTCTTCCGTCCCCCCAAAAACGCTCTGGCTGGTCAGCCTGACCACAGCGCCCTCCACCGCCTGCCCGGTAGCGTTCACCGCCTGAACCCGAACGGTGCCCTGCCCCAGCAGACGCACGCTTACCGTGCGCACCTCGTTGATGGCGGACAGGCGCGAGAACGCCAGGCCACGGTCCCCCGTCATCGGATTGGTGGCATCCAGTTCGAGATCTCCCAGCGGAACGCCCTCGAAACTGAAGCTGCCCTGCGCATCGGCCGTGGCCTGCAGGGCCTTGTGGCCGTTGACCTTCAGCACCACGGTGGCCAGCGGCACGGCGGTGGCGCCGTCCGAAGCCACCACCTTGCCATTGACGGCGCCCGTCGCGGCGAGCACCACGTCGGCCTTGACCACCTCGCCATCACCCACGATCCGACCATTGGCCACGCCGGCCAGCGATGTCGTCGCATTGCGAACGTACACGCTGAAGTCACCCACGAACTCACCCGCGAGCTGGTACCGCCCCTGCGCGTCCGTCGTGGTCAGGCGCGTACCGCCAAACACACTGCTGCTGGTGAATCGCACGTCCACACCCGCCTGCAAGGCACCATTGGCGTCCTTGACAACCCCTTCCACCGTGCCACGGCCCAGGAAGGCGACGTTGACGATCTTGGGGTCGGAAGGGTTGATGGCGGTCAGCACGATCTGGGTGCGCCCTCGGTTGCCATCGCCGTCGGAGGCTTCAACGCTGTAGGTGCCGGGTTGCCCCACCACGAAACCGTACTGGCCTTGCGCATTCGTCTGCGTGGCCTTCCCCCCTGGAGACAAGGTCACATGCACACCCGCACCGACCACGGTGCTGCCGTCGCGCCCAAACACCGAGCCGACGATGCCGTTGGCCGCGAGTTGCAGGTTCAGGGTCTGGATGTTTCCATCGGCCTCGATGTTGCCACCCGCATTGGCCACCTCGCCGTTGCCCGCGCTGGCGTTGATGCTGAACGCGCCCACCGGCACGCCGTCAACGGCGTAGCGCCCCGACGCATCGCTCTGGGTCGAGAAGACAAACCGTTCACCGATCAGGGACTGCACCGTCACCTTGACCGCCTGCGCCACCGAGCCATCACTGCGCGTGACCAGACCGCTCACCATGCCCGCCGGGCCAAAAACGATGTCTTGCGCCAGCACCTGATTGGCCGAGAGCAGCATCAGGTTGGGGACCCGGGCGCGCAAGCGCCCGTCTTGCATCGCGTCCAGCATGTAGGGGCCGTCGGACAGCGGCAGCATGTCGAACTGGAATCGCCCGTCTTCCTGCGTCACGGCCTGGGTCATGATGCCGCGCGTTGCGGACACCAGCCTCACCTGAACGCCGGCTTGCACGGTACTGCCCCCCGCCCCATACACCACCCCGCTGATGGTGCCCACCGGCTGCAGCCTGAGCACCACCTCCAGCTGGGCATTGACCATGATCGTGCCGGCCATCGCCGCCACGAGGCCCGAGCTGTCGTCGCGGGTCGATACCGTGAACGGCCCCGCCATCACACGCTCCAGCGCCACCTGCCCGGTGGCGTCGGTCTTGACCATCCGCGAATCGGTGTACCCCGACAGGCTCGTCAACGTGATGTCGGCCCCGCTCACGGGCGCCCCCGCCCCATTGACCACCTTCACCGTCAAGGTGCCTTGGCCATTGAGCGCCACGTTGACCTGACCGGTTTCGCCCTCTGTGTTGATTTGCCCATAACCACGGCCCATGTCGCCCGTGGCCGGGTCGGAGACCGATACCTGAAACGCCCCGGCGCTCACGTCTTCCATGAGGAACTGCCCGGACGCATCGGTGGCGACCGTGCCCAGCAACTCACGCGGCTGGTTGCGAATCACGCTTACCCGGGCCCCACTGACCGGTGTGACCCCATCGGCGCGGGTCACCGTGCCGCTCAAACGGCCCCGTGGCCCCACTTGCAGCAAGGTGCTGCCAGCAACACCTTCGTTCTCGGCGGAAATCAGCACCCGCGCGGCCGAACCCGAAGCGAAGCCCGCACGGACCGTTGCCACGCCTTGCGAATCGACATCAACGATCAAGGGATTGGTCGAGTTGTATTTGGTGCCCTTGATGCGCGGCGTCAAATCGTAGGTCTGCGCGGTGGGCGAAACACCCAGTGTGGTGATCTGGGTGGATTGACCTGTTGTGAGCTTGTTTTGACCTGCCGTGACCTTCAAACCAATGGGAATCGGCGTGCTCGGCCGCCAGTAGATGGGGCCGGTGTATTCCACCGTGCTATTGATCGTTGGAAACACCATCTCCGTTTCGCCAACGGTTCCATCCGAACACACCACCCGGACCCGAAACGGCGGCATTCTGAACCGTTCCTGCAATTCAGCCTGCGTCGCCCCTCCGCTGAGCAATTGAGAAAGAACCGTTGGATCGGGCGCAGGCGCCGGAATATTGAAAATCGTGAAGTCGTGGTTTGCTTGCAAAGGCGCCGTGCGGTTTGCGGCGGAAACCGTGCAATTGGCGTCGGGCGAGGGCGGCGTGCCTTGTGCAAACGCATCCCCCCCCATGCCCACCCATGAAACAAGGACCCACGCCCATGCGAGAAACACCCGTTGCAACCAGGCAAGGCCAGTCGGCGCCGGGCCATGGGCCATTCGACGAGCGCCATTCGTCGCTGCACAAAAAAGAGTGGGGTGATTCATTCGCAGTTGCTCCCGGACCTGTACGTCTTTTGTTTTGCTTCGCCGTTCAGGCTTCTATGTTCTGAATGGATTGGAAACCGCTTCCATTCTCAAAAAGCAATCGCTGGCCCGGTATATCGCGGTCGGCGACCTGGGCCGTGCGGCGGCTGGTGATGGTCTTGTCCAGCGGCGCTCCCAGGCGCAGGATGGGCGGCGCGGTCTGGTTCACGCTGACGGCGATGGTGACCGGGCGCTCGAACTTGCCGGTGAGGTCGGTGAGGCCGCCGGGGGTGTTGGCACCGGGGTCGATGGACTTAGGCGCAGCCTTCTTTGAGGCTTGAAGATCGGAAATGTATGGGCGAACGCATCCTCTGCATTTCCATTGGCTGCATTGCAAAGAGTGACGAAATATTCTGCACACAGAAAATCAATCATTAAAACCCAACCAACACCAAGCAGACAAATTGATCTAAAACCAGTAAACACCAAAAGCAGCGGAGAAAGCGATCACAGAACCAACAAGCAACGCTAATGCACTCATGAAGACAAAAAAGTCTCCAGCAATTTTCAACAAAGAAAGCTTACCTTCCGGCTTGAACGCGCAATAAAAAAGTCTTGGGAATAATGGGTGAACACACACAATCACCGCATCTCCGATACTCAATTCGTGATTCGGATTTGGAAAATGCAGTTTAATTAAATTATTGCGCAAACAAACCTGCACAGAAACGGCTGGAAAATGATTATCCACCTTCAAACCAGCACTAACATATGCATCCCCTTCGTTGGTCGATCTGAAAACCGTCTCATATTCAGAAACAACCACTCCGTTTAGTCGGGTCCAGTGCTGACTTCGAGCGGAGATGTACCACATTCCGAAAAAAGTGAATCCCAAATACAAACAAACCAAACCTCCTATGAAAGGCGGCCAAACCATAAAGACGATCATTTAAATTGGATTGAAGCCAAAATATTCCAAACAGCTTCATCTGAGTAGCCTTTGGCGGAACATGAGCTGACCACCGGCTTGCTCAGCTGGCCGGTGATGGTGACCGGGCGCTCGACTTTGCCGGTGAGGTTGGCGGCGCAGATGGGTTTGCCTCGCCCGCATCCCGTCGCCCGAATTGCAGACGTACTCAACCAAGGCACGGCCACTTTGTGGTGGCTGTTCGCTGGTTGTCGGGGAATGGGACTGGGGGATTTCATGATTGATGTATTGAGATTTGCACTCTGACAAGATCAAAATTCAAAGAATTGCAGCAAATAAAATCCGAACACCATGAGCAGTCCGATCACCAGCAGCAGAAGTATCAATATGCCGCCTACTGTATGCCGCCGTAGACCAATCGTAGAAAAATCAACTTCATAAAATACCCTTGGAAAAACGGGGGGCGGAATCAATAATCAAGTGCAACACCCAACCGGTAAGGTACCGCGATGGGCAAGCACTACGAACAACTGACGGCAGAAGAACGAGCGGCG
>Ga0156085_1119_pt1 | contig 35657 bp, 39 predicted proteins | sample RifCSPlowO2_02_FD_107738 | JGI IMG/M metagenome (GOLD analysis project Ga0156085, IMG submission 107738) | Burkholderiales bacterium RIFCSPLOWO2_02_FULL_67_64 | reverse complement strand
ACCGGCCTGGCCGCCATGATGGGCGCCTTCTTCATCCTCGACGACCCGATCTTCAACGGCCTGGCCGTGTCGCTGATCTTCGGCATCGCGGTGTCCACGCTGCTCACGCTGGTGGTGATCCCGGTGTTGTATTACGCGGTGTACCGCCGGAGGTTCGGATGACCCCCCTGCGCCGCTTCGCGTCTTCCCCCGGAGGGGACGCACCTTGTGGCCCGGCAAAGCCGGTTCCACGGGTGCCCTGGTGGGACGCACGTGCTCTGGCCAGGCTTTCTTTTCTGTTGGTGTTTTCTTAGGAGTTTGAAATGACTGTTGAACGTTACATCCGCGTCATGGCCGGTTTTTTTGTCATGTTGTCGCTGGCGCTGGGCATCGAGGGCAGCCCGATTTTTGTCAGCCCCTGGTTCCTGGCCTTCACCGGCTTCGTCGGCTTCAACCTGTTCCAGTCCGGCTTCACCGGCTTCTGCCCGCCCGGCATCCTGCTGCGCAAGCTCGGCGTGCCCGAAGGCAACGGCGGCTCGTGCGGCACGGGCAAGTGCAACTGAATACCATCCTCTGAACGCCGGCCCCCGCCCGGCCAAGGAACACCCATGAGCAGCCCCACCCCCCTGAAATTCCTCATGCCTGGCTGGTTCGCCCTGGTCATGGGTCTGTGCGGCCTGGCGCTGGCCTGGCACCGCGCGCATGGCGTGCTGGGCGACATGGCCAGCGGCGTCGCGCTGGTGATCGGCGCGCTCGCGCTGCTGGTGTTCCTGGTGTTGCTGGTGGCTTCGCTGCTGCGCATTTCGCGCTACCCCGCCGCGCTGGCCGAAGACCTCAAGCACCCGGTGCGCCACGCCTTCGTGGCCGCGTTTCCGGTGTCGCTGCTGCTGCTGGCCACCGTGGGCGTGGCGCTGGGGGGTGCCGAGGGCGACCTGGCCCCGCTCTGGCGCGTGCTCTGGTGGGCGGGCAGCCTCACCCAACTCTGGGCCACGCTGTGGGTGCTGAGCCGCTGGATCTCGCCGGCCGCCGCGGCCCAGCCCGGCCAGGGCCCGGGTAACACGGGGCTGTGGCCGTCGGTCACGCCGGTGCTGCTGATCCCGGTGGTGGGCAACGTGCTCGCGCCGCTGGCGGGTCTGCCGCTGGGTATCGACGGCTGGTCGGCCGCGCAGATGGGCATCGGCGTGTTCTTCTGGCCGGTCGTGCTGACCCTGGTGCTGGCGCGGCGCTTGGCCCACAGCCCGCTGCCCGAGCGCGTCTTGCCGGCCTGGTTCATCACCATCGCGCCGCCCGCCGTGATCGGCCTGGTGCTGATCCAGATGCAGGCGCCGGTGGCGGCGGTGCAGGCCCTCTGGGGCGTGGCGCTGTTCTTCGTGTTGTGGCTGCTGCCGGTCGTGCGCCGCATCGCCGGCCAGCCCTTTGGCGTGCCGTTCTGGGCGCTGTCCTTCCCGTTCGCCGCCTTCACCACGCTCACCCTGCGCCTGGCCGAGCTGCAGCCCGACAGCGCTTGGCACGGCGTGCTGCAGACCGCCGGCGTGTTGCTGCTCGCGTCCACCACCATGATCGTGCTCTGGCTCAGTTTCGCCACCGTGCGCGGCCTGCGCGAAGGTTCGCTGCTGGCGCCCGAGCCTGTGGCCAACATCATCCCCGCGTCGGCCTGAGCGACCGAGCGCCACCCACCATGAGCGACGACGCCGCTGCCGCCCCCGGCCCCCAGCCGCTGCCCAGCGAGCGCAAGGCCGAGCTGATGCACCGCCTGCGCCGGGCCGAGGGCCAGGTGCGCGGGCTGCAGAAGTTGCTGGAAGAGGGCGCCGACTGCGCCAAGATCGCGCAGCAGCTGCTCGCCACGCGCCACGCGCTGGACAGCACCTTCGTGCGGCTCAACCTGTCGCTGGCCGAGCAGGAACTGGCCGCCGGTGCGGGTGGTTCGTCGCAGGCGGTGAGTGAGGTGCTGGACCGGTTGCAGCACAAGCTTGGCCGGGCAAGATAGGGGAAGCACCCCCGCCGCGCTGCGCGCGACCCCCTCCAGGGGGCAACGCGGTGCGGCCTGGCAAAGCCAGTTCCGCCGCGTTCTGGGCTCGGGCATCGCGCTCCGGAGAGCGCTCGCGCGGAACAGTTTTGCCCGCCATGAAGGCAATCGAGCGCGGGCCGCCCGGAATAATCGGCGCATGGACTTTCTCGCTGCCTCGCCTTTGCTCGCCGCCGCCGCGTTTGCCGCCGGCGTGCTCAACGCCATTGCCGGCGGGGGCAGCTTCCTCACCTTTCCCGCACTGGTGTTCACGGGCGTGCCGCCCATCGTGGCCAACGCCACCAGCGCGCTCGCGGTCAGCCCAGGTTACCTGGGCAGCACGCTGGGCTTCCGGCCCGAGCTGCGCGCGCTGCCGCTACGGCGCCTGCGGCGCGAGATGGCCATTTCGGCGCTGGGCGGCGTGGCCGGTGCGCTGTTGCTGCTGGTCACGCCCGCGAAGCTGTTTGCCGGCATCGTGCCCTGGCTGCTGCTGTTCGCCACCGCGCTGTTCGCGGCCGGCCCGGCGATCGCCCGGCGCGCGGCGCTGGCCCCGCACGACGGTCAGAGCCCCGCGGGCTGGCGCGAGCCCGCGCTGCTGGGCGTGGCCATCTATGGCGGCTACTTCAACGGCGGGCTGGGCATCCTGCTCATGGCGCTCTACACGGTGGCCGGCGAGTCGCGCCTGAACACCGTCAACGCGCTGAAGAACCTCAACTCGCTGGTGCTGTCCTGGCTGTCGGTGGCGGCCTTCGTCATCGCCGGTGCCATCGCCTGGAAAGAAGGCCTGCTCATGATGGTGGCCGCCACGGCGGGCGGCTACTTTGGCGCGCGCTGGTCCCGCCGGCTGCCCGCGCCGTGGGTGCGCGTGGGCGTGATCGCCGTGGGCCTGGTGATGAGCGCGCTGTTCTTCGCGCGCGCCTGACCGGCGCCCTGGCGGGCACTGATACCGTTGTGCGTTCAATCCAATAGAAACCGTTCGGGCTGAGCTTGCATCTGAGCATGTCGAAGGAAGCCTTGCGCGGTGCAAGCACTTCGACAGGCTCAGTGCGAACGGTTCTTTTGCTTTCGAAAGCGAAACCGTATGAGGGGCGGCTCCACAGATCAAGCCGCCGATGGCCAGGCGATTCTCACAGCCGCACCGGCCGGCGCCAGCGGGCGCTGAGCGCGTCGATCAGCGCGATCTCGCCACCGGCCAGATGGCCGTCGGCCAGCATCAGCGCCTCGCACTGCTGCACGATCAGGTCCTGCAGGGCCGGGTCGGTGACCTCGGCCATGAGCCGCGTCCGCGTCGCGTTGTCCACCACGCCGGTCCAGACGCCGCCGCTGGCCTGCAGCAGCTCCTGGCAGAAGCGGTCGATCACGGCCTGGAACGCCTCGGTGCTGAGCCCCAGGCGTTGCGCCGCGTCGAGCCGGGCCAGCGCCTGAAGCTCGCTCAGGGTGTACTGGCCGTCGGACACCAGGGCCATCGCCACCAGGCGGGCCGCGGCCTGCGGGCTGTTCGTGCGGTAGGTCTGCATGGAGGTCTCCATATCTCTCTATATATGTATGCCTTCCTGGGAAGAGTCCGCTCGGGCTCAGTCGTTCCCGCCGATGCCCATGAGGCCGAGCAGGCTGGTGAACAGGTTGAAGGCCGAGACGAACAGGCCCACCGTGGCCAGCACGTAATTGGTCTCGCCGCCGTTCACGATGCGGCTGGTTTCGAACAGGATCAGGCCCGCCGAGAGCAGCGCCACCAGGCCCGACACGGCCATCGCCAGCGCCGGCATCTGGAAGAAATACGCACCCACGGCCAGCACCAGCGCGATCACCATGCCGGCGAACAGGAAGCCGCCCATGAAGCTGAAGTCGCGCCGCGTGGTCAGCACGTAGGCCGACAGCGCCACGAAGCTGGCACCCGTGGCGCCCAGCGCGGCCACGATGGTGCCCGCGCCGCCGGGCAGGGCCAGCGTGTGCGAGAGCAGCGGCCCGAGCGTGTAGCCCATGAAGCCGGTGAGTGCGAACACCGCGGGCAGCGCCCAGCCGCTGTTCTGCAGCTTGTGCACCGCGAACAGCAGACCGAAATAGCCCACCAGCGTGATCACGAGGCCGGGCGCGGGCCAGCTGCCGGCCACGGCCAGCGCGGCCACGCCCGCGCTGAACAGCAGCGTGAGCGAGAGCAGGGCGTAGGTGTTGCGCAGCACCCGGGCCACCTGCGGGCGGTCCAGGGCGAGCGAAGGGCGGGCAGACAGGGAAGGGTGGCGTGTGATGCGTTCCATGAAGGTTCTCCAGAGGTGAACAGGGAGCCTGGAAGATAGGGCCGCATTCTTTTCTGAAAAAGCAGACAATCCAGGAAATTCACTCTCTGAAAACAGAACCATGAGCCAGGACCTCAACTACAAGCACCTGTATTACTTCTGGGCCACGGCCAAGGAGGGCGGCATGTCCCACGCCGCGGACCGCCTGGGCATGGCGGTGCAGACCATCAGCGCCCAGGTGCGCCTGCTGGAGCAGTCGCTGGGCCATGCGCTGTTCAAGCCCGCCGGGCGTGGCCTAGCGCTCACCGAGGCCGGCCACGCGGCGCTGCAGGTGGCCGAGCAGATCTTCCAGCTCGGGGAACAGTTGCCCGCCGCCGTGCGCGACGCCACCAGCCAGAGCAGCGTGCGCCTCGTGGTCGGCATCTCCGACGGTCTGGCCAAGCTCGCCGTGCGCGAACTGCTCGCCCCGGCGCTCGAAGAGCCGCGCCTGCGCCTGGTGTGCCACGAAGACGACTTCGACGACCTGCTGGCCGACCTCGCCCTGCACCGGCTCGACGTGGTGCTGTCCGACCGGCCCGCGCCCGCCAACCCCAACCTCAAGCTCTACAGCCACGCCATGGGTTCATCGCCCCTGGGCTGGTACGCCCCCGAGGCGTGGTTCGACCGGGCTCGCGACAACTTCCCGCACAGCCTGGCCGAGGTGCCGGTGCTGCTGCCCAGCTCGCACGCCTCGGTGCGCCTGCGCATCGACCACTGGTTCGAGCAGCAGGGTGTGGTGCCCCGCGTGGTGGGCGAGTTCGAAGACAGCGCCCTGCTGGCCACCTTCGGCGCCTCGGGCATGGGCGTGTTCCCCGCGCCCGAACGCATGCGCGAGCAGCTCTCGCAGGGCCATGGACTGAAATGGTTCGCGCCCTGCGAAGGCGTGCAGGAACACTTCTACGCCATCGGCACCGCGCGCAAGGTGCAGCATCCGCTGGTGCAGAAGCTGCTCAAGGTGGTGGTGCCCTGAAGGCCACCGCCACCTGATCGCGCGGGCGTCAATGCGGCGGCAGCCCGATCGAGCGCAGCACGTGGGTGACGAAGCGGCTCAGCTTGGGCAACTGGCGGCGGTCAGACGCATAGACCAGGTGCACCGGCCGGGCCGGTGGCGAGCAGGCCTGCAACACCGCCACCAGCTGGCCGTTGGCCAGGTCGTCGGCCAGCAGCACCTCGGGTTGCATCACCAGGCCGAGTCCGGCCAGGGCGGCGCGGCGCAGGCCATCGCCGTGGTTGCAGGTCAGGCGGGCCTGCTCGGGCCATTGGTACGACTGTGTGCCTTCGTGCAGCGTCCACTCGGTTCGGCGCTGCCAGACCGAATGGCTCAGGCAGACATGCCGCGCCAGATCGGTGGCGCTCTGGGGGCTGCCATGGCGCTGCAGGTAGGCCGGCGCGGCGGCGATCACCATGCGGTAGGGCCGCAGCGGCCGGGCCACCAGGCTCTCGTCGGCAATGCGGCCGATGCGCACGGCCGCGTCAATGCCCTCGCCGGCCAGATCGGCCACGCTGTCGGTGAGCTGCAGGTCCACCCGCACCTTCGGATACCGCAGCAGAAACTGCGCCACCAGCGGAGCGATCGTGTGGCTGCCCAGCGTGACCGGTGCGCTCACGCGCAACAGCCCCTGGGGCGCCGCGCGGCTGCGCTCCACCGCCGACTCGGCCCAGCGCACCTGCTCCAGCACGCGCTTGCTGTCTTCGTAGAACGCCGCGCCCACCTCGGTGAGGCTGTGGCGGCGCGTGCTGCGCTGGAGCAGGCGCGCGCCCAGGTGGGCCTCCAACTGCTGGATGTGCTTGCCCACCATCACCGCCGAGATCTGCAGCCGGCTCGCCGCCGCCGCGAAGCTGCCCGCGTCGACCACGGCCACCATCACCTCCATGCAGCGCAGCTTGTCCATGCGTATTCCTAACCAATGGTTTGTAGTGTGAGAAGAGTTTGCTACTTTATGCCATGAAACATTAGGCAAACAATGGCGCCTTCTCAACTTCCACAGAACAGGAAACCGCCATGAAGATTCTTCTCATCGGTGCCAATGGCACCATCGGACAGGCCGCGGTGCAGGCGCTGGGCTCGCGCCACGAGATCGTCAGCGCCGGGCGCAACAGCGGCCAGCACCGTGCCGATCTGTCGCAACCGGACAGCCTGGTGGCCTTGCTGGAAGCGGTGGGCCGCGTCGACGCCATCATCAGCACCGCCGGCAACCTGCACTTCGGCCCGCTGACCGAAATGACCGCCGAGCAGTTCAACCTCGGCCTGCAGGACAAACTGCTCGGCCAGGTGCAGCTGGCGCTGGCCGGCCACCGCTACCTGAACGATGGCGGCTCCATCACGCTGACCAGCGGCGTGCTGGCCATCGAGCCGATCCGCAACGGCGCCAATGCCACGGCGGTGAACGCCGCGATCGAGGGTTTTGTGGCCGCCGCGGCGATCGAGCTGCCGCGCGGCATCCGCATCAACGCCGTCAGCCCGACGCTGCTGACCGAATCGCTGCCCACCTACGGCCCGTTCTTCCCCGGCTTCGAAACCGTGCCGTCGCAGCGCGTGGGCCTGGCCTACCAGCGCAGCGTCGAAGGTGCGCAGACCGGCCGGGTCTACCGCGTGATGTGAGTCGCTTGCGTCTCTGCGCCTTCAGGTGGCATCGCCAGCCATCAGCGCGGTGTAGCGACGCTGCATCTCCTCGGGTTCCAGCTTCTCTATCGAGTGCCCGATCAGCCAGGCGTGCCCAAACGGATCGCGCAAACGGCACGAGCGTTCACCGTAGAACTGGTCGGTGGGCGGCATCAGCATCGTCGCACCAGCGGCGACCGCGCGCTCGCCCATTTCGTCGGCGTTGTCCACATGCAGGTGGATGGTGCATCCGGTGAATTGATCGCCTTGCGGCCCCACCATGCCGTATTCAGGAAACTCGTCGCACACCATCAGCACCGCAGGGCCGATCTGCAGTTCGGCGTGCCCGATGCGGCCCGACGGCTCGACGAGCCTGAAGCGTTCGACCGCACCAAAGGCCTGCTGGTAGAAGCTGATGGCGGCCACGCTGTCACGCACCATCAGGTAGGGGAAAACCTCGTGGATCTGGTTCATGGCACCTCTCCTTTGAGCGGCAACCTGCCGCGAGGATCGCAGTCTAGGGACTGAGGTTGATCACGTATTGGACATTTTTCGGCCCTGCTTCAACGCTCTTGCAGCGCCACGTGCGTCGGCCTATCGGCGTGCACCGGCACGTATTGGCCGGGCGGCATTCCAGCCATCTGGCGGAACTCGCGGATCAGGTGGGACTGGTCAAAGTACCCGGCGCCCACAGCAATATCCGCCCAGTCACGCGGCCCGCACCGCACCAGCGCAGGCAACAAGACGCCGAAACGCAGCACGCGCGCGTAGCGCTTGGGCGTGAGCCCGACGGCCGCCTCGAAGCGGCGGATGAATTGCGCTGGTGTGCAGCCGGCTGCGTGTTGCACCGGCAGCACCCGCGCACGAGCCGGGTCCTGACCGAAAGCCTCGATGGCGCAAGTGGCCAACGGATCAGGCGGCGGCGCCTGTCGAAGCCTGCGCAAGAGATGGTTTTGCAGGCACATCAGCGCGCGCTCTGGTGACCCTGCCGACTTGAGCTGCTCATGCAACGCCTGGGCGGCCGGGCCCCAGAGGTCTTCCAGCAGTTCGGTGCGGTTGCGCAGATGGGGCAGCGCGCCCCCGAAGAACGCGGCCGCGCCGCCGGGCTTGAACTGCACGCCGATCACGGCCGACGGACCTTCGGTGCCACGCACGCCAAAGCGGTCAGAGGGGCCCTGCACGATGGGGCCGCGCAGCCGGCGTGCACCTTTGTCATTGGCGCCTTCGTAACGAATCACATGATCCTGCAGCAGCGGCACGACGATGTGTGCACAGCCGGTCGGCAGGCTGCGTTCGCGCGTGTGAGGCAGCGCGCCACGCTCGCTGTACCAAAGGCTTTCGACGAAAGCGTTCAGAGGTGCGGATGGTTGCAGACTCAGGAACATGGGTTCTGTGCTGGTGCCGCAGCTGGCAGCAGACGACGGCGGGGCATCTTGCTGCCAAGGAAGGATCCAGCGCCGCAGATCCAGCCGCAGCGCGTGGGTGATTGATCGGTTCAAGTCTGCGGCCACCGAGCAGCCATGGCAAGGGCTATCACCATTGGAAGCATCTTGAGATGCAACCACCTCCAAACGCTGAAACCTCCAGCCGCTCAGACCACCTTGACCGTCGCCGTCGTGCCGTTGGTCTTCACCGACTCGATGCCCGCGTCGCGGCCCGCCGCCGCCTTGTACATCTGGCTGGTGCCGATCACCTGGTGGTTGGCGGCCTTGAGGTTGAAGTAGCAGCGCCCGTCGGAGGCGTCCTTGCGCTCGTAGCGCGCGTCGGTGCCGCAGTTGGTCTGCACGGACTTGATGCCGTTCTCCGCCGAGGCCTTGGTGTCGTACTGCTCGCTGCGCAGGATCACCTCGCCGTTGCCCGCTTTCAGGACAAAGGAAAACTGACCCTTGTCGTTCGAACCCAGTTCGTAGCTGCCTGCCATGTTCGCTCCTGTTTGTTGAAAGAAGTGTGCCGAAGCAGGCGGATGATAGGTCGGTGGGTTCACGTTGAACAGCCCCCGTTGCGCCCAAACGTGTTTAAATGCCATCCATATGGATTCCATAAGGATGGTTACAAGATGGCCGAGAACAAACTGACCGACCCCAGAGCCCGGGTCGGTGAAACCGAGAAGATGACCATCAACCTCGGTGTGGTGGACCTGGGGCAGGTGGACTTGCTGGTGCAGGAAGGGTTCTATTCCAACCGCTCCGACCTGATCCGCACCGCCGTGCGTAACCTGCTCGCTTCCCATGCGGACACGCTGCGCCAGGCGGTGGCACGGCGCATGCTCATGTTGGGCCTGCAGCACCTGAGCCGCACCGATCTGGAACGCGCCGTGGCCGCCGGGCAGCAGCTGAACATCCAGGTGGTCGGGTTGGCGCGCATCGCCGACGACGTCTCGCCCGAACTGGCCCTTGCGGCCATCGCGTCGGTGTCGGTGCTGGGCGCTTTCCATGCCAGCGCTGCCGTGCGGCTGGCGCTGGCCGGCCGCATGCTCTGACATCTCCCCTTCTTCAACCGATTCAACCCACCCGCAGACGCTCCCACGCGCCCGCGCACGCCGAAAGCCAACCCCCGATTTGAATTTGAAACCCCGCAACCCTCCGCCCGCCCACCCCACCTCCGTCCCGAGTGCCATTGCCATGAACATCCAAGACACCATCGAACGCGCGCTCAAGGCCGCCGGGTTGAACACCCGCAGCGGCCCCATGCGCGGCGTGACCGAGACGATCCGCCGGGCCCTGTCGTCGGCGGGGCTGGGTGGCGGGGTGACGCCGCCGCCCAACGCCGCGCCCGCGCCGCGCGCGCCCGGCAAGAGCGACACCATCGACGTGGTGGCGCGCGAAGTGGCCACGCCGCCCGATACCGAAGCCCCGGCGGCCAAGCGGCCCGCCACCGAGCCCGCCCCACCCGCCGAAGCAGAAGACACGGCCGAAGCTGCCCAAGCCGCCGAGGGCCAGTTCCTTGCCGGCAGCTTCAGCGCCGCCGTGGGCTCCCGCGCCTACAAGCTCTACCTGCCCCCGCAGGCCGCGAAGGCCAAGGTCCGCGCCATGCCGCTGGTGGTCATGTTGCACGGCTGCACCCAGTCGGCCGACGACTTCGCCGCCGGCACGCAGATGAACCGCCTGGCCGACCAACACGGTTTTCTGGTGCTCTACCCCGAGCAGGCCGTGGCCGCCAACGCCTCGCGCTGCTGGAACTGGTTTCGCGCCGAAAGCCAGGCGCGCGAGGGTGGCGAGGCCGAGCTGATCGCCGACATGGTGCAGGCCATGGTGGCCGAACACCCGGTGGACGCGAAACGCGTCTTCGTGGCCGGCCTCTCGGCCGGCGCGGCCATGGCCGTGATCCTGGGGGAGACCTACCCCGAGCTGTTCGCCGCCGTGGGCGCCCACTCGGGCCTGCCCTACGCCGCCGCGCACGACATCTCGTCGGCCCTGTCCGCCATGAAAGGCCACGCCGTGATGGGCATGCCGCATTTCCCCGGCACCGCAGACGACCCGCGCCGCCAGACCACGCAGGCCGTGCCCACCATCGTGTTTCACGGCGACCACGACCGCACCGTCAAGCCCAGCAACGCCGAACACATCGAGCAGCAGGCCCTGGGGGCCCACGCCGCCCAGCCCGCCGCGGCGGGCCCAGCCGGCTTGAGCAGCCGCACCGAGCAAGGCGTTGCGCCCGGCGGACGCGGCTACACCCGCACCGTGCACAGCGACGCCAGCGGCCAGCCCCGCGTGGAAGTCTGGACGCTGCACGGCGCCGGCCACGCCTGGTCCGGCGGCGACGCGGCCGGCAGCTACACCGACAGCAACGGCCCCGACGCCTCGGCCGAGATGCTGCGCTTCTTCATGGCGCAGCCGGCCGGCTGAACTGCCCGATCAACCCGCCGCTGGGTACAGCGCCCGCGTCGCCGCCAGCTCGTCCAGCAGCCGCTGGCGCAGCGCGGCGGGCTCCAGCACTTCCACCTCGGCCCCGTAAGACAGCAGGCGCCGCGCGCCGTGTTCGATGGACTCGACGGGCATGAGCACCGTGGTCCAGCCCGCGCGGGCCGGGTCGCCGCCCGGTGCCGCGTCGGGGGCAAAGGGAATGCGCTCGTTGTGCAGCCAGCCCAGGGCGCGCGGCGACACCGCGACCCGCGCCTGCAGCGTGCGCAATTCGGCCTCGAAGCGGGCGGCCGAGGCCTGCCAGTAGGCCGCGAGGTCAAACGCCTTGGGCCGGCGGAATTTCGTGGGCAGCGTGCGCAGGGTTTTCACGGCGCCGAGCCGGTAGGTGCGCACCGCGTCCTGCCCCGACGCGCGCGCCGCCATGTACCAGGTGCCCGCCTTCAGCACCAGGCCCAGCGGCTCCAGTTCGCGCTCGGCCTGGCCGCGCCAGCTCTCGTAGCGCAACGCGATGCGCCGCGTGTGCCACACCGCCTCGGCCACCTCGCGCAGATGCGCCGGCGTCTCCTGCGCGCGGTACCAGTCCACCGGGTCGATGTGCAGGCGCGCGCCCACGCGGTCGGCCTGCTCGCGCCACTCGGCCGGCAGGCTCGCCACCATCTTCAGCCGCGCCGAAGCCGCCGCCGCGCCCAGGCCCAGGTCCGTCGCGGCGCCCGGTAGCCCGGCCAGCAGCAGCGCCTGCGACTCCGGCTCCGTCAGCCCCGTGAGCTGCGTGCTCCAGCCCTCGCGCAGCTGAAACCCGCCCTGGCGCCCGCGCTCGCCCCACAGCGGCACACCCGCCGCCGAGAGCTGGTCCACGTCGCGCAGGATGGTGCGCACCGACACCTCCAGCGAACGCGCCAGCGCCGGCGCGGTGAGCCGGCCGTGCGCCTGCAGCAGCATCAGGATCGACAACAAGCGGCTGGCTTTCATTTCAGATTTTTCGTGCGGTGGGATTCAAACATGACATGAGGTGGCATGTTACGGCAGGCACCATGCGAACCCCTCCACCACACGCCCCGGCACCCCCATGGAATGGTTCAACCTGGCCCACACGGCCCACCTCTGGCTCTTCTTTCTGCTGGTCTTTGGCATCATCGCGCTGCCGGGCCTGGACATGGCCTTCGTGCTCGGCAGCACGCTGGTCGACGGCCTCAAGGGCGGCCTGGCCGCGCTCGCGGGCGTGGTGACCGGCGGCGTGGTGCACACCGCCATGGCCGGCCTCGGCGTCGGCCTGGCCCTGCAGGCGCTGCCCCAGCTGTTCAACGCCATGCTCGGCGCCGGCGCGCTCTACCTCGCGTGGATCGGCTGGCAGCTCGTGCGCGGCGCGGCCGCGCTGGGCGAGGTGAGCGCCGCGCCCTCGCGGCCCTGGCCCACCACCTTCCGCCGCGGCCTGCTCACCTGCCTGCTCAACCCCAAGGCCTACCTCTTCATGGTCGCCGTGTTCCCGCAGTTCGTGCGGCCCGAATACGGCCCGCTGGCGGCGCAGGCCGTGGCCATGGGCGCCATCATCGCGGCCACGCAGTTCGCGGTGTACGGCGCCGTGGCGCTGGGCGGCGTGCGCGTCAAAGCCTGGCTGCGCGGCAGCGGGCGCGCCCAGGTGCGGGCCGGGCAGGGCCTGGGCTGGCTGCTCGTGCTCGGGGGTGTGTGGACGCTCTGGCAGGGCTGGCAAACCGCCTGAACATGGCGGCCCGGCGCCGGGCCCGCCACGGCCGGCCAAGCCCCGCCGGCTGGCGGTCCCTTGCGCCGCGTGGCACCATCGCGGCTGCTCGCCCGCGCAGGGCCGGGCGCCCGTTCAACCCACACCCCCGCGAAGACCCCATGGAACTGCCCGCCCACCAGCTCAGCATGACGGTGCTGATGACCCCCGACACCGCCAATTTCTCCGGCAACGTGCACGGCGGCACCATCCTCAAACTGCTCGACCAAGTGGCCTACGCCTGCGCCAGCCGCTACGCGGGCAGCTACGTCGTCACCCTCAGCGTCGACCAGGTCATGTTCCGCCAACCCATCCACGTGGGCGAACTCGTCACCTTCCTCGCCTCGGTCAACCACACCGGCAGCTCGTCCATGGAAGTGGGCATCAAGGTGATCGCGGAAAACATCCGCACCCAGGCCAAGCGCCACGTCAACAGCTGCTTCTTCACCATGGTGGCGGTGGACGACGCCGGCAAACCCATCCCCGTGGCCCCGCTGCGCCCCTTCTCCCCCGACGAGCGCCGCCGCCACGCCGCGGCCGAGGTGCGCAAAGCCATGCGCCGCGAGATGGAGCAGCGCTTCGCGGCTATCCGCTGACCGGCTCGGCGGGGCAGGTGTCCATGCCGTCGGCGGCCCCTCTGATCACCCTCAGTGCGACGTTGGGGTGATGAATGGCCTCAAAGCAGTGCGTTCAGCATTTTCTCGGCTTCTGGCCAGGGCAGCCGTCGCTTGCCCGTCTTCATTCGGTCGAGCGCCTTGAAGGCGTCGTCGACGGTCAGCAACTGGTTTTCGATCATGGCGCGCAACAGCCCAATGGTGCCCATGACGGTGACCTGCTCCTTGTCGGCAACCAGTCGCAGATTGGTGTCGCCCGTCAGCAGGGTGCAGGCTTCCTGCTTCGCAAGCGCCAGTGCCAAGTAGTCGTTGTGGCTGGGCTTGGGACCGTTTTTCGCCGGAAGCAGGTGGTTGTGCTGGCCGGGCAACTGCTGGGCATACGCGACGAAGTCGCCGCTGACCTCCATGATCTGCAAGCCCAGATCTTCAAGGCCCGGACTGCCTGGCTCAATTTCTTCGTAGTACAGGAGGTCAGGGATGCCGAACTGCATCGGAAGCTGAAAAAGCGTGTTCATCAACGCGCCTGCTTCCATGTCAATCAAGATGTTTGCATCACTGATGAGCAAGCGCATCCGATGACTCCAACTGGCGTTCTTTGTGGAAGCGCATCATCGGGATGCCCAGCAGTTCCGCCGCCTTGCCCTCGGAAATGTATTGTTCGGCCAAGGCGCGGTACACCAACTGATCAAACAGCCGTGGATGCTCTTGCGGCAGCGGGTCACCCGGCTCGTTCTTGCGCCAGCCCTTTGCCGAAAACCGCTTCACCATCGAAAGATGGGCCGTCTCGGTGATCACACCACACTGTTTGGCGCGCTGCAGCCACCCGGCCATCGATAGGCCAAACTCATGTTTGAGCACATAGAGTTCTTGCCATTCCAACGCATGGCGCTGCGCCCCAAGCAACTGCAGGACCGCGACACGCGGAGCCAGGAATGCACCGGCGAAACGGTCGCAGGCCTTCTCTTCGTCGATGCCGTCGGCCAGTCGTCCTTCGAGCAGCAGATGCCCCAGTTCATGCGCCAGGGTGAACCGCTGCCGATCACCGGGCCAGCGCTTGGACACGACCACGACCGGATACTCCCGGCCGTCTTCGGTTCGCGCCTTGGCCGTCAAGCCGGAGAACCCCGGGTTCTCTTCATCGACCACGATGACCAGCAAGCCAAGCCCCTCGAGGGTGTCGGTCAGGTCGGCAATCGGGTTCAGCCCCAACTGCCAAGCGTTGCGGACCGTTTCCGAGAACGCATCGATCTCATCCAGCGAGGCGACTTGTTCAGGCAGGTTCGCGGGCGGTGCAAACGCCGGGAACGGTAGCTCGGGAAAAGCGCCGAGCAACTCCACGCGCTTTTCCACCAACTCGATGACCTTGATCTTCAGCGCATCCTGCGCCGTCTTGCCAAAGGTCGAGAGCTTGCGGAACTCGGGCTCCAGCAGTTCGACCGTATGCGTGCGAAAGAAATACTCGGTCCGGATGCCGCAGGCACGGGCCAGCTTGAGCAGCTGAGACGACGAGGGGGTTAGAAGACCCTTTTCGTACTTCTGGATGGCGGTGTGAGAAACCCCCACCTGTTCACCCAATGCCCCCAGGGTCAGACCTGCCGCCAATCGTGCTTGACGGATGCGATCTGCAATCATGAAGCCTCCTTGGGTTAGGTTTAAAAATGACTTAACTCTAACAAAAATTTAAACCAAAGAGAACACCATGGTGGCGGTGGACGAAACCGGCAAACCCATCCCCGTGGCCCCGGCGCGCGCCTTCTCCCCCGACGCATCGCCCGCTGCACCGTTGGAAGCCGCCGGGCTTCAAGACCCGGCCCTGCTGCGGCGCCTGCTGCGCGCGAAAGACCGCATGGACGCCGCGTCGCATGAAGCCTGGCCCGTGAAGCGGCTGGCCGAAGTCAGCGGGGTTTCCGAAGCCCATTTCGCGCGCTCGTTCCGGCAGGCCTTCGGCATCCCGCCACACCGCTACCTGTTGACGCGGCGCATCGAGCAGGCCAGCACGCTGCTGCGCGACACCGAGCTGCCCATCACGGAAATCGCCTTCGCCACCGGCTGGGAAAGCCTGGGCACCTTCGGGCGAACCTTCCGCGACGTCACCGGCCAAAGCCCGAGCGCCCTGCGCCGCCACGCCAGGGCCACCACGGGGCCCCTCGACCGCGTGCCCGCCTGCGTCTTGAAGGCCGCGCAGCGGCCAGACCTCACCACAGCAGTTTCGGAGAAGCGCCGCCGCGTGGCGAAGGGTACAAACCGGCCATCCCTCAAGGATTCAATCAAGGAGATGTGATGAGCCAAGGTATCCGTATCAATGTGGTGGGTGTGTACGTGAACGACCAGGACGAGGCGCTGGCGTTCTACGTCGACAAGCTCGGTTTCCGCGTCCACACGGACGTGCGCAATGGCACCTACCGCTGGCTGACCGTGCAGCACCCGGAGCAGCCATCGTTTCAGCTCGGTCTGTTCGCGCCCGGGGCGCCCATGCACGACGAGGCGACGGCGCAGACCCTGCGCGCCATGGTGGCCAAAGGCGCCATGCCGCCGCTGGTCTTGAACGTGGCCGACTGCCGGGCCACCTACGCGCAATGGCGCGCCCGGGGCGTGGAGTTCACGCAGGAGCCGGTGGAACGCTTTGGCAACGTGGACGCCGGTTTCCGCGACCCGGCGGGCAACGGCTGGAAGATGATCCAGGCCGCCGCCGCAGGGAGCGCGAAGTGAGCGGCAGCGTCTGGTTTCGCCGGGCCCACCGCTGGGTGTCCATGGCCTTCACGGCGACGGTCATCGCCAACTTCGCCGTCCGCGCCCAAGGGCAGGGCGAGCCCCCACCCTGGGTGACCTACGCGCCGCTGCTCCCCTTGGGCCTGCTGCTGTTGACGGGGTTGTATCTGTTTGCGTTGCCTTATCTGGGGCGTCGGGGGGAGCGGGGGGCTGCGGGCGCGCAAGAGGAACCGAGTGCTTGAAAAGGACCGGCGGTCTTCACGATCCTGTCGTGGGCAAAGTCCGTGTCATCTGCTAGCGTGGAGTGAAGGGCAAGGCGCTATACGTCCTGATCGATACACAACGATTCATAGTGATCTTTTGCAGTTGAATTCTTCTCGAAAACATATCCTAGAAACTCTTCGAGGTAGTCTTCAGATACATTGTGCTTCTCCGCTTCTAGATGAACGTTGTATCGATATCCTTTGTAGTACGGATGAAGAGTTAGCAGGCCGACACCAAATCTGCCGCAAACAACAAGTAACTCATCGAGTCCTGTTACATCTTCGCCTTTTGCCCACTCAAGTACAACATATGACTCGTGAGCGAATCGCCGTTGAGATGCCGCTTCAAATACAGATTCAATGTTCCAGCGTCCCCATTGCTTAAGTTCATAGGTTGTCACCAGAATCTTGTGGGTTTTGAGAATCGGGAACTTTCGGATTGAGACTTTTGTTATGTCGGGATTCGACCACTTGCCGCTCTTACGCAGTGCGCTGGTATCGATGACAAGAGCCGGCTCCTCGTTTTCGTCCGATTCCGCCTTCAAGACTTCTACAAAAGGCGTATAGAGCCCCTTCTCATTGAGTACTGAAGAGGTTGCCCCAGGCAGCGCTTCCTCCTTGAGACCTTGTTTCGTTAATTGGATCCCTCCGCCTTGACCCTTGACCTTCTCGATGAGACATTCTTCGAGAAGCTTTTGCCGGGGCGGAGTCAAGCACCAAGTGCAACACCGATTTATTGAATGGAGGAATTGGGTTGATTGAGCTTGTCCAACATGGCCTGGTAGACGCTGATGGGCGGGTAGAAGCCGTGGACGGCGCGCGGGCGGTTGTTGAGCAAGTCGGCGATCGCATCGAGCTGCTCCTGGCTGCGGACAGAGAGGTCCGTGCCCTTGGGCAGGAACTGGCGGATCAGCCCGTTGGTGTTCTCGCAGGAGCCGCGTTGCCAGGGGCTGTGCGGGTCGCAGAAGTACACCATCACGCCGGTGTTGACTGTCAGCTCGGCATGGCGCGCCATCTCCTTGCCCTGGTCGTAGGTCAGGGTCTTGCGCATCGGCTCGGCAACGCTGCGCAGCTTGGCGGTGAAGCCCTCCAAGGCGGAGGCAGCCGTCGCATCGGCCAGCTTGATCAGCATGACCAGGCGAGAGCTGCGCTCGACCAGAACGCCCACCGCAGAGCGATTGCCAGCGCCCTTGATGAGGTCGCCCTCCCAGTGGCCGGGGAAAGCCCGGTCGCTGGCCTGGGGCGGGCGCACATGGATGCTCAGCAGATCGGGCATCTGGCCCCTGCGGTCCTCGCCCCGGCTGCGCGGCATGCGTTTGGCTTTGGCACGGCGCAGACAGGCGATCAGGTCTTTGCGCAACTCGCCTTTGGGCATGGCGTAGATGCAGGTGTAGATGCTCTCGTGCGAGACGGTGCGCTGGGGTTCATCGGGCCACATGCGTTTGAGTGTGCCCGCGATCTGCGAGGGCGACCAAGCCTGGGCCAGAAAGTGCCGGACCACGCCAAAGAGCACGGTGTCGGTGGCCAGCTTGGAGCGCTTTCGGCATTTGAAGCGAGCGCGTCGAGCACGCAGGCCGGCGGCGCGGGCGTCATATGCAGCACAGGTGTTGCGCGGCGACGCTGGTCGATCCGGCCAAGCGCCAAAGCGCGCCAGTTCTCGTGTGATGGTCGAAGGCGCGCGGCGCAGCGTCAGTGCGATCTGCCGCGCCGAGCAGTTGTTCGCCTTCATCATCATGATCGCCGCTCGTTCTTCTGCCGTCAGTTGTTCGTAGTGCTTGCCCATCGCGGTACCTTACCGGTTGGGTGTTGCACTTGATTATTGATTCCGCCCGGATTTTTTCATATCTATCGTCTGAGAGATTGAGCGTAGAACGAATGTATCGATTGGAGCAGCGGCCTTGCTCTCCAAGTAGCCAAATGATGCGGTTACGGTCTGATGAACGTGGCAAGGGGTGTCTCCATATGTTGAGGACGTATGACGTTGGGGTGCATCAACGGCCGAAGGCCGTACGATGGAATGACGTATTAGGAATCGAAAGAGGATTCCGAACAATGCGTGTCGAGCACCTAAAAATCCAACTCTTCGTAAAGAAGTTATTTTTCGTCCAGATGAGTCAGCAAATCGAATCTAACATAAAACTCAACTGGTGAATCCGTGACTTGAAAGCAGCCTTCCAATTGAGGGGGGACGGGGACAAAAATCCTATTGCTCGAAACAATTGTCGTTGTGGGCATCGCAGTTCCACCCGCCTCACCAGCAAACTTGCTACCACGAAGCTCGATGTCGTAGTAAATGCTGTATCCAGAATTTGCCACGGAAAATAGATACACAATGCGCCGCCCTGCCCAAGCAACTTGGGTGGAGTGGGGATACAGGAAAAAGTCTTTCTCACGTGCGAACAGGCGATCAGACAAAGCCAAAAACACCTTGTGATTATTGAGTTGCGGGATATCATGGGTCGCTATTAGGAGCCGCTGAGAGATTTCGGATTCCAAGCGCAAAATCGGCGATCCAGGAGTTGGCGATGTCACCACTTGGGGGGCCGCATGTATAACAGCATTGTCTACTACATCGGGTAAAACGTTCTCGATAGAGCCAATGTTTGCCGCCGTTACCTTTTGGGTGTGACCAGCAGAGACCTTGGTGGCCGCTGTGAGGACTTGGCCGAGATTGACGTTTCCTGCCAAATATTCCGCAAAAATTGGTTCAAGCGCACCCCTGTCGTTTTCCTCGAGCCTATAGAGCTCTTTCTTTCTTTCGAGAGCCTTTTGTAAGGCATCAAGGCCAACCCTTTGTGAGCTAGGAACGAATCCACTAATTCTCTGATATAGATGTGCCCGAACAAAGTCCTTCGCTAGTGCATCCAGCAGGTCATATGATTTCCCTATTACGCGCAAAATCGAGATTAATGCCGGCCAACTGCGAGATACTGTGATGGTGACTCGATCATTTTTCATGGCCGCGATCATTGGGACGCCATGGCTGATTTTTGCCCAAACAATCTCAACATCATCCAAGAGGTAATCGAAGCGAAGAACTCGAGCGATGGCTAGCGTCATGCTGAATTCATCCGTCGTGAGATCGCTTGGACTGTATGTCTCAATTATTGAGGCGCTATCGGGAATCGGTGCGATATTCAGAATTTGGGTTAAATACCTGATCTGAACATTCCTTCGTGGCTGGTTTTGGCTAATGCGCAGCAGAGGCCGTTCTTGGCTAGAAAAGGTCCTGATAATATCAGGATCGGTTCCTGCATAGGACTGCATTTCAAGGCCGTCAAATTTCTGTCGAAGCTTTCCCATTTCTACCCGCTCGTCACCATCTTGCACTTGGATGAGCACTCGTTTCGCCAATTCCATACGTCCAGAATTCAAAACGAATTGCTGAAATGAAGCAAGAGTCTCGGCTAGCTCCATTTCTGCGATAAGTTCTGACAGTGCGCCATCCACAATGGGAAATATCTGCGCCGCTTCTGCGATGGTTTCGCGTGTGAGCGCTTCTCGGCCAGCGGTCGGCACGAGAAAAGGGAGGTCTGCAAAGCCGGTCCACTGGTAGACGGATGGCTGTGGCAGAGGTGCAAGCCCAAAACGTGATCGAAGTCCCATCACATTTCCACCACCCGATTTCAGACACAAGTACGCCTTTAGTGGATTTCCGTCTCTTATGAAATCAGTAGCCTCCAGAGCGATGAAATTGCCTTCATACGTAGCAGAAATTTTAAAACTAAATAGGCCGGAGCTTACTGATTTTTCACCAAGAGCCTTCCATGCCGACGTGATACCAAGCGTTGCACGTGGATTGCGAGTACTGATAAGTGTGTCATTAACTTTCAATGGAACTGGCAAGAATTGAACAAATGGAGTTAGGTAGCTAATCAGGCCTGCCAGATCTAGAATCGCATCGGACTCGAGTTGTGCTGTGAGAGTTGTCCCGACGGGAATGCTTTCCTCCAAATTTTCCAGCGTAATACATTCATGGCCGATGTTAAGGTCCGCCTTGTTTGCATGGGAGCGCAGACCAATTTCAGAGCCAAACTCTCTAGTCTGCACAGTGAGTGATGAACAAACGCCGAAATTCGCCATCGCACCGATGCCGAATGTGCCGATAACGCCAGCAGCTCTCGCTGCAGCATTATTTTTCCCAGACGATCCTGCTTTCCAAAAGTTGTTGCGCAGTACGTCCTCCGACATTCCAATTCCATTGTCTGTGATAGAGATATTTTGCGCCGCAAGCGTTATTAGTATTTCATATTCTTCGACTGGTTTTTGCTCTGCATCGGCACGCAAAAGAATCGCGTCGTATGCGTTCTGAACATTCTCTCTGACCATTGCATAAGGGGAGTCATAAATCTGCTTGGAAAGAAGCTCAAGAATGCGATCGGTCTGGACTTGGAATGTTATATTGGCGGTTGTCATACGTATCAAACCTTTTGGAGTGTTGCTCGCATCATGTCAATTCTCTGTCTTACGGCGAGATCCTGACTCTGGGAGAATGGACCCTCGTGGAGCTCTTTGAGGGTTGTCCAAATTTCGGATTCTTCGTAGGCTGTTGATAATGTGACAAATTCACGGGGATTCTGTGGAATGGAGAAGTTTTCGATAATTTTTGACCAATCCCTCATTTCGAGCAGGGCATCAAGCGCAATGCGTCGGAGGTATTGATTGTTGAGATTTTGCTTTACAGCTTCAAAAGCCTGTCTGTGTAGGCCGGCTCTAATTAAATGGTCTGCCTCGGAAGCGATCGCCATGGCATCAGGAGCTTGTATTTCGCCAATAAGCTTGAAATCAACTGAATCGCCGCCGAATTCGGGGATGTGACGCCCGGCCCAAACCGGACTTGAGAAATCTGAGTTGGTCATGCTGCGAACGAAAACAGTTCCCTTTCGCTCGTTGATATCTAATTTGATGATGTTGTAGGACCTTAAGCGTCCACTCGGCAGTGACCGAGGCCCCCCGCAAAGTGTCCCTGCACTAATAATAGAAATTCCTTGTCGCTGGTCAGCCGAGAATCTATGCTCCAAGAGTTGTGGTTTGTGCTGATGTCCGTGCATGCCGATCATGCACATTCCGTCCATAAGAATTTGAAGAAATTCCGGGTCCACGTAGTCGTTGTCGTTCGGGCCACCTTCAATATTGTGGTGCCATACCCCGATTCCCAATCTCCCCAAACGTGACAGTTTGATCATGTCACCCGTAGCTTGTGCTAGAGCATCGGGGTGAATTCTTCCTGTCCTGTTGTAAAGATCGTTCTGGTGGCAGCTTGAAAGCGCTAAAAAGGCCAGTCCAAGATCAGGAAAGTCGTGAACGACGTATTGCTTAGCAGGATCGAGGGAATACGTCCTCTTCCCCCTGTAAAAGCGGCCATAGAAGTCGGCAAAGGGGGCCATACGATCAGCATAGATTGCATCGTAGACAATTTCATACGCTGAGAAGCTACCCCAATCCCATCGAAATTTTGTGTCATAGGAAAATAGGTCTTCAACCAACCTCATTTTGTCTTCGGCATCGCTGGGGACTGGAGTGGCCTTGACCGCACGCTTCACGTGTGGCATGCTGACATCGTGATTTCCTGGCACGATGATTACCCTTTCCCGGTCCCCTTCGAAGTACTCATCTGTCAGTGCTATCAAGAATCCAAGAGCTTCGTCGTATTGAGCTGCCAGCTTTTTATCCGCATCTTCCTCTAAAGGCCTTACCCCGAATACGATGTCGCCACTGACCACTGCAAGTACGGGAGTTTCGTGGCCTTCGCTGAGAAATCGCATTTTGTCTCTAAGCAGCGATTGCAACAGGGTGGTGGACGTAAGCTGACTACCGCTGTCGCGATGGAGGTCAGAGATGTGAAGAATTGTGACAGCCATGGTTGGTGATACTAGCTTATTAATACGCCAAACTCAAATGAACTCGATGAGGCAAGCCAAGCAAGCTTATGGTGCTCTGCAAGAATCCATTTCGTGCGTGATAGATGGTCATAACGAATTGTGCGCGTTGAGCGATGATTCCGCCTGCCGTGCTGGTTGAGGACCGGATCGAGTTGAAACACGACAACCGAGTACCCCCCCCACCTCCAAACCGCCTCCAGCGTTCCCCAAGCACCCGCAATCACCGCTCCCCCGCCCGTTCCTCCAGGCAAGCAAAACACAGGGCGCATTCCAGCGCCACCAAATCGGCCACCACGAGGGCCGCGGGCCCGGGTTTCGCGCATGGCGATGGCTTCGCGCCCAGGCTCAGGCCCACGCGCGTTTCACCACATCAAGCATGGACGGTTCGTTTCGCCGTGGAACCCGCGCTGGCGCGTAGCCCCTGTTTTACGTCCCGCATCTGCACTGGCGCCACAGCGCCGAGAGGCATAAGCTTGAGCCCCGGCGGACGGCGTACCGGGTATCTGGTGGCTGGGACAGGACCGGGTTGAGCGAAAGGACTGCATATGTTGTCCGATGCCTCTGTCACAACGATGTTGCCGGTCAAGGACATGGACCGCGCCCGCGCCTTCTACGAGGGCTGCCTGGGTCTGAAGCCCAGTGGGTTCAGGCCCGATGGAAAGTTCATCTACACGGTGGGTGGCACCACACTGGCCCTGTTTCCGAAGCCCGAAGGGACCAAGGCCGACCACACGGCGATCAGCTTCCGGGTGGCGGACATTGCCGCCAGCATTGAAGAGCTGAAGCAGGCTGGGGTGACCTTCGAGGACTACGATTTCCCGGGGCTGAAGACGGTGAACCACGTCTGCGTGCTGGGGGCCGAGAAGGCGGCATGGTTCAAGGACACGGAGGGGAACTACCTCTGTCTCCACGAAGACCTGCCGGAGTCGTAGCCTGCGTGCCCATGGCGCTCGGGCGAGCACCCCCCATCACCCCCAAACCGCCTCCAACGCCCCCCAAGCACCCGCAATCACCGGTTCCCCCGCCCGTTCGGCCAGGCAAACAAAGCTCAGGTCGCATTCCAGCGCGACCTGGTCGGCCACCACCAGGGCCACGCGCCGGGGCTCCAGCCCGGTGAGCGAGCCGGGGGGGTGTGCGAATATCTCGTCTTGTCACCCACAAAAACCGTTTCCAGGGAAATTGCCATGACTCAAAAAATTGACCCCATCAAGCTCAAAGCGGCTGCCGAACACCTGGAATGGGTGTGTCAACAGTACCCCGGTGAGGCGGCGGTGCAATCGCTGTACCAAGGCCTGAGGCCCATGATTGAAGACGCCAAGGCGGGCAGGGTTCTCGTTCCTGTTGCCAATCGACAAGACATTCCTTCGCGGTGGGCTGTGTCCGCCGAGGGCTTGTATCGGGACTACACAGAGCCCGATATCGAGGGCGCCTATGTGGCATTTGCCATCGAAATGGAAGGTGGGTTGACCGAACAAGACAAGCGAATTCTTGCCAAGTTCGCCGCCCGTGTGGCTGCCAAATCGAGTGGCACCGGGGAAGCCTCATGAGCGACCCTGAGCTGACACCCGATGCGCTCAAACAGCGATATGGCGAAGAGGTGGTGTCAAAGGCAAGGACCTTTGTCACCCATGGTGTGGGCGAAGAGGCTGCCCGAAGCTTTCTCGAGACGGCGGAAGGAGAGCTGTATCTGGATCGGTTGCATGAAGCGTCGCCCGACACGCCACTGCTCAAGCTCCAGCAACGTGCCATCGACCAGATCACCTCCGGCGTCGAGCTCCCCCGCATGGAGACGATCAACGAGCCGCTGGTCAAGATAGTTCCCAAGGGAAGCACGCCCACCGGCCATTCGCCCTTCTGGGCGAAAGAAGGCGATCTCGATGCAGCGGTGAAAGATGGCAAAAACCACTCACAGCACTTCGCCCTGCCCGTTGGCAGCGAATCGACGCAGTACGACGTTTACAGAATCACCCCCAAAGCCCCCACCGAAGTCTTCGTCAACACGGTGGCGCCGACCACCGAGCTTGACGGGAGCGGATGGGGGGCCGAAAGTCGCTTTACCCCCAAACCGCCTCCAACGCCCCCCAAGCACCCGCAATCACCGGCTCCCCCGCCCGTTCGGCCAGGCAAACAAAACTCAGGTCGCATTCCAGCGCCACTTTGTCGGCCACCACCAGGCCGCGCGCCTGGGCTTCGCGCATGGCGATGGCGTCGCGCACCAGGCTCAGGCCGACGCCGCTTTTCACCAGGTCGAGCATGGACGCTTCCTGGTCCACCAGGGCCACGCGCCGGGGCTCCAGGCCGGTGAGCGAGCCGGGGCCGAACACGCGGCGCTGCAGCCGGTGGTGGGCGCTGGCCGGTGGGGTGGCGAGCCAGGGCAGGGCGGCCAGGGCTTTCCAGTCTTTGCCGCGCACCTGCGGGCCCCAGCCGGCGGGCGCGAGCACGCGGTAGGTGAAACGGGTGAGCGGGCGCAGCCGGTAGGGCGCGCCCACCGGGTCGTCGGGCAGGTTGAGGAAGAAGCCCACGTCGAGCTCGCCGCGCGCGATCTGCGCGAGCACGTCGCCGCTCATGCCCTGGCGCAGCTCGGTGCCCACCTGCGGGCTGGACTCGACCAGCTGTTTCAGAAAGGCGCCGAGGCGGGTGAACTCGGGGTCGAGGATGGTGCCGATGCGCAGCGTGCCGCGCACGGTGGTGTGCAGGGCGGCGGCGGCCTGGCCGAAGTCGGCCAGGGTGGCGAGCGCGCGTTCGGCCACAGGCAGCAGGGCAGCGCCGTCGTGCGTGAGCGCCATGCCTTGGGGTGTGCGGGTGAACAGCGCCAGGCCGGTGGCCTCGGCCAGGGTTTTGAGCTGCAGGCTCACCGCCGGCTGGCTCAGGTGCAGGCGCAAGGCGGCGCGCGACACATTGCCCTCGCGCGCCACGGCCACGAAGGCGCGCAGGGTCTGCGGGTCCACCGTGGGCAGGCGGCCGGGCGCGGCGGTGGGGTGAGGTGTGGGTGGGGGCATGGCGGCTTTCATTATTTGCCAGACTTATACCAAGCCTTGGGCGATTTCATTGGACTTTTGCGCGACCGGTCCACAAACTCGCGCCATTCCTGTGAGCAGACCATGAGCACCGCAAATACCCAGCGCCTTCACCGGCGCCCCTGACCATGCACGGCGACAGCCCCTACGACCCGGCCGAAGGCGACTGGCAAACGCTGGCCACCTTCTTCAGCCCGACCGAGGCCTACCTGCTGCGCGGCTGCCTGCAGTCGGCCGGGGTGCCTGCGGTGGTGGCCGACGCGCACCTGGTGCAGGCCCACACCCTGCTGGCCGGCGCTATCCAGGTGCGTGTGCTGGTGCCCGCGCACCGGTTTGCCGAGGCCGAGGCGGTGGTCGCGGCCTACCAGCGTGGCGACTTCAGCCTGCCCGACGACACCTTGCCCCCCGAGTGAACCCACCATGAGCCCAACCACCTTTGATTACATCGTCATCGGCGCCGGCACGGCCGGCTGCCTGCTGGCCAACCGCCTCAGCGCCGACGCGGGCAAGACCGTGCTGCTGATCGAAGCCGGCCGCAAGGACGACTACCACTGGATCCACATCCCCGTGGGTTACCTGTATTGCATCGGCAACCCGCGCACCGACTGGCTCTACCAGACCGAGGCCGACCCGGGCCTCAACGGCCGCCGGCTGCGCTACCCGCGCGGCAAGGGCCTGGGCGGCTGCTCCAGCATCAACGGCATGATCTACATGCGCGGCCAGGCGCGCGACTACGACCAGTGGGCGCGGCTCACCGGCGACCACAGCTGGGCCTGGAGCCAGTGCCTGCCCGACTTCAAGGCGCACGAAGACCACTACCGGCTCGACGCCGCCAACGAGAGCATGACCAACCCGGCGCTGGCCCTGCTGCACGGCAACCGCAGCCTGGGCAGCACGGGCGAGTGGCGCATTGAAAAACAGCGCCTGCGCTGGGACGTGCTCGACGCGTTCGCCAAGGCCGCGCAGCAGGCCGGCGTCCCCGCCACCACCGACTTCAACACCGGCGACAACGAGGGCGTGGGTTACTTTGAAGTGAACCAGAAGGCGGGCTGGCGCTGGAACGCCTCGAAAGCCTTTCTGCGGCCGGTGCGGCAGCGGCCCAACCTCACGGTGTGGACGCAGGCGCAGGTGCAGCGGCTCACGCTGCGGCGCGAGGCCAACGGCGCACTGCGCTGCACCGGCGCCGAGCTGCTGCGCGGCGGCCAGAAGGTGGCGGTGGTGGCGGCCAAGGAAGTGGTGCTCAGCGCGGGCAGCATCGGCTCGCCGCAGATCCTGCAGCTCTCGGGCCTGGGCCCGGCGGCGCTGCTGCAGCAGCACGGCATCGCGGTGCAGCACGACCTGCCCGGCGTGGGCGCCAACCTGCAAGACCATTTGCAGATCCGCTCGGTCTACAAGGTGACGGGCGCCAAGACGCTCAACACCCTGGCCAACTCGCTCTGGGGCAAGGCCGCCATCGGGCTGGAATACGCGTTCACGCGCAGCGGCCCCATGAGCATGGCGCCCAGCCAGCTCGGCGCCTTCACCCGGAGCGACCCGGCCCAGCCCTACGCCAACCTCGAATACCACGTGCAGCCGCTCAGCCTGGACGCGTTCGGCGAGCCGCTGCACAGCTTCCCGGCCTTCACCGCCAGCGTGTGCAACCTCAACCCCACCAGCCGCGGCCATGTGCGCATCACCTCTGCGCAGGCGTCGGACGCGCCGGCCATCGCGCCGTGTTACCTGAGCACGCCCGAAGACCGCCGCGTGGCGGCCGACAGCCTGCGCGTGACGCGGCGCATCGTCGCACAGCCGGCGCTGGCCAACTACCAGCCCGAAGAGTTCAAGCCCGGCGTGCAGTTCCAGAGCGACGAAGAACTCGCGCGCCTGGCCGGCGACATCGCCAGCACCATCTTTCACCCGGTCGGCACGACCAAGATGGGCAGCGCCGACGACCCGCTGGCCGTGGTGGACAGCCACCTGCGCGTGCGCGGCGTGGCCGGCCTGCGCGTGGTGGACGCGGGCGTCATGCCCACCATCACCAGCGGCAACACCAACAGCCCCACGCTGATGATCGCGGAGAAGGCGGCGCGCTGGATGCTGCGCGGGGATTGAGGCGGAGCCCCGCCCGCAGCCCCGCGCCGGTCAGTGGCTGATCTGCCCCAGGAAGGCGCGCACGCGCGGGTTGTTCTGGGCGTGGAAGAACTCGGCGGGCGGCGCGTCCTGGGCCACCTGGCCCTGGTCCACGAACAGGATGCGGTCGGCCACCTCGCGGGCGAAACCCATCTCGTGCGTCACGATGATCATGGTCATGCCCGACTGGGCCAGCCGCTTCATCACGTCCAGCACCTCCTTGACCATCTCCGGGTCCAGCGCCGAGGTGGGCTCGTCGAACAGGATGGCCTTGGGCTGCATGGCCAGCGCGCGCGCGATCGCCACCCGCTGCTGCTGCCCGCCCGAGAGCGCGAAGGGGTGTTTGTGCGCGTGGGCCTCCATGCCCACGCGCTGCAGCAGTTCCATGGCCTGCTCGTTGGCTTCGCCGCGCGGGGTCTTGCGGATGCGCCGCGGCGCCAGCGTCACGTTGTCCAGCACGGTGAGGTGCGGGAACAGGTTGAACTGCTGGAACACCATGCCCAGCTCGCGGCGCAGGGCTTCGAGGTGCCGGAGGTCGTCGTTGACCTCGATGCCGTCGACCACGATGCGGCCCGAGTCGTGGCGCTCCAGGCGGTTGAGCGTGCGCAGCAGCGTGCTCTTGCCCGAGCCCGAGGCGCCCAGGATGGCGCTGACCTGGCCGGCGTGGAACGCCGTGCTGATGCCGCGCAGCACGTGGTGCGCGCCGAAGTGCTTGTTGACGTTGTCGATGGTGATGAGCGGGGGGCTGGTGTTCATGGCTGGCGGCCTTCCACGTCGTAGCGGCGCTCCACGGCGCCCGAGATCTGGGTCAACACGGTGGTGAGCGTGAGGTAGATCAGCGCCGTGGTGGCCAGGGTGGGCAGCGGCTGGAAGCTCGCGGCCTGGATGCGGTTGCCCACGTTGGTGAGCTCCACCACCCCGATGGCGTAGGCCAGCGACGAGTCCTTGAGCAGGGCCACGGTGTTGTTCACCAGCGGCGGCAGGGCGACCTTGAAGGCCTGCGGGAAGCTCACGTCCATGAAGGTGTGCCAGCTGGAGAGCCCGAGCGAGCGCGCGGCCTCGGCCTGGCCCTTGGGCACGGCCAGCAAGCCGCTGCGGATGGCCTCGGCGTTGTAGGCGCCGACGTTGAAGGCCAGCGCCACGCAGGCCGAGGCGAAGTCTTCCAGCTGCAAGCCCGGCACCAGCGCCGGCAGGGCGAGAAAGACGAACAGGATCTGCACCAGCAGCGGCGTGCCGCGCACGACCCAGATGTAGAGCGAGGCGGCCCAGCGCAGCGGCAGCACGCGCGAGGTGCGCCCCACGGCGGCGAGCACGCCGATGGCGATGCCCGCCAGACCGGCGGTGAGCGTGAGCTGCACGGTGATGAGGGTGCCCTCGGCGAACAGCACGGCGTTGCTGCCGATCGGTTCGGGGGCGAGCGACAGCGGCAGCGCCATCAGCCAGAGCAGCGCGATCAGCACCGCGCCGGCGCTGGCCATGGTCGCGGTGGCGCGTTGCTGGCGGCTCCAGTGGCCGGGCCAGGCAAGCAGTTGGGCGTTCATGGGGTGTGCCTTGTTCGGTGGAAGGGGTCACACCGCTCAACGGCAGCGCACGTCGTCCTGGAAGTACCGGCGCGAGAGCGCGCTGTAGCTGCCGTCGGCCAGCAGCGCGGCCAGGGCGGCGTTGTAGCCCTGGGCCAGGCTGTCGTTGCCCTTGGTCACGGCCGCGGCGATGCGGTCGACGAACAGGAACTCGCCCACCTTCAGACCCGAGGCCGGGTTGGCGTTGAGCGCGGCGAGCACCACGAACTTGTCGGTGACCCAGGCGTCCACCCGGCGGCTCATGAGGGCGCTGCGCGCGTCGGTGTCCTGCGGGAAGTTCTTCACCGCCTTCAGGCCCGGGAGCTTCTTGACGTTGTCCAGGTAGGTGCTGCCGGTCTGCACCGCCACCACCTTGCCCTGCAGGTCGGCCGGCTGGCGGATCGCCGGGTCCAGCGAGACGATGCTGCCGCCCGAGCAGTAGTGCGGGGCGGTGAAGGTCACGGCCTTGGCGCGTTCCTCGGTGATGCCGTGCGAGGCGATCACCAGGTCCCAGCGGTCCTGGCCGAGGCCGGCGAACAGCGCGTCAAAGCTCAGCGCTTTCCATTCCACGGCCAGGCCCATTTTTTTGGCGACCATCTCGGCCAGCTCGACCTCGAAACCGCTGAGCTTGGCGCCCTGGAAATAGTTGAACGGGGCGAACTGCCCCTCGGTGGCGATGACGATCTTGCCGTCCTTGCGGATGGCGTCCAGGCTGCGGGCCTGCGCGCCCAGGTTGGCGAGCACGAGCAGGGCGGTGAGGGCCCATTGGGAAATGCGTTTCATGGTTTGTCTCCTGTGGTTGTGATGAACGGGGGCGGGGGGGAAAACGGGGCGTCAGCCGTCGGCCGGGCGCATGAGGGTGGATTTGCCGAACAGGCTCTCGATCAGGTCGACCGCGAGTTCGGCGGTCTGGTTGCGCAGGTCCAGCGCGGGGTTGAGTTCGACCACGTCGAGCGAGCCCAGGCGCCCGGTGTCGGCGATCATTTCCATGCACAGCTGCGCTTCGCGGTAGGTCGGGCCGCCGCGCACGGTGGTGCCCACGCCGGGGGCGATGTCGGGGTCGAGGAAGTCCACGTCCAGGCTCACGTGCAGGTGGGTGTTGGCGTCCACGCCGTCGAGCGCGCGCTCCATCACGTGGCGCATGCCCCACTCGTCGATGCAGCGCATGTCGAACACCTCGATGCCCATGTCGTGCACCAGCCGCTTCTCGCCCGCGTCCACGCTGCGGATGCCGATCTGGCGGATGTCCGCGGGGTCGATGGCGGGCACGCGGTCGGCCAGCCCGGTCAGCGCCTCGGGGCCCTGCCCGCACAGGCAGGCCACCGGCATGCCGTGGATGTTGCCGCTGGGCGTGAGGGTGGCGGTGTTGAAGTCGGCGTGGGCGTCGAACCACAGCACGCGCAGCCGCTGGCCGGTGGCGCGGCAGTGGCGCGCCACCGCGCTGATGGAGCCGATGCCCAGGCAGTGGTCGCCGCCGAGCATGATGGGCAGCCGGCCGGCCTGCAGTTCGGCGTGCATGGCGTCGTGCAGCAGGCGGTTCCAGAGCGCGACCTCGGGCAGGTGGCGAAAACCGTTGACGGCCGCCAGCCAGGGGTTGGCCGGGCCCTGCAGGTTGCCGCGGTCGCGCACCGTCACGCCCAGCGCCTGCAGCGCTTCGGCAATGCCGGCCACGCGCAGCGCTTCCGGACCCATGCGGGAACCCAGCGTGCCCGCACCGATGTCGGTGGGCACGCCGATCAGGCCCACTCCGCCCGCTGCGAAGTGGCCTGTGCGCGGCGCCGTCATGCGCTCAGGGCGGGGGTTTTGGCGCGCGGGTGGCGCGGCGCGTGGGCGGCGGCCGTGGCCGTGGCGGCGCGCGGCTGCGGGGCGCTGGCGCGGATCAGCTGGTACAGGTCCTTGGGGTTGGCCAGGCCGGGGATCAGCGGCAACAGCTGGCCCAGGCCGAGTTCACGCGCCGCGTCGCGCAGGAAACGCAGCGCCGAGAAGTCTTCCAGCGCGAAGCCGACCGAGTCGAACACGGTGACCTGGGCATCGCCGTCGCGGCCGGCGGTTTCACCGGCCAGCACGCGCCAGAGTTCGGTCACGGCGAAGTCGGCCGGCAGGTGCTGCAGGTCGCCTTCGATGCGGGTCTGCGGCTCGTATTCCACGAACACCGAGGCCATGCGCAGCACGTCGGGGTGCAGCTCGGTCTTGCCGGGGCAGTCGCCGCCCACGCCGTTGATGTGCATGCCCGGCTCGATCATGTCGGGCGTGAGGATGGTGGCGTTGGTCTTGTCGGCCGTCACGGTGGTGACGATGTCGGCGCCGCGCACCGCCTGGGCGATGCTGCCGCAGGGCCGCAGGCGCAGCGTGGTGTGGCTCAGGTTGTCCATCAGCTTGGCGGTGGCCGTGGGGTCGGTGTCGAACAGGCGGATCTCTTCGATGCCCATCAGGTGGTGGAAGGCCAGCGCCTGGAACTCGCTTTGCGCGCCGTTGCCGATCAGGGCCATGCGCCGGCTGCCCGGGCGGGCCAGCACCCGCGCGGCCACCACCGACATGGCCGCGGTGCGCAGCGCGGTGGTGAGCGTGAGCTCGCTCAGCAGCTCGGGCACGCCGGTGTCCACGTCGGCCAGCACGCCGAAAGCCATCACCGTGGGCAGGCCGCCCTGGGTGTTCTTGGGGTGGCCGTTGACGTATTTGAAGGCGTAGGTCTTGGCGTCGGCGATGGGCATCAGCTCGATCACGCCGTCGGCCGAGTGGCTGGCCACGCGGGCGCATTTGTCGAACGCGGGCCAGCGCAGGTAGTCCGCGTGGATGGTGTCGGCCATGCGCGCCAGGGCCGTGGGCAGGCCCAGGCGGTGGACCACGTTGGCCACGTCCTGGGCGCTCAGAAACTGGGTGGGCAGGGGGGAAAGATGCGTTGTCATGGGAAGCTCCGTTGGTATGACTGTTAATGTCTCAACCGCCCATGGCAATGTAAATCGGCAACTGTGCGAGCTTTATGGCAAATATTTGAACAAATGACAGTGTTGATTGTCATAATGAACAATATGGACGCCACCGACCAACAACTGTTGTCCCTGCTGCGCAAGGACGCCCGCACCAACGTGGCCACGCTGGCCAAGAAGCTCGGGGTCTCGCGTGGCACCGTGACCAACCGCATCACCAAGCTTGAAGACACGGGCGTGATCGTGGGCTACACGGTGCGCCTGCGGCCCGACGCCCAGCCCCACCAGATCAGCGCCTGGATGAGCGTGGCGGTGGAAGGCAACGAGACTCGCGCCGTGATCGCCAGCCTGCTGGGCGAGCCGGGCGTGGCCGCGCTGCACGACACCAACGGCCGCTGGGACCTGCTGGCCGAGCTGCGCGCGGCCAACCTTTCAGAGTTGTCCCAGGTGCTGGAGCGCATCCGCCTGGTGCGCGGCATCAGCAGCACCGAAACCAGCATCCACCTGGAAACCTACCGGTTGTCCTGAACGGCCGTTCAGCGCCCACCTTTCCTGCCAGACCCATGCCCCGCTTCGCCGCCAACCTCACCATGCTCTACAACGAGCACGCCTTCCTCGACCGTTTTGTCGCCGCCGCGGCCGACGGCTTCCAGGGCGTCGAGTACCTGTTTCCATACGCCTTCGCGGCCCAGGACATCGCCCAGCGCCTGGCCGACCACGGCCTGCAGCAGGTGCTGTTCAACGCCCCGCCCGGCGACTGGGACGCGGGCGAACGTGGCCTGGCCTGCCTGCCCGGGCGCGAGGCCGAGTTCCGCGCCGGTTTTGTGAAAGCGCTCGAATACGCGCAGGCGCTGGACTGCCCACGCATCCACGTGATGGCCGGCCTGGCGCCCGCCGGGGCCGAGCGCGCCGCGCTGCAGGCCACGTATGAAAACAACCTGGCCTGGGCCGCCGGGCAGGCCGCGAGTGCGGGCCGCGACGTGCTGATCGAACCCATCAACACGCGCGACATCCCGGGCTTCTTTCTCAACCGCCAGGACGAGGCGCACCGTGTGGTCCAAGCCATCGGAGCATCGAATCTGAAGGTGCAGTTCGACCTGTACCACTGCCAGATCGTCGAAGGCGACGTGGCCATGAAGATCCGCCAGTACCTGCCCACCGGCCGCGTCGGCCACTTCCAGATCGCCGGCGTGCCCATGCGCCATGAGCCCGATCTGGGCGAGCTGCACCACCCCTACCTGTTCAGCGTGATCGACGAGGTGGCCGCCGCCTGCGGCTGGAGCGGCTGGGTGGGCTGCGAGTACCGCCCGGCGCGCGGCGCGGTGCCCGGGGGCACTTCCGACGGGCTGGGTTGGCTGCGTGCCGCCAGCGCCATGCCTCAGCGGATGCCGCCCACGTAGCGCGGGCCCGGCGCGTCGCCCTCGGGTTTGCGCGGGGAGCCGAAGACCGAGTTGAGCGTGGACTCCAGAAAGCCGCTGGGTTGCGCCGAGTCTGAAAAACCACTGTGGCGGGCCGGCTTGGCGCCGGTGGCCTTGGCCGGGGTCTGGCCGGCCTTGAGCCGTTCGCTGGCGACCGCCAGCAAGGGCTTGCGCACCACCGCGCCCAGCTGCGGAATCAGGGCTTCGAGCTTCTCGGCCCAGGGCAGCAGCTCGGTGTGGCCTTCGGTGGCCGCCTGTTCGCGTGCGTAGCGCACGATCTCGTGCGCGTAGTCGGCGTTGGTGGCCATCCACTCGGTGTCGGTCACGCGCCCGGTCTTGCGGCGCAGCAACACGTGCAGGTGGGCGGCAGTGGCGAAAGCGTCGTTGTGGGCCATGGTGGTACCCCCGGGTTCAGTGTCCTAGCTGCTCGTTGTGCAGCGCCAGGTCCAGCCCGGCGCGCTCGTCGCCCTCGCGCACACGCAGCCGCGCAAAGCACGAGGTGATCCACAGCACCACCGCCGTCATCAGCACGCTGTAGGCGAGCACCGCCACGCAGGCGATCAGCTGCTTGAGCAGGCTGCCTTCGACCCCCGAGATCGCCGGGTCGGCCAGCACGCCGGTGAGCAGCGCGCCCACCAGGCCGCCCACGCCGTGCACGCCGAACACGTCGAGCGAGTCGTCGGCGCGCAGTCGGCGCTTCAGGCCGGTGGCGCCCCAGTAGCAGGCCACGCCCGCCACCAGGCCGATGATGAGCGCCGAACGCGGTGTGACGAAGCCCGCGGCCGGCGTGATGGCCACCAGGCCCGCCACCACGCCCGAGCACAGGCCCAGCAGCGACGCGCGTTTGCGCGCCAGCCACTCCGCGCCCATCCAGGCCACCGCGCCCGCGGCGGCGGCGATGTGGGTCACGGCCAGCGCCAGCCCGGCGCGGCCGTCGGCGGCGAGCGCCGAGCCGGCGTTGAAGCCGAACCAGCCCACCCAGAGCAGGCCGGTGCCGGCCATGGTCAGGCCCAGGTTGAAGGGGATGAAGGGCTCGCGCCCGTAACCCTGGCGCGGGCCCAGCGCGTAGGCGCAGACCAGGGCGGCCGCGCCGGCGTTGATGTGCACCACGGCGCCGCCGGCGAAGTCCAGCGCACCGAGCCGGGCCAGCCAGCCGCACGGCTCCCAGACCCAGTGCGCGACGGGCGCGTACACCAGCAGCAGCCACAGGCCGGCGAACAGCAGCAGGGCGCCAAAGCGCATGCGCTCCACCAGCGCGCCCACCACCAGGGCGCAGGTGATGATGGCGAAGGTCAGCTGGAACATGGCGAACACCGACTCGGGCACGTGCGGCGCGATGTGGCTCACCGCCACCTGGCCGCTGGCGCCCAGGTAGTCCAGCCCCGCAAAGCCCATGCGCTGCAGGCCGCCGACCCAGCCCGCCAGCGCACCGTTACCGGGGGTGAACGCCATCGAATACGCCAGCGCGAACCACAACACGCTGACCACGGCGGCGATGCCAACCACGCTGGCCATGGTGTTGATCACGTTGTGGCGGCGCACCATGCCGCCATAGAAGAGAGCGATGCCCGGCAGCGTCATGAGCAGCACCAGGGCGGTGCTCACCATGAGCCAGGCGGTGTCGGCGTTGTGGATGTTGCTCACGGCCACCAGGGCGGGCGCGGTGAGCGGCTCGGGCGTGGCCTGTGCCCAGAGCAGGGAAGGGGTGGCGAGCGTCAGACCGCAGGTCAGAGCCGCGAACAATCTACGGTTTTGGTGCATCTTGTTACCTTTTCCAACGACCCACGGCCCAGAGCATTTCCTGTGCCAGTGGGCCCCGGAACCAAGGGAAAGCCCGTATGCACGACAACGGTGCGAGCGGCTACAGTGCTGTCACTCGCTCACAGCGGCCTTGCCGCTGTCGACCGCGGGGGACCGAGGAGACAACCCAGTCCAACCAGAAAATGGTTTTTCAGCGTCCCCAGAGATGCACCCAGATCACAAGCCGACCTCACGAGGGTCGGCTTTTTTTTGGCCTTTTTTTGGCCGTTGGGGCCACCGATTCTTCAAAAACAAGCGGAATGTGTTTGTCCGATTTGTCTGGCAAAGTGGAACAGTGTTTTCCAGCTTTGAAATGACCGACGTGAGGTGGGGTCTCTGAATTCAAAAAAACTTGATGAAAATCAAGTGTTTACAGAGCATGCTCGGTGTTTTCCCGGGGATGGCTTGTGATGGCCTGCGGCTTGCGAACGGTAGATCACCTGCCTGCACGAGCGGCAGGACCAGGGGGACCCACCGGTGAGAGCCGGCCCGACCCACACAAGCCAACGGAGACAACCCATGATGGAAACCTTTTACGAGGTGATGCGCCGCAAGGGCATTTCGCGCCGCAGCTTTCTCAAGTACTGCTCGCTCACCGCCACCTCGCTGGGGCTGGCCCCCTCGTTCGTGCCGCAGATCGCGCACGCCATGGAAACCAAGCCGCGCACCCCCGTGCTCTGGCTGCACGGCCTGGAATGCACCTGCTGCACCGAATCGTTCATCCGCTCGGCGCACCCGCTCGCCAAGGACGTGGTGCTCTCCATGATCTCGCTCGACTACGACGACACCCTGATGGCCGCCGCCGGCCACCAGGCCGAGGCCATCCTCGAAGAGATCATGACCAAGTACAAGGGCCAGTACATCCTGGCCGTGGAAGGCAACCCGCCGCTGAACGAAGACGGCAT
>Ga0156085_1168_pt1 | contig 37067 bp, 30 predicted proteins | sample RifCSPlowO2_02_FD_107738 | JGI IMG/M metagenome (GOLD analysis project Ga0156085, IMG submission 107738) | Burkholderiales bacterium RIFCSPLOWO2_02_FULL_67_64 | reverse complement strand
CAGGCGCTGGCCATCTCCAGGTAGGCGGCGCGCTTGGCGGGCTTCTTCAGGTCGCCCAGCAGGTCGGCGCGGCTGACCTTGATCTCATGCACCACCGGTTCCAGGTAGGCCTCGACCGAGCTGCGGCGGATGGAAAACACGTCCGGGCAGGCCATGCACCAGGCGTGTTGGGGCTCGGCGGGGTTGGTGGTCACTTCGGATTCAAAGGCCGCCATCTGCGCCGCCCAGCCGGGCGCGGGCTCCGCCACCACCGGCGCTGCGGCCTCGCCCAACAGCAAGGCCCGGGGCAGCGGCACGCGCAGCATCAGCCCGCGCCAGGCCAGGCGGCCCGCGCGCGTCATGGCCACCGCGACCTGTTCCACCAGCGCCTCGTGCGGCGTGCGCGCGGCCTTGTTGCTGGCGAACACGCGCGCCAGCGTCTGGATGCCGGCGTCGGTCACGCGCAGGGTCTCGTGGCCGTCGGCGGACACCCTGCGCTCCAGCAAGCCGGCCGCCAGCAGCTCGACCTCGACCATGTCGGCGCAGGGCCAGCCGGCCGAGCGGTAGATGTCGCGCAGGCGCCGGTGGTGCTGGCGGTTGAGCGGGGGCGGTTCGGGGGACAGGGCGGGCTCCATGAACTGACTATATATCCAGTACGATGCCCCTCACAACCCGAGCCCACCCTTGAACACCGCCACACCCCGACTGGTTGACGAAGCCACCGCCGACGCCCCGCTGGGCGCCGTGGCGGTGCGCACGCTGTGCGATTTCGCGGCCCGCCGGGGCGACCTCGATCTGCGCTTCACGCCCTCGCCCAGCGGCAGCGAAGGCGTGGCCGGCCATGGCGAGGTGACGTCGCGGCGCGGCGCGGGCTACCAGCGCGAGGTGCCGCTGGCCAGCCAGTGGCGCGGCCTGCGTGTGCAGGGCCGGGCGGACGGCTGGGACGCCGCCGCGCAGCGCCTGGAAGAGATCAAGACCCACCGGGGCGACGCCGCGCTGATCGCGGACAACGCGCGCGCCCTGCACTGGGCACAGGCCCGGGTCTATGGCTGGATGTTGTGCGAACAGCTCGGGCTGGAGCGCATCGAGCTGGTGCTGGTGTACTTCAACATCGACACCGGCCAGGAAACGCCGCTGTCGGAAACCCAGAGCGCCAGCGCCCTGCGCGCGCACTTCGAAGACCTGTGCGAACGCTACAGCGGCTGGGCCCGGCAGGAGCGCGCTCACCGCGCCGCGCGCGACGCCGCCTTGCGCGCATTGGCCTTCCCCTTCCCCGAGTTTCGCGCCGGCCAGCGGGCGCTGGCCGAGGCCGTCTACCGCGCCCACGCGGCCGGCCGCGTGCTCATGGCGCAGGCGCCCACCGGCATCGGCAAGACGGCGGCCACTTTGTTCGCCGCGCTCAAGGCCGCGCCCGCGCAGGGGCTGGACAAGCTCTTCTACCTGACCGCGCGCACCACCGGCCGCCAGCTCGCGCTGGACGCGCTGGCCCGCCTCGGCGCCGCCGGCCAGCCGCCGGCGCGCCCGGTGCTGCCGCTGCGCGTGCTCGAACGCGTGGCGCGCGACAAGGCCTGCGAACACCCGGACAAGGCCTGCCACGGCGAGTCCTGCCCGCTCGCGCGCGGCTTCTACGACCGCCTGCCCGCGGCCCGCGCCGCCGCGGCACAGGCCGGCTGGCTGGACAAGGCCGCGCTGCGCGAACTGGCGCTGGAACACAGCGTGTGCCCCTACTACCTGGGGCAGGAGATGCTGCGCTGGAGCGATGTGGCGGTGGGCGACGTGAACCACTTCTTCGACCTCGGCGCCCACTGGCACGGCCTCACGCTCGAACACGGCTGGCAAGCCGCGCTGCTGGTGGACGAGGCGCACAACCTGATCGAACGCGCCCGCGCCATGTACAGCGCCCGGCTCGACCCGGCGGCCTTCCAGGCGCTGCGCCGCAGCGCGCCGGCCGCGCTGAAAACGGCCCTCGACCGGCTGCACCGCCAGTGGAATGCGCTGGCGCGGGAACAGGCGGCCGACTACACCGTGCTGCCCGAGCCCCCGGGCGCCTTCACCGCCGCGCTGCAGCAGCTCTGCGGCGAGATCGGCGACCACCTCGCGTTGCACCCGCAAGATGCCGCGGGCGGCCCGCTGCAGACCTGGTTTTTCGAGGCGCTGCACTTCCAGCGCGTGGCCGAACTGCACGGCGACCACAGCCTCTGCGACCTCACGCGCACGCCCCACCCCGCCCCGGGCACGCGCGTGGCGCAACCGCTGATCAGCCTGCGCAACCTCGTGCCCGGCCCGCTGCTGCAGGACCGCTGGAGCGCCGTGCGCGGCGCCACGCTGTTCTCGGCCACGCTCGCGCCCATGGACTACGTGGCCGATCTGCTGGGCCTGCCGGCCGATACCCTGCGTGTGGACGTGCCCTCGCCGTTTGCCGGAGAACAGCTCGCGGTGCGCGTGGCGCCGCACATCTCCACCCGCTGGACCGACCGGCTCGCCTCGCTCACGCCGATGGCCGACACGATGGCGGCGCAGTTCGCGGCCGAGCCCGGCAACTACCTCGCGTTTTTCAGCAGCTTCGACTACCTGGCGCAAGCGCTCGACCGTCTGCAGCAGCGCCACCCGTCCATACCGGTGTGGGCGCAGTCGCGCGGCATGGGCGAGCCCGAGCGCGAGGCCTTCATCGCCCGCTTCACCGACGGCGGCCAGGGCATCGGCTTTGCCGTGCTCGGCGGCGCGTTCGGCGAGGGCATCGACCTGCCCGGGCGCCGGCTCATCGGCGCCTTCATCGCCACGCTGGGCCTGCCGCAGGTGAACCCGGTGAACGAACAGCTCAAGGCCCGGCTGCAGGCGAAGTTCGGCCGCGGCTACGACTACACCTACCTGTTCCCCGGCGTGCAAAAGGTGGTGCAGGCCGCGGGCCGCGTGATCCGCAGCGAGCAGGACCACGGCACGGTCTGGCTGCTCGACGACCGCTACGCGCGCGCCGAGGTCCGGCGGCTGCTGCCGGCGTGGTGGCATGTCCGCAGTGGCGAGCCGCAGCCCTGGTGAAAAAGCGTTCGCTCACAGGGCTGGTGATTCGTTTAAACTGGTCAGCCAACTGGTTTGTTCAAGGAGAATGGCATGCACACATGGCCGGTACAAGACGCCAAGGCGCGGTTCAGCGAGTTTCTGGACGCCTGCCTGACCGAGGGCCCGCAACTCGTGACCAAGCGGGGCGCGGAAGCGGCGGTGCTGATCCCCATTCACGAATGGCGGCGCCTGCAATCGGCCGCCCGCCCCTCGCTCAAGGAACTGCTGTTGTCCGACACGGCGCGGGCCACACTGGTGATTCCACCCCGAGGCCGGGCCAAGCGCCGCCCCGTGGCGCCCCTGAGCTGAGGCCGACGGCATGTACTTGCTCGATACCAACGTGGTGTCGGAACTGCGCAAGCCCCGGCCCCACGGCGCCGTGGTGGCCTGGCTGCGGTCCGTTGAAGACGCCCATCTCTTCCTCTCCGCCGTGACGCTGGGCGAAATCCAGGCCGGCATCGAACTCACCCGCGAACAAGACGCAGCCAAAGCCGAAGAAATCGAAGTCTGGCTGGAACTCGTGGCCAGCGCCTACAACGTGCTGCCCATGGACGCCAACGCCTTCCGGCGCTGGGCGCGGCTCATGCACCGCCAGTCCGACACGCTCTACGAGGACGCCATGATCGCCGCCACCGCCCAGGCTCACGGCCTGACCGTCGTGACGCGCAACGTGGCGGACTTCAAGGCGCTTGGGGTGGCGGTGTTCAATCCGTTTGGGGTGGCACGGGGCTGACGATCCCCCCGCACCTTCGCTACCGCGTGAGCGCCATGAACAGCTGCGGCAGCCGCTCGGGCAGGCGCTGCACGTTGTCGATCACGGTGTGGCGCCTGCCGAAGATGTCGCCCACATAGGCGTCGGCCTTGGGGTCGAGGCTGATGCAGTGGGTGTAGATGCCGTCCTGGCCCAGCTCGCGCACGGCCTCGCGCGCGTCTTCGATCAGGGTGCGTTCGTCGGGTGTGTCGATGTCGCTGGGCTGGCCGTCGGTGAGGATCAGCAGCAGCTTCTTGTCGGCCTGGCGCGCGCCCAGGTAGTGGCCGGCGTGGCGCAGGGCCGCGCCCATACGGGTGGACCAGCCCGCTTCGATGCCCGCCAGACGCCCTTTCACGTCTTCATCAAAACCTTCGTCAAAACCCTTGATGTGCTGGTAGCGCACGTCGTGCCGGGTGTTGGAGTGAAAGCCCGCGATAGCGAAGGGATCGCCCAGTTGTTCGATGGCCCAGGCCAGCAGGGTGACGGCTTCGCGGCTCAAGTCGAGCACGGTCTGTTCGCTGCCTGCCGCCGGTTCGTTCAGTGACTGCGACAGGTCGAGCAGCAACAGCACCGCGATGTCGCGTCCGTCGGTGCGGTGGCTCATGTTGATGCGCGGGTCGGGCGCGGCGCCACTCTTGAAATCGATCAGGGAGCGGATGGCCACGTCCAGGTCGAGCTCGCTGCCCTCTTCCTGGAAACGGATGCGCTGCTTGTCCTGCGGTTTGAGCAGATCGAGCAGGCGCTTGAGCTGTTTGGCCAGCCCGGCGTGGCGCGCGAGGATGGCGTGGATCTGTGCCGGGTTGCCGCTGGGTTGCAGGCGCTCGTACAGGCTCACCCAGTCGGGCCGCCAGGTCTGGCTCTGGTGGTCCCACTCGGGGTAGTGGCGTGGCGGCAGGCCGGGCACGTCGGGCGGGGTGTCGCTCTGGCGCGGCGGCTCGAAGCTCTCTTCTTCGTCGCCGGCCTCAATGTAAATCCACAGGTGGCGGTTGTCGTCGCGGTAGTCCACCTCGGTGTCGGTGAAAAACACATCGGGCAGCTGGTCGCTCTGGCGGCGGATGCGCGCCACGCACGAGAGCGCGAGGCTGGCCATCTCTTGTGTGCTCGATTCGCCCGCGGCCAGCGCCTGGTGGAAGCGCTGGCGGAAATGAAGCAGGTCCGGGTCGGTGTAGCCGTGTTGAGGGTCGAGCAGGGCGCGCGAGAGCATGGCCAGGCGGTGCCGCAGGCACGAGTGTGTGGCCGGGTCGCAGGCGCCCTCCGTCGGGCGCGGGTGCAGGCGCAGCAGCGTGTGCGCCAGGCCCGGGTACTCGCGCAGCAGAAGGGTGTCGATGCGCGCGTCTTCAAACGTCTCCACCGCCAGGCGCTGGAACGGGCTCCAGTTGTCGGCCACTTGCGGCTGACTCCAGCGCCGGTGGCCGGCCATGTGGGCGAGCGCGGCGCGGTAGCGGTCGATGCCACGCACGCCGGCGCGGTCGTCGTACACGTCGGGCAGGCGCATGCCCAGGTGGTCGACATACGGGCGCAGTTGCGCCGACGCATCCGGCACGCTGTCGTCGCCCAGCTGGGCGGTCGCGTAGGGCACGAGCAGCGCCTGCTGTTGCCACAGCGCCTGCAGGTACAGATCGAGCGCGCGGCTGTGGTCGGCCAGCAGGGTGCCGCGGCGCTCGCGCTGCAGCACGGCCTTGGCATCGGCGCTGCGCAGACCGAAGTAGTCGCGCTGGTGGTCGGGGTGGTGCTGGTGGTTGCGGATGCCGTACTCCACCCAGCGCTGCAGCCCGCCCACGCTCAGCAGGCCCAGCAGCTGCGGCGCACGCTCGAAGAACAACGGCAGCCCCGGGCTGGCGAAGGTCTTGTGGTGGCCGTGGATGGAGCCGGTGGTGCGCTCCATGAAGTCGAGCGAGAGGCTGAGGTAACGCTGGAACGGCTCGCGCGAGGACAGCGCCCCCAACCCCGGCTGCGCCGGGCCCTCCGAGGGGTTGCCGTCGATCTTGGGGCGGCCCGGCGAACGACTCAACCGTCTGGCGACGGCAGCCAGGCTCTGCAGAAAGGGCGTGATGGCTTTGCCGTTGGGCGACTTGTAGAGGGTGTGGATGGCGGCGGCGATGGCGGGCAAGGCGTCTTCGCCGAGCGAGCGCGCCACCTGCGGCCACTCGGCCAGGAAGATCAGCATGGGCTCCACGCCGCGGCCCAGCTTGCCGAGCGTTCGCGCGTAGTCGAGGTAGGCGTCCAGCCCCTCGGGGCTGAGCACGCGCACCGCATCGACCAGGCAGGCCTCGAACACCGGGTCTACCTCGGGGAAACGCGTGTCGAGCCGGGCGCGCCACGCGGGCAGGCGCTCCAGGAAGCTCGCGGTTTCGGTGGCGGTCATCGCGTCGGGTGGGGTGGGCGCCGTGTCGTGGCGGGCTCAGACCGGCACGGTCTCGAACACGGCGTCGATCGCGTGGTCCAGCGTCTCGCGGATGTCGGCGTCGTCGGTGATGGGCCGCACCAGCGCCATGCGGCAGGCGTCGCGCGGCGCCACGCCGCCCTGCATGAGCGTGGCGGCGTAGACCATGAGGCGGGTGGAGATGCCTTCGACCAGACCGTGGCCCTTGAGGTTGCGCGCGGCGACGGCGACCTTCACCAGCCGCTCGGCCAGCGCCACGTCGATGCCGGTTTCGCTGGCCACGATGCGCGCTTCCTGCTCGGGTGGCGGGTAGTCGAAATCGAAGGCGGTGAAGCGCTGTTTGGTGGAGGGCTTCAGGTCCTTCATGAGGTTCTGGTAGCCGGGGTTGTAGGAGATGACGAGCTGGAAGTCGGGGTGGGCGCGCACCTGCTCGCCTTTTTTGTCCAGCGGCAGGGTGCGGCGGTGGTCGGTGAGCGGGTGGATGACGACGGTGGTGTCCTGGCGCGCTTCGACGATTTCGTCGAGGTAGCAGATGGCGCCGATGCGCGCGGCATGGGTGAGCGGGCCGTCGAGCCAGCGCGTGCCGCCGGCTTCGAGCAGGTAGCGGCCCACGAGGTCGGACGCGGTCATGTCTTCGTTGCAGGCGACGGTGATGAGCGGGCGGTCGAGTTTCCAGGCCATGTATTCGACGAAGCGCGATTTGCCGCAGCCGGTGGGGCCTTTGAGCATGACCGGCAGGCGCGCGGCGTAGGCGGCTTCGTACAGCGCGACTTCGTTGCTCTGCGGCTGGTAGTAGGGTTCTTGGTCGATGCGGTAGTCGGTGGTCATCTCTTGTCTCCGATTGACTGGGGCCTTGCTGGGCTCCGTGATGAAGGCACTTCGCTCCGCGTTTGGAGCACTGGGCATCCAACTACGCTCATGTCCCCCGGTCCGGGCTGCGCCCGGCCCTCCTCCTTGACTTCCCTGCGTCGGACACCCAGCGCTCCAAACGCCAGCACCTGGGCTCCGATCCCTCCATGGAACGCCAAAGCTTCTTCAGGATCGGGTCCGGCGGGTGTCCTGCATAGCGAGGTAAAGGAGGAGGCGGCAAAGCCGCCGGGGGACACGAGCAATGCAGGGCGCCCGCCGGCCCCGGGCCTGAAGAGGCCCTCCGCCACAAGCAAAGAAATTACTTATGCACACCCAGCTTCTCTCGCCAGCCGGGATACAGCTTGTCCGCATCCCCAGGAAACGAGGCAAAGGCCCGCGCGAACTCCTTGTGTTCCTTCGCGAACTCGATCGGGTCCGCACCCGATTTCCAGCACTCGTAGGACTGGCGCAGCGAGATCGCGCCGGCGGCCGGTGAATCGATGTGACCGTAGGAGCCGCCACCGGAGGTGTTGATCACGTTGCCGTGGCCCAGGTTTTCAAAGAAACCCGGCAGACGCAGCGCGTTCATGCCGCCCGAAATGATCGGTGTCGTGGGCTTCATGCCGTACCACTTCTGGTAGTAGACCGGGCCTTGCGCCTCGTCGCGCTCAATCATGTAGGCGATGTTCTTGTCCGAGTTCTCGCCCTCCATCTTGCCGTAGCCCATGGTGCCCACGTGGATGCCCGAGGCGCCCTGCAAGCGGGAAATTTTCGCCAGCACGAAGGCCGTGTAACCGCGCTTGGCGCTCGGGCTGGTGATCATGCCGTGGCCGGCGCGGTGGTAGTGCAGGTATTGGCCAGGGTACTGGCGGCGCGCCGTGGTGATCATGCCCGGGCCACCCACGAAACCGTCCACCAGGAAGGCCACCTTGTCGGCGTCGGCGCCGAAGGTCTCCAGGATGAAGTCGGCGCGGGCGCACATCTCGTAGTGGTCGTCGGCCGTGATGTTGGCCGAGAACAGCTTGGCCTGGCCGGTTTCGTCCTGGGCGCGCTTCATCGCGTCGGCCACCAGCGGAATCGTCTTCTTCATCGGCGAAAACACCTGGTTGCCCTGGGGTTCGTCGTTCTTGATGAAGTCGCCACCGAGCCAGAACTGGTAGGCCGCCGCCGCGAAGGGCTCGGGGCGCAGGCCCAGCTTGGGTTTGATGATGGTGCCGGCGATGTAGCCGCCGTCTTTCACCGGTCGGCCCAGGATGCGCCACAGGTCGGAGATGTCCTTGCTCGGACCGTCGAACAGCTGGATCGCGCGCTCGGGCATGTAGAAGTCGTGGATCTTGGCGTGCTGGATGTCGCCCATGCCCTGGTTGTTGCCGATCACCAGCGTGAGGAACGAGACGATCATCATGCGGCCGTCGGTGATGTTGCGGTCGAACAGGTCCAGCGGGTACGCGATGCGCATGTCCTCCGTGGCTTCGTCGATGTAGTACACCAGCGCGTCCAGGCCCTTGGTGAAATCGTCGGTGGTGCTCACCTCGACGTTGGTGCCCGTGGACGACTCGGCGGCAAAGTGGGCCGCGGCCTCCAGGTAGCCGTGGCCGGCCTTGGGCTTCATCTTGTAGGCCACGAGGATGTGTTGGCCGCCGGCGATCAGGTCGGCTTCTTTCAGGCTGAGGTCGGCGTAGCGGTTGCTTTGGTCCATGGGACTCTCCGTAAGGGGCTGTTGATGGACGTGATTGTTGGCCCGCGGACGAATAAGTAAAAGTAAAATGTTTAGACTGTTACGGTAGAGTTTTATCAATCAACAGAAGAGGCACGCCATGCAATTGCGCCACGCCACCCTGCACCAGCTGCGCATCTTTCACGCGGTGGCGCGCCACGGCAGTTTCGCCCGTGCCGCCGAGGCGCTGCACCTGTCGCCGCCCACGCTGTCGTTGCAGGTCAAGCAGTTGTCGGAAACCGTGGGCCAGCCGCTGTTCGAGCAACTGGGCAAGAAGATCTTTCTCACCGCCGCCGGCCAGACCCTGGCCGATGCCTGCCACGACATCGAAACCCGCATGGAGCGCCTGTCGGAAGACCTGGCCGCGCTGCAGGGCGTGGAGCGCGGCAGCCTGAAGCTGGCGATCCTCACCACCGTGAAATACACCGTGCCCAAGCTGCTGGGCGGCTTCTGCGCGGCGCACCCCGGCATCGAAGTGGCGATGCTGGTGGGCAACCGCGAAAACCTGCTGCAGCGCCTGGCCGCCAACCAGGACGACCTCTACATCATGGGCCAGCCGCCCGAGAGCATGGACGTGGTCAGCGAGAACTTCGCCGACAACCCGCTGGTGCTGGTGGCGCCGCCCGACCACCCGCTGGTGGGCCAGAAGAAGATCGCGCCCAAGCGGCTCGCCCGCGAGCCCTTCATCCTGCGCGAGCCGGGTTCGGGCACGCGGCTGACCGCCGAAAAGTTCTTCGCCAGTCAGGGCGTGACGCTGAAGAACCGGCTCGAAGTGGGCAGCAACGAAGCCATCAAGCAGACCGTGGCCGGCGGCCTGGGGTTGGCGGTGCTCTCCAGCACCACGGTGGTGTCCGAACTCGCCCTGGGCGAGCTGGTGATGCTGGACGTGGTGGGCTTTCCGCTGATCCGCCGCTGGCACGTGGTCTACCCGCGTGGCAAGCGGCTGTCGGCCGCGGCGCTGGCGTTCAAGGACTGGCTATTCGAGCACCGGCCCGTGGGCCCCGCCCAGCCCACCGCCTGAGCCGGCCCGGGCGCCCGCTCAGCGGGCCTCTTCGGCCAGCGCTTCCTCGTCTTCGGGCAGGCGCGAGATCAGCACCTGGTCGATGCGCCGGCCGTCGAGCACCAGCACCTCGAAGCGCCAGCCCACGCAGTCCACGTGCTGGTGCTGCTCCAGCAGATCGCCTTGCACGGTCTGCATCAGGCCGGCCACGGTGTTGTAGCGGCCCTTGTCCTCGTCGGGCAGCTCCTCGATGTCCAGCCGCGCCTTGAGCTCGGCCACCGGCATGGCGCCATCGACCAGCCAGGCGCCGTCTTCGCGCTGCGTGGCCCAGGCGTTCGTGGCAGTGTGCGGCGAGAGTTCGCCGGTGATCGCTTCGAGCATGTCCAGCGGGGTCAGCAGGCCCTGCACCACGCCGTATTCGTCCACCACGAACACCATGCGCGTGGAGCGTTCGCGAAACTGCTCCAGCAGCTCCATGCCGGTGAGCGTTTCGGGCACGAACACGGCGGGCTGCACGTGGCGCATCAGCACCTCGTTGTGGCCCTCGGCCTGCAGCGCCAGCATGCGCGGCAGGTGGATCACGCCGACCACGTCCTCCAGCCCGCCGCGGCACACCGGGTACCAGGAATGGCCGGTGATCCAGGCCTTCTGCACCGCCTCGTTGATGGTGTCCTGGGCGTTGAGCCACTGGATCTCGGAGTGCGGCACCATGATCGAAGTGAGCTGGCGGTCGTCGAGCTGGAACACGTTGCGCACCATCTGGTGCTCGTGCTCTTCGATGATGCCGGCGTCCACGCCCTCTTCCAGGCTGGCGTTGATTTCTTCCTCGGTCACGTGCTGGACCGCGTTGGTGTCGATGCGCAGCAGCTTCAAGGTGCCCTGCGTGGTCACCGACAACAGCAGCACGAACGGACGCGCGATGCGCGCCACCCAGGCCATGGGCCGCGAGACCCAGCGCGAAACGGTTTCGGGGTAGAGCTGGCCGATGCGCTTGGGCACCAGTTCACCAAACACGATGGTGATGAAGGTGATGACCACCACCACCACCGCGGTGGCGGTGATGCTGGCCGTGGTGCTGGCCATGCCCAGGCCGGTCAGCCCCTCGGCCAGGCCATCGCTGAAGGCCGCCTCGCCCACGATGCCGTTGAGCATGCCGATGGAGGTGATGCCGACCTGCACCGACGACAGGAACCGGGTCGGGTCCTCCAGCAGCTTCAAGGCGGTCTGCGCACCCTTGTCACCGGACTCCGCCATGGCCGCCAGACGCGCCTTTTTGCTGGAAGCCAGCGCCAGCTCGGACATGGCGAAAGCGCCATTGAGCAGCGTGAGGAAAACAATGATGAGGATGTCCATAATCGGCGAATGGCACTTTACATGATCGGTGACGTGCAGGGCTGTGACGACGCCCTGGGTCGCCTGCTCGACGAAATCGGTTTTTCACCCAGCCGCGACACGCTGTACCTGCTGGGCGACCTGGTCAACCGCGGGCCCGGTTCGCTGGCGGTGATGCGCCGGCTGATGGCGCTCGAAGGCTCGACGCATTGCCTGCTGGGCAACCACGACCTGCACCTGCTCGCGGTGGCGCACGGTGTGCGCAAACCCCACCGCAGCGACACCGTGGGCGACGTGCTGCACGCGCCCGACCGCGACGCCCTGCTCGACTGGCTGCGGGCACGGCCCATGGCGCTGTTCGAACACGGCTGGCTGATGGTGCACGCCGGTGTGCTGCCCCAGTGGGACGTGGCGCAGACGCTGGCGCTGGCGCAGGAACTGCAGTCGGTGCTGCGCAGCCCGGACTGGGCGGTGTTTCTCAAGGACATGTATGGCAACCGGCCCGACCGCTGGAGCGACGCGCTGCAGGGCCCCGAGCGCCTGCGTGTGATCGTCAACGCGCTCACGCGCCTGCGCTTCTGCACGGCGCAGGGGGTGATGGAGTTCGACACCAAGGACAGCGCGGACAGCGCCCCCGCGGGCTTCATGCCCTGGTTCGACGTGCCCGGACGGCGCACGGCCGGCGTGCCGGTGGCGTTCGGGCACTGGTCCACGCTGGGCACGGTGCGGCGCGACGACCTGCTGCCACTGGACACGGGTTGTGTGTGGGGCGGTTGTCTCACGGCCGCGCGCATGCTCGATGCGGCGGGCCGCGTCGAGCGCATCGCCGTGCGCTGCGCCCAGGCGCGCAAACCCGGCAAAGATTGAAACACCGACGCGAGAGACAGTCTCTCAGTTGTCCGGCGTGGGGGCCGGGGCGCTCTTGAACAGCGCCGGCACTTTCTTGCGGGTCTTGATGTTGGGCGAACCGCTGCGCACCGCGGGCCGTTGCGACACCTCCCACGACGGCGGCGCGTCGCTGGGCGCGCTGGGCTCGTAGGGCTTGTCGAACAACGGATCGGCCGGGGCGCGTGGAGCGCGCACGGGGCGGCCGGCCGAGGCCGAGCGACCGTCCGATTCGTAGCGGCTGCCAGACCGGGGTTCGCGCGGCGGGCGGCTGTCGCGGCGCGCTTCGTCGCCTTCGGGCTGCTGCCAGGCACGCTGGCCATCGTTGAAGCGGCCGGCCGGGCGCTTGTCGGCTTCGAGTTCCAGCGCTTCGAGCTCCAGCTTCTTGCCCAGCAGTTTTTCCAGATCGCCCATCAGGCGCGCGTCGCGCCCGCTGACGAAGGACACCGCCAGACCCGAGGCGCCGGCGCGGCCGGTGCGGCCGATGCGGTGCACATAGTCTTCGGCGTTGAACGGGATATCGAAGTTGAACACCGCCGGCACGTCCTTGATATCCAGGCCGCGCGCGGCCACATCGGTGCACACCAGCAGATCGACCACGCCGCTCTTGAAGGCTTCGAGCGCCTTCAGGCGTTCGTCCTGGCTCTTGTCGCCGTGCAGGGCCGTGGTGTTCAGGCCTTCGCGCTCCAGCGAACGCGCCAGACGCGCACAACCCAGCTTGCTGTTGACGAACACGAAGGCCTGCTTGAGGCCCCGCTCGCGCAGGATCTGCTTGAGCATGCCGCGCTTGTCGTCGTCGTCGACCCGGTAAAAGTGTTGCTCGACGGTGGAGGCGGTGGCGTTGGAGCGCGCCACTTCGATCGTCACCGGGTCCTGCAGGTAGCTGTTGGCCAGCCGCTTGATCTCGGTCGAGAAGGTGGCCGAGAACAGCAGCGTGGTGCGCTGCTTGGGCAAATACGAAAGGATGCGCTGCAGATCGGGCAGGAAGCCGATGTCGAGCATGCGGTCGGCCTCGTCGAGCACCACGTACTCGACCTGGTTCAACACGCAGTTCTTGGCCTCGATGTGGTCCAGCAGACGCCCCGGCGTGGCCACCAGCACTTCAACGCCCTTCTTCAGCTCGGCGGTCTGCGGCTTCATGTCCATGCCGCCGAACACCACGGTGCTGCGCAGGTTGGTGTACTTGGCGTAGAGCTTGACCTGCTCGGCCACCTGGTCGGCCAGCTCGCGCGTGGGCAACAGCACCAGCGCGCGCACCGGGTGGCGCGCGGGCGAAGTGGAGGTGTTGTCGTGCTTCATCATGCGCTGCAGCAGCGGCAGGGTGAAAGCGGCCGTCTTGCCGGTGCCGGTCTGGGCCGCGCCCATCACGTCACGTCCCTGCAGCACCACGGGAATGGCCTGCGCCTGGATCGGCGTCATGTTCTCGTAGCCCATTTCGGCCACGGCTCGCTCCAGCGAGGGTGAGAGGGAGAGTTGGGAAAAGGATTGCGTCATTGCGGTACAGGTAAGGGCCCCCGACCCTGGCGGAGCCAGGCCCCCAGGGGGTGCCGTCGTTCTTGGGGCGGCCCGGCGGACGGCTCGATAGCCGGGTATTGTCTCACTTTGACCGCTTTTCACCCAAGCGCCGCGCCGCAGTGGCGCGATGGCCTCAGATCTGGCGCGCGCTGAAGGTATCGCAGTCCTTGACGCGGCCGCTCTCCAGCCCCTTGTGGAACCAGCGCTGGCGCTGTTCGCTGGTGCCGTGGGTGAAGCTGTCGGGCACGACCTGCCCCTGGCTGCGGCGCTGCAGGGCGTCGTCGCCGATCGCGGCGGCCGCGTTCAGCGCCTCCTCCACGTCGCCCGGTTCCAGAATGGCCTTGCTCCGGTGGTTGTGATTGGCCCAGATGCCGGCAAAACAGTCGGCCTGCAATTCCAGCCGCACGGACAGCGCGTTGTATTCGCGCTGGCTGACGCGCCCGCGCGCCTGCTCCATCTTGTCGGTGGTGCCGAGCAGGTTCTGTACGTGGTGGCCGACCTCGTGGGCGATCACATAGGCCTGGGCGAAGTCACCGGGCGCGCCGAGCTGGCTGCGCAGTGTGTCGTAGAAGCCCAGATCGATGTAGACCTTCTGATCGCCCGGGCAATAGAACGGCCCCATGGCCGACTGCCCGGTGCCGCAGGCCGTGGCCATCGAGCCCTGAAACAGCACGAGCGTGGGTTTGTGGTATTCGGCGCCGCCCTGGCGGAACACTTCGCCCCACGCGTCTTCCGTGCCGCCCAGCACGCCCCTCACGAACCGGCCCATGTCGTCGGTGGGCAGACTCGCCGGCGTGGAGGCCGGCTCCACCTGCGCACTGGGGGCCAGTTCACCGGTACCGCCCAGGAAGCCGAGGATGGTCATCGGGTTGATGCCGAAGATCCAGCCGGCGATCAGCGCCACCACGATGGTGCCCAGGCCGATGTTCCGTCCGCCGGTGCGGCGGCCGCCACCACCACCGAACATGCCGCCTCCCGATGAGGCGCGGCGGTCTTCCACCTGGTCCGACTGGCGGTTGTTTTCCCATTTCATGGCGGATTCTCCTCGGGCCTGGCGACACAGCCAGACCCATTATGCAAAGCCCCCAACAAAAAACGCTGCCGTGGGGCAGCGCTTGTGTGGCGAGCGGGGTGAAGGTTTCAGGTCTTGGGCAGCGTCACGCCGACCTGGCCCTGGTACTTGCCGCCGCGGTCCTTGTAGCTGGTCTCGCAGACGTCGTCCTTGTCGCTCTCGAAGAACAGCACCTGCGCGCAGCCTTCACCGGCGTAGATCTTGGCCGGCAGCGGCGTGGTGTTGCTGAACTCCAGCGTCACATAGCCTTCCCACTCGGGCTCGAAGGGCGTCACGTTGACGATGATGCCGCAGCGCGCGTAGGTGCTCTTGCCCAGGCAGATGGTGAGCACGTTGCGCGGGATGCGGAAGTACTCGATGGTGCGCGCCAGCGCGAAGCTGTTGGGCGGGATGATGCAGACGTCCTTGTTGATGTCCACAAAGCTGTTTTCGTCGAAGTTCTTCGGGTCCACCACGGTGCTGTGGATGTTGGTGAAGACCTTGAATTCGGGCGCGCAGCGGATGTCGTAGCCGTAGCTGCTGGTGCCGTAGCTCACGATCTTGTGGCCGGCGGCGTCCTGGCGGATCTGGCCCGGCTCGAAGGGATCGATCATGCCGTGCTGTTCGGCCATGCGGCGGATCCATTTGTCGCTTTTGATGCTCATGCGTGCGTGCTCCGGGCGGTGTTGTTGGGTCCTGTTGTTGGGTCCGATTGTAGGCACCCGCCCATACCGCACCGGGCGCGCCGTCCCACCGCGGCCCCCCATTGACCCTGTTGCCATTCATGTAATTTCAGAACTTCCTGAAAATTCAGACACGTCTCCCTAGACTTCCGGCCATGCCGCTGCAAGACCACCTCCCGCCGCTGAACCGCGAATTCGTTGCCCACTTTGGCGAGATGGGCAGCAAATGGGGCATCAACCGCACCGTGGGCCAGATCTACGCGCTGATCTTCATCTCGCCCCGGGCACTCAACGCCGACGAGATCGCCGAGCAGCTGGAGTTCTCACGCTCCAATGTGAGCATGGGCCTGAAAGAGCTGCAGTCCTGGCGCCTGGTGCGGCTGCGCCACCAGCCGGGTGACCGGCGCGAGTATTTCGAAGCGCCCGGCGACGTGTGGGAGATCTTCCGCGTGCTGGCCGAAGAGCGCCGCCGCCGCGAAATCGAGCCCACGCTGTCGATGCTGCGCACGGCCCTGCTGGAGACGCCCTCGACCGACGCCGAGCGCCACGCCCAGGCCCGCATGCGCGACATGCACGACCTGATCGACCGGCTCATGACCTGGTTCGACGACGTGCAGAAGCTCGCCCCCGAGACCGCCCTGCAGCTCATGGGCATGGGCGCCACCGTGACCCGCGTGCTCGAACTCAAGGACCGGCTCACCGGCAAGGGTGCCGCCCGCCCGGCCCGCGCCGACAAGCCGTCCGACGCCGCCTGACGGCCCGTTTTCGCCACGCCCCCATCACCTGGAACCCCCATGGACGCCTTGATCCTGTCGCGAATCCAGTTCGCCGCCAACATCAGCTTTCACATCCTGTTCCCGACCATCACGATCGCGCTGGGCTGGTTCCTGCTGTATTTCCGGATCCGCCACATCCAGACGCGCGACCCGGCCTGGGAGGAGGCCTACTACTTCTGGACCAAGGTGTTTGCACTGTCGTTCGCGCTCGGTGTGGTCTCGGGCGTGGTCATGAGCTTCCAGTTCGGCACCAACTGGCCCGGTTTCATGGAGAAGACCGGGAACATTTCCGGCCCCTTGCTGGGTTATGAGGTGCTGACCGCGTTTTTCCTCGAGGCCAGCTTCCTGGGCATCATGCTGTTCGGCCGAGGGCGGGTGAGCGCGCGCGTGCACCTGATCGCCACCTTTCTCGTCGCCTTTGGAACCACCCTGTCGGCCTTCTGGATCCTGAGCCTGAACTCGTGGATGCAGACGCCCGCGGGCTTCGAGATCGTCGATGGCAAGTTCCTGCCGGTCGACTGGTTCGCGGTGGTGTTCAACCCCTCCTTCCCCTACCGCCTCGCGCACAAGCTGCTGGCCTCCACGCTCACCGCCTCTTTCCTGATCGCCGGCCTGTGCGCCTGGCAGCTCATCAAGGGCAGTGCCACGGGTGGCACGCACAGGGCCTTGCGCACAGCCGTGATCGCGGCCTCGGTCGCCATGCCCTTGCAGTTCCTGGCCGGCGACCTGCATGGCCTGAACACCCTGGAACACCAGCCGGCCAAGATCGCCGCGCTGGAAGGCCTCTGGCACACAGAGAAAAGCGCACCGCTCACGCTGTTCGGCATTCCGGACGAAGCGGCGGGCACCACGCACTATGCCGTGAAGCTTCCCAAGATGGCCAGCCTGATCCTCGCGCACGACATGGACGCCGAGCTCCAGGGCCTCAACGCATTCCCCGGCGCGCACCCGCCCGTGGCGCCGATCTTCTGGGCCTTCCGCGTGATGGTGGGTGTGGGCACGCTGATGCTGCTGGTGGCCTGGGCCTCGGCGTGGCAGCTCTGGCGCAGGCGCGGTCCCACCGCGGCGGACAAGGCCATGTTGCCGCGACCCACGCTGTACACGCTCGCCGCCATGACCTTCTCGGGGTGGCTGGCCACGCTCGCCGGGTGGTACGTCACCGAGATCGGACGCCAGCCCTTCGTGGTCTACGGTCACCTGCGCACCGCCGATGTGGCCACCAGCCTGCCCTCGTCGATGATCGCTTCCACCCTGGCCGCCTACCTCATCGTGTACGGCCTGCTGCTCATCACATACGTGGGCGTGCTCAAGTACATGGCCGAACACCCGGTCAAACATGCCCCCGAAGCCCCCCGCGGCGCCGAGCTCGGCAAGGCTGGCGTTTAAACAGACAACACACCATGAACATGACCTGGGCCGACATGCTCCCCCTCATCTTCCTCGCCGTGATGGGCCTGTCCTTGCTCGCCTACGTGGTGCTCGACGGCTACGACCTGGGCGTGGGCCTGCTGCTGCCGCTGGCCACCAGCCAGGAACAGAAGGACACCATGATCTCCAGCATCGGCCCCTTCTGGGACGCCAACGAAACCTGGCTGGTGCTGGGCGTGGGCGTGTTGCTGGTGGCCTTCCCGATGGCGCATGGCCTGGTGCTGCAGGCGCTGTACCTGCCGGTGGCGCTGATGCTGATCGGCCTGATCCTGCGTGGCGTGGCGTTCGATTTCCGCGTCAAGGCGCCCCCACGCTACCTGCCGTTCTGGAACCGCGCCTTCTTCATGGGCTCGCTGCTGGCCAGTGCCTCGCAGGGCTGGATGCTGGGCAGCTACATCACGGGCTTCGACAACGGCCGGCTGGGTCTGGCATTCAGCCTGGGCATCGCGTTCACGCTGCCGGCGGCCTACGTCCTGCTCGGCGCGGGCTGGTTGATCATGAAGACCGAGGGCGAGCTGCAGGCGCACGCGGTGCGCTGGGCGCGGCGCGTGTTGTGGCCGGTGGGCGCGGCCCTGGTGGCCATCTCGGCCGCCACGCCCCTGGTGAACCCGGCGGTGGTGGACAAGTGGTTTGGCGTGCCCGAGGTGTTCGCACTGGCGCCGATTCCGCTGAGCTGCGCAGCGGCCTTTTTCGCGGTGCGCTGGGTGGTGACCCACCCCGGCGTGGTGAGGGCGGGCCACGGCTGGGTGGTGTTCGCATCCACCGTGCTGATCTTCGTGCTCGCCTTCTTCGGCCTGGCCTACAGCATCTATCCGGACATCGTGATCGGTCGCATGACGGTGTGGGAAGCCGCCATCTCCACCGGCTCGCTCACGGTCATCTTCGTCGGCGTGGCCATCACACTGCCCATGATCATCGTCTACACGATCTACATGTACCGGGTCTTCTGGGGCAAGGCCCGTGCGCTCACCTACAACTGAGTGCCTGTCCCGCCGACGAAAATCTGCTTTAATAATTCCGAGGAAATCGGTCAACACCTCGGAGGATCAGGGATGAAGGCACCGCAGAACCGTCGCATCCTGTTGGTGGATGACATGCCGGCCATCCATGAGGACTTTCGAAAGATCCTCGTGCCGCAGGCACCGGAGCACGAGGAACTCAGCGCTGTGGAAGCGGCCCTGTTTGGCGATGAGGACCCGGCGTCCGCCCTCATCGCCTTTGAGCTCGATTCTGCCTACCAGGGGCAGGAAGCGCTGGCCAAGGTGGAAGCCTCCCTCAATGACAACCGGCCCTACGCCATGGCCTTCGTCGACATGCGCATGCCACCGGGCTGGGATGGGGTGCAGACCATTGAACATTTGTGGCGCAGCGATCCACGCTTGCAGGTGGTCATTTGCACGGCCTATGCCGACAGTTCGTGGGACGACATCCTGGCGCAACTCGACGTGCGCGACCGGCTGCTCATCCTGAAAAAGCCCTTTGATGCGATCGAGGTCTTTCAGCTGGCCACGGCGCTCACCACCAAATGGCAAATGACGCACGATGCCGCGGCGCAACGCACGCGCTTGGAGGATGCGGTACAGGAACGCACCCGTGAGCTGCGCACCGTCAATGAAGCCTTGCAAAACGAAATCGGCGAGCGCAAGCACCTGGAAGGGCAACTGGTCCAGTCGGAGAAACTGGCCTCCATCGGCCAACTGGCCGCCGGTGTCGCGCATGAGATCAACAACCCGATTGGCTATATCTTTTCGAACTTCGGCACGTTGGAAGGCTATATCGAGCAATTGTTTGAGCTGCTCACGGCCTACGAAGATGCCGAGTCCAGCATTCCCACACCCGACGTGGCCGAGCGCCTGCGGGCCCTGCGCGAACGCGTGGAACTGGATTTCCTGAAAGAAGACATTCCCGTGCTCATGCGGGAATCCAAGCAAGGCATCGTGCGGGTGCGTCAGATCGTTCAGGACTTGAAGGACTTCTCCCACGTGGATTCGAAGCAGGAATGGGAGTGGGCCGATCTGCACAAGGGCATCGACTCGACGCTGAACATCGTGTCCAGCGAAATCAAGTACAAGGCCGATCTGGTGAAGGCGTACGGCGCCATTCCCAACATCGAATGCCTGGCGTCCCAGATCAACCAGGTGGTCATGAACCTGGTGGTCAACGCGGCCCATGCCATGGGCGATACGCGTGGATGCATCACCATTCGCACGGGAACCGAAGGGGAACACGTGTGGCTGGAGGTGGCCGACACCGGCTCAGGCATACCGCCCGAAGCGCTCAAGCACATTTTCGAGCCCTTCTTCACCACCAAGCCCATTGGCAAAGGCACGGGCCTGGGGCTGTCGCTGTCCTACGGCATCGTGCAAAAACACAATGGCCGCATTGAAGTGGACAGTGTGGTTGATCAAGGCACCACATTCCGCGTCACGCTGCCCATTCGACAGGCCCCCACGTAAGCCGGGGGCCATGGTTCGATCTGTGTAGGCCGTTTCATGCAAGGCGCCCCCAATGAAGACACGATCCATTGAAGACAACGACCATGTTCCAGAGACGGAGGCTCTGGCGGACACGCCTCGGATCAACGAGCAGGATCTGTTGAGCACACTGATGGAAAACTCGCCGGATTCCATCTTTTTCAAGGATCTGGAGTCGCGCCTGGTCAAAGCCAGCCGTTCGGAAATTCAGAACCTCCGGCGACTGGCGACCAGCCGCTACCGTGCCGCGCATCCGGACATCGGTGAAGACGCGCTCCCTGCGCATCTGGCCAGCGTGGAGGCCTTCGAACAATATGTGATTGGAAAAACCGATGCCGACATCTACGGCGAGGAACGGGCGGGTGAATTCAGCAACGATGAAAAAGAGATCATCCGGACCGGAAAACCCATCGTCGAGAAGAGCGAAAAAACCGTTCACCCGGATGGGCGTGTCGTCTGGTACCTCACCACCAAAGGCCCCTGGAGGGACCGGAACGGCAACCTGATCGGGACCTTTGGAACCTCGAAAAACATTTCCGAACTGAAGGAAGCGGAGCGACGAATCGAGGAGGTTCAAGCCCAGTTGCTCACCACGGCACGCCTGGCGGGCATGGCCGAGATCGCCACCAACGTGCTGCACAACGTGGGCAACGTGCTCAACAGCGTCAACGTGTCGGCCGACCTGATGGCCGCCCAGTTGCGGGCATCCAAACTCAAGGGGCTCACGCGCGCCGTCGGCCTGATGGATGCACATGCCGGGGATCTGGGTGGGTTCCTGACGCAGGACCCCAAAGGCAAGCTGCTGCCCACCTATCTGCGCGAACTGGCCCGTGCTCTGGAGGTCGAACACGAAGCCATGGCGACGGAACTCGGTGCACTGTGCAGCAGTGTCGACCACATCAAACAGGTCATCGCCACCCAGCAGTCCTACGCGGGCGCCCCGCGTGTGGTCGAGTCCGCCCATGTGGACGAGCTGCTGGACGACGCGCTGCGCATGCACGCGGATGCGCTGACACGCCACAAAGTGGACGTTGACAAAGGCCACGTGACTTTGCCCGCTCTCCTGCTGGATCGGCATCGTGTATTGCAGGTGCTGGTGAACCTGATCAGCAACGCCAAGCAGGCCTTGCACGGCGTCTCGGACAGGCGGCCGCTCATCACACTGAATGCTGTTTTGCTGGAAGGGGTGGAAGGGGCCGTGCTGCGCATCACGGTGACGGACAACGGAGAAGGCATCGCGCCGGAGAATCTGACGCGCGTTTTCTCCCACGGTTTCACCACGCGCAAGAACGGGCATGGCTTTGGTCTGCACAGTTGCGTGCTGGCCGCCCAGGAAATGGGGGGCAGCCTGCACGTCCACAGCGACGGCCCCGGGCAAGGGGCATCGTTCATCCTGGAGATTCCTGTGGTGCCCGCGCACGCTCATTGAACGCGAGCGGGTCTGCCAAAGACAGGCCCTGGCGGCATGCCGCCATCAGCGCGGGGCCCGCGCTCTACAGGGCCTGGGAAATGACGGTTCGCTCCACCACCCGGTCGTCGCCCAGCACGATCAGCGCAAACAGCAGCTCGTCCAGGCTGTTCGCCTGATCGGTCTTGCGCGCCAGCAGCGGTGTGGCCTTGGGGTTGAGCACCACGAAGTCGGCCTCGCTGCCGGGCCGCAGGTTGCCCACCACGCCGGCCAGGCCCAGCGCCCGCGCCGCGCCCGCCGTGTGCTGCCACCAGAGCTGGCCCGGGGTGAGGCTCATGCCGGTCTTGGTATGGCCTTCGCGGCCCACGTAGTAGGCCGCGAGCATGGTGTGGAACGGCGAGAAGCTGGTGCCGCCGCCCACGTCGCTGGCCAGGCCATAGCGCATGCCGGCCGCGTCGGCCGCGGCGAAGTCGAAGAAGCCGCTGCCCAGAAACAGGTTGCTGGTGGGGCTCACGGCCGCGGCCGCACCGGTCTGTGCCATGAGCGCGCGGTCGGCCGCGTCGAAGTGGATGCAGTGGGCGTAGATGGCGCGCTCGCGCAGCAGACCGTGGTCGCCGTACACGCCCAGGTAGCTGCGCGCGTGCGGGAACAGTTCGGCCACCCAGCGCACTTCGTCGAGGTTTTCCGCCACGTGCGACTGGATCCACACCTGCGGGTACTTCGCGGCCAGTTCGCCCGCGCCGCGCAACTGCTCGGGCGAGCTGGTGGGTGCGAAACGGGGTGTGATCGCGTAGCCCAGCCGGTCCACGCCGTGCCAGCGCTGGATCAGCGCCTCGGTGTCGATCAGGCTCTGTTCGGTGTCGTCGCGCACGCCGTCGGGGCTGTGGCGGTCCTGCAGCACCTTGCCGGTGATGAAGCGCAGCCCGCGCCGGCGCGCCTGCTCGAAGATGGCGTTGACCGAGGCGGGGTGCGAGGTGGCGAAGCTCAGCGCGGTGGTCACACCGTGGCGCTGCAGTTCGTCCAGGAAAAAGCCCGCCACTTCGCTGGCGTGGCCCCCATCGGAAAAGCGGGATTCGTGCGGAAAGGTGTAGTTCGTCAGCCAGGGCAGCAGCCCGTCGGCCGGCGCGCCGATCACGTCGAGCTGTGGGTAGTGGATGTGCAGGTCCACAAAGCCGGGGGCGATGAGGCGCCCGCGCAGGTCTTCCACCGGCACGCCCGCGAACGCGCCGACCAGCGACCGGTGGTCGCCCACGGCCTGCACCACATGCCGGCCGCTGGCGTCCGGCCCCGTCACCAGCAGCCCGTCTTCGTCGTAGATCGGGCTGTGGTCGTCGGAAAAACGGAGGATGGCGGCGCGGTAGGCTTGCATGGACGCTAGCTTACCGGGCTCCAGCGCCGCCGGCATACCGCCAGCCCCATAAGGCCCATGCGGATGCCGGACCGCGGCGCCTCTTCAGCGCTCCCTCAACGCGCCAGCTTGCCCAGCACGCCCTCGACCAGCCAGTTCATGTTCAGGATGTCCGGGTCGCCCAGCGTCTTGCCCGCCGGAATCACCACCCGGCCTTCGTTGTCGCGCACGTCCCCGTGGCTGGCGGCGAAGGCGTGCAGTCTGCCGGCGGCCATGTCGGCCTGGCGCGCCATCACCTCCTCGCGCACGGCGGCAGGCACCTTGCTGCCATAGGCGTCGACGCGGATCATGCCGTCCTTCACGCCACCCCAGACGCTGCCGCTCTTCCAGCTGCCATCGAGCGCGGCCTTGACGCGGTGCGTGTAGTACTCGCCCCAGAGGTGGGTGACGGCGGCGATCTGCGCGTCGGGCGCGAACTTGCGCATATCGGAGTGGTAGGCCACGGCCAGCTTGCCGCGCTCCTGCGCCGCGCTCATGACGGCGGTGGAACCGGTGTGGAAGGCCAGCACCTCGGCGCCCTGGTTCATGAGCGTCATGGCGGCGTCGCGCTCGCGCGGTGGGTTGAACCACTCGCCAAGGAACACCACGCGCACCGTGGCCGCCGGATTCACCGAGCGCATGCCGAGCGTGAAGGCGTTGATGCCCTGCACCACCTCGGGGATCGGAAAGCCGGCGACGTAGCCGGCCTGCGTGGCCATGCGCCCCGCGGCCACGCCGGCCAGGTAGCGGCCCTCGTAATAGCGCGCGTTGGCCGTGGCGACGTTGGGCGCGGTCTTGTAGCCGGTGATCGACTCGAACTTCACGTCCGGGAACTCGCGCGCCACCTTCAGCGTGGGTTCCATGTAGCCAAAGCTGGGCGTGAAGATGATCTTGTGGCCCTGCTGAGCGAGGTCACGGATCACGCGTTCGGCGTCCGGGCCCTCGGGCACGTTCTCGACAAAACGGGTTTCCACCCGGCTGCCCAGGGCGGCCTGCACCGCCAGGCGCCCCTGCTCGTGCTGACGCACCCAGCCGGCCTCGGTGAGCGGCGCCACGTACACGAAGGCCGCCTTCAGCGACGCCGGGGCGGGCGTCTGGGCGTGGGTTGAAAAAGGGATGAAAAAACTGGCGGCCGCCAGGACGCAGACGCGCCGGGCCACGAGGTTTTTGTACATGGTGTTCCTCTACATGGCTTCCGAAGGACAAAAAAAGCGAGCCGGGGAAGCACCGGCTCGCAGACTGGAATTCTACCCGCCGGGCCCGTCCCAGGCATCGGCTTGTACCGTTGATGACGTTGAAACATACCATTTGGTATGGTATGTTTCGTCATCCAAAACCATTGAACCGGAGGTTTTCATGTGGGCATACCGACGTGGTGGCTGGCTGCTCGTGGCCATTGGCGTGATCCATTGCGCGATCGGCCTGCTGCTCAGCTGGGGCATCCTGGCAGCGTGGAGCGAAGCCGGCTGGTGGCACAGCATTGAGCGGCCGGACGTGATGCACATGGACCGGTTCGCCGCCCTGTGGTTCCAGGTGGCGGGCGTTTCATGGGTGCTGCTGGGCTGGTTGATGCAGCAATGGCTGGACCGTGTGGGCACAGTTGCGCCCCCATTGGGCTGGGCGCTGTTGCTCATGGGACTGCTCGTGGCCTATGTGCTGCCCGTCTCGGGCGCCTGGCTGTTTATCGCGCTGGGCCTGCGCATGGCCTGGCCGCCCCGCCAGCTCCGCCGCATCGCCTGAAACATGGCCGCCCCCCTCACCCGCAACGACTGGCTGGAAAAAGGCCTGCATCTGCTCGGCGATGGCGGTCCGCAGCAACTCCGGATCGACACCCTGTGCAACGCACTGGGCGTGACCAAGGGGTCGTTCTACCACCACTTCGCCAGTCAGCCCGCCTACGTGAGCGCCCTGCTCGTCCACTGGAAAAACACCTACACGCAGCAGCTCATTGACGCGGTGGCCGCGTTCGACGACCCGCACTTGCGCAGCGAGCGCCTGAGCCAGTTGGTGTTCAGCAAAGACATGAGGCCCGAAGTGGCCTTGCGGGCGTGGGGCAACAGCCATGCCGAGGTGGCCGCCACGGTGCAGGCCGTTGACGCCCAGCGCATCGCCTACCTGACGGACCTCGCGCAAGGCATGGGGGTGGCTCCGGCCCAGGCCCGTTTGATCGCCAGGATGGGCTACGCGCAACTGATCGGCATCCAGCATCTCCCCGCCCTGGTCACGCCCGAGGACGCGACGCAGATGGATCACACCCTGTGCATGCTGCTGCTCCCGACCCAGGGGACGCCGCCGTGACCGCTTCGGTATGGGCCGCTGGCCTGGACTTTCTGGCCGCTGCCTTGCACATCGCCATCATCGTCGGCGGCCCGACCTGGTACCGGTTCTTTGGCGCCGGGGAGCGGATGGCGCGGCGGGCCGGGCAAGGCCACCCCGGGCCCGCCTTGCTCACAGCGGGCATCGCATTGGCGCTGGCAGGCTTCGGGCTCTACACGCTGTCGCTGAGCGGGTGCTGCGAAGCACTGCCGTGGCGCCGCGAGGTGGTGTGGGGGATTGCCGGGGTTTATGCCGCTCGCGCCGCCGCGGTGTTGGGGCTGGCGCCCTGGGTGGCGACGATGCGCACCCCCTTCATGCTGGGTTCATCGCTGATCTGCGGCCTGTACGCGGTTGTCCATTACTGGGCGCTGCGCGCCACCGCCTAGCAGACGCGCACACCGCAGCGGGGGTGGCCCGTTCAGGCCAGCGCCGCTTGTCCTATCGAACGGTCCAGCGCGTCAAGCAAGGCGGCACGCTCGGCGTCGCTCACAAAGCTCGCCTCGAAACTGTTTTTCGCCAGCGTGACCACCTCGGCCTCGGTCAGCGCGAGCGCGCGCACGGTCTGCTCGAAGTTGTCGTTCAGGTAGCCGCCGAAGTAGGCCGGGTCGTCGGAGTTGACGGTGGCGCACAGGCCCGCGTCGAGCAACTGCTTCATGGGATGGTCGGCCAGATCGTCCACCACGCAGAGCTTCAGGTTGGACAGCGGGCACACCGTGAGCGGCGTGCGGCGCTTCGCCAGCTCGGCCACCAGCACCGGGTCTTCCAGGCAACGCACGCCGTGGTCAATGCGCTCGGCCTGCAGCAGCTCCAGCGCCTCCCAGATGTACTCGGGCGGGCCCTCTTCGCCCGCATGCGCCACGATGCGCAGGCCCAGCTCACGGCAGCGCGCGAAGACGTGGATGAACTTCTCGGGCGGGTGGTCGACCTCGCTCGAATCCAGGCCCACGCCGATGAAGTGCTCGCGGTAGGGCAAGGCGACTTCGAGCGTGGCGGCGGCGTCCTCTTCGCTCAGGTGGCGCAGGAAACACAGGATCAGCGAGGCGCTGATGCCCAGCTGCGACCGGGCGTCGGCGCAGGCGCGCGCGAGGCCCTGGATCACCGTGCCCATGGGCACGCCGCGCGCGGTGTGGGTCTGCGGGTCGAAGAACAGCTCGGCGTGGATCACATGGTCGGCCTTGGCCCGCAGGAAGTAGGCCCAGGCCATGTCGTAGAAGTCGGCTTCCTTCAGCAACACGCTGGCGCCCGCGTAGTAGATGTCCAGAAAGCTCTGCAGGTCGGTGAAGGCGTAGGCCGCGCGCAGCGCCTCCACGCTGGCGTAGGGCAGCGCGACCCCGTTGCGCTGGGCCAGGGCGAAGATGAGTTCGGGCTCCAGCGAGCCTTCGATGTGGATGTGCAGCTCGGCCTTGGGAATGGCACGCGCCAGGGCCACGGCGCGTTCAACGGCGGGGTTTTTCATGGCTTTGACTCCTAGCGAGAGAAATAAAAAGAGTATCAGTTTTCCATGGCGCCGGAGCGCCGAACGGTCCAAGCCCTGGGCACCGCAGGGCGCTCCCTTGAGAGGGGCTGGCGCGAAGCGCGGCGGGGGTGGTTCCTCTCAGCACACGCCCAGCGTCACACCCAGGCGCGCGAGGTAGCGGCGGTAGGCGCTGGACATACGGTCGGCCGGGCTGTGCACCTCGGTGATGGGGCCGTCCCGGCCAATCGGCAGGGCGTGCGGCAGTTGCGACTCCACGACCGGACGGTCCTGGGCGAACACCGCGTCCTGGAAGGCACGCAGTTCTTCGTCGTCCGACAGATCGCCCAGCGTGGCCATGGCAAACCAGGCGGTGCACGAGCCGGTGGTGTCGGGCCGGATGAACAGCGCGATCGCGTTGCTCACCGGATCGCCCACGCTGCCGTCCTTGCGCAGGATGGCGGCGAACGGGTGCGGCACGGCGTAGTGGTAGGCGACCCAGCCGCCCTCGCTGGCGCCGGCGTAGGCGCGCGGTTGCCAGGCGCGGCAATCGTCGGCCACCACGCCGTCCGCCCCCTCCTGCACCTTGCCGGTCTCCACCTGCGCGTGGCTGCGCGCGCCCAGCCAGCCTTCGTGCACGAAACCGAAATGGCTCAGGTCCAGGAAGTTCTCCACCAGGCGCGGCGCTCCGGTGTTCACGTCGTAAGGCCCGCAGAGCACCTGACGCCACAGCGGATCGCTCCAGGGCTCGAACACGGGCGGCTCGGCCAGCGCGGCGGGCACCTCGGTGCGGTCGGGGCGCTCCAGCCGCACCCACACGAGGCCATGGCGTTCGGTGGCTTCGAACACCGTGGCGCAATGGGACGCGGGCGGCTCGAAAGCCGGTGCGGCCGGCACATGCACACAGCGCCCGCTGGCCACCTGCGCCTGCGCGGCCGCCGCGTCGCCGCCAAACTGCCAGCCGTGGTACGGGCACTCCAGCCGCGCACCGTGCAGGTGGTTGAGCACCCGGCCGAGCGAGAGACGCGCGCCGCGGTGCGGGCAGCGGTCGCCCCAGGCATGCACCACCCCTGGCGCACCGTCGTGGCCCGGCTCGCGCCACAGCACCAGCGCTTCCCCCATCAGGATGCACGACACCGGCGTGTCACGCACCTGGTTGGACGCGATCACGGGGTGCCAGAGTTGGTTTTCGATCATCGAATCTCCTCCAGCAAAACAAAAAAGCCGCTGCGGGTGCAGCGGCTTGGACCGAGGGCCCCGCAGGTCAGGCGGAGATGGCCACCCCGATTCGGAGCGAACGGCCTTCCCAAGGATGCGGTGGAGCCGGCTCCGCCGGTCCACTCGCATCGCCCCCTTAAGGGGGTCGCGCCAGCGGCGCGGCGGGGGTGGGTCAGTTCGGCACCTTGCCTTCAACACCCTTGACAAAGAACTTCACGCCGCCCAGGAAGGCGTCGTCGGCGACCGTGTCCTTGGCCAGCACTTCCTTGCCGCTCTGGTCCACGATCGGGCCTTTCCAGATGGCAAAGCTGCCGTCCTTCAGGCCGGCCTTGACGGCGTCGATCTTGGCCTTGGTTTCGGCCGGCACGTCTTCGGCGATGGACACCATGTCAATCGCGCCTTCCTTGTGGCCCCACCACACGCCACCGGTGGTCCAGGTGCCTTCCAGCGCGTCCTTGGTGGCCTTGATGTAGTACGGCGCCCAGTTGATCACGGCCGAGCCCAGGTGGGCCTTGGGGCCGTAGGCGGTCATGTCGGAGTCCCAGCCGAAGGCGCGCTTGCCCAGCTTTTCGGCGGTCTGCAGCACGGCCGAGGAGTCGGTGTTCTGCATCAGCACGTCGGCACCGCCGTTGATCAGCGAGGTGGCGGCTTCGGTTTCCTTCGGGGGGTCGAACCAGCCGTTGACCCAGACCACCTTGGTCTTGATCTTGGGGTTGACCGACTGCGCACCCAGCGTGAAGCTGTTGATGTTGCGGATCACTTCGGGGATTGGGATCGAGGCCACCACACCCAGGGTGTTGGTCTTGGTCATGGACCCGGCGATCACGCCGGCCATGTAGGCACCTTCGTAGGTGCGGCTGTCATAGGTGCGCAGGTTCTCGGCCGTCTTGTAGCCGGTGGCGTGCTCGAACTTCACGTCCTTGAAGTCGGGCGCCACCTTGAGCATGGGCTCCATGTAGCCGAAGGTGGTGCCGAAGATCAGCTTGTTGCCCTGGCCGGCCAGGTCGCGCAGCACGCGCTCGGCGTCGGCGCTTTCGGGCACGTTTTCCACGAAGCTGGTCACCACCTTGTCACCGAACTCGGCCTCGACCGCCTTGCGGCCGTTGTCGTGGGCAAAGGTCCAGCCGCCGTCGCCCACCGGGCCGACGTAGGCAAACGCGATCTTCAGCGGCTCGGCCTTGGGCGCCTCGACCGCGGCGGGTGCGGGGGCCGGCGCGGGCGCCGCCTCTTCCTTCTTGCCGCAGCCGATCAGCACGGCGCTGGCCACCGCGGTCAACGCGGCGAGCTTCATCAGGGAACGTTTGCTCAGGTCAGTCATGGAAACCTCTTTGTTGGGAGAGTTGGTGGTAACGGAAACAGTGACAAAAACCGAAAAAAGATTATGCGCCGGGATAAAAGGGCTTCCCGATGGAGCTGGGCATGTTGATGCGGATCCAGGTCGGGTTGCGCGAGATCAGCACCAGCACCACGATGGTGGCCAGGTAGGGCATCATGGTCAGGAACTGGCTGGGCACGTCCACCCCAATGCCCTGCAGGTGGAACTGCAGCATGGTGACGCCACCGAACAGGTAGGCCCCCAGCAGCACCCGGGCCGGGCGCCAGGTGGCGAAGGTGGTGAGCGCCAGCGCGATCCAGCCCTTGCCGGCGATCATGCCCTCGACCCACAGCGGCGTGTAGACGGTGGAGACATAGGCGCCGGCCAGCCCGCAGAGCGCGCCCCCAGCCATCACCGCCATGAGCCGGATGCGCCGCACCGGGTAGCCCAGCGCGTGGGCCGACTCGGGGCTCTCGCCCACGCTGCGCAGCACCAGGCCGGCGCGCGTGCGGTAGAGGAACCAGATCAGCCCGAAGACGATGCCGACGCAGACGTAGACCATGGGGTGGTGGCGGAACAGCGCCGGCCCCAGCAGCGGGATGTCGCCCAGCAGGGGAATGTTGAACTGCATCTGCTCGGGCAGCTTTTCCTGCACGTAGCGGGTGCCCGCGAAGGCCGAGAAGCCCGCGCCGAACAGCGACAGCGCCAGCCCCGTGGCGTACTGGTTGGTGTTGAGCCAGATCACCAGGCCGCCGAAGATGGCCGCCAGCAAAGCCCCCGCCGCCATGCCCGCGGCAAAACCGGCCAGCGTGCTGCCGGTGTGCACCACGGTGGCAAAACCGGCCAGCGCTGCGCACAGCATCATGCCCTCGGCGCCAAGGTTGACGATGCCGGCCTTCTCGTTGATGAGCAGGCCCAGCGAGGCGATGGCCAGCACGGTGCCGGCGTTGAGCGACGAGGCGAAGAGCAGCGCAAGGGATTCCATATTCACTCCTGACCAGCCTGAACGGAACCAGACACCACTGGCGACTGAGCGCCGGCAACCGAACCCAGAGGCGCCGCAGAACCGGCTTGGCCGGTCTGCAGGCTCCGACCTCTGGAGGGGGTCGCGCGCAGCGCGGCGGGGATGTATCTGATCCGGTAGGCGATGAGCGTGTCACAGGCCAGCAGCGCGAACAGCAACAGGCCCTGGAACACGCCGGTGATCGATTTCGGCAGGCCCAGGCGCGACTGCGCCAGCTCGCCACCGATGTAGAACATGCTCATGAGGATGGCCGAGAACACGATGCCCACCGGGTGCAACCGCCCGACGAAGGCCACGATGATGGCAGCGAAACCGTAGCCCGCCGGCACGTAGGGCGTGAGCTGGCCGATCGGGCCGGCCACCTCCAGCGCACCGGCCAGGCCGGCCATGCCACCCGAGGTCAGCAGCGCGATCCACAGCGCCTTGCGCGAAGAAAAGCCGGCGTAGCGCGCCGCGGCCGGCGCCAGCCCGCCCACCAGCTGGCCGTAGCCCGCGTAGGTGCGGAACAGGAACACCCAGACCGCGCCCACACCGGCCAGGGCCAGCAGCAAGCCGATGTTGACGCGCGAGCCCTGCATCAGCCTGGGGATCTGCGTGACGGCCTCGAAGGTCTTGGTCTGCGGGAAGTTGTAGCCCAGCGGGTCTTTCCAGGGACCGTAGACCAGGAAGTTGAGCACCTGCACGGCCACGTAGACCAGCATCAGGCTGACCAGGATTTCGTTGGCGTTGAAGCGGTCGCGCAGCAGCGCGGTGATGCCGGCCCAGACCATGCCGCCGAGCACGCCGGCGGCGATGATGGCGGGCACGATCCAGGGGCCGGTGGTCTTGTCCGCCGTGAGCGCCACCCCGGCGGCGAAGATGGCGCCGATCAGGTACTGGCCCTCGGCCCCGATGTTCCACACGTTGGAGCGGAAACACACCGCCAGCCCGAGCGCGATGATCAACAAGGGCGTGGCCTTGACCATCAGCTCCGACAGCGCATAGCTGCTCTTGATGGGCTCCCAGAAAAACACCTGCAGGCCGCGCACCGGGTCCTTGCCGAGCACCGCGAACAGGACCACACCGATCACCACCGTGATGGCCAGCGCCAGCAGCGGCGAGGCGTAGCCCCAGCCCTTGGACGGCTGGGGACGGACTTCAAGCCGCAGCATGGGCGGTCTCCTCGTTCTTGTTGTTCGATGCGCCCTGGGCGTCCCACAGGCCCGACATCCACTCGCCGATGTGCTCGATGGTGGCCTCGGCGCGGTCCAGGCTGGGCGAGAGCCGCCCTTTGGCGATCACGTGCAGGCGGTCGCTGATCTCGAACAGCTCGTCGAGTTCTTCGCTCACCACCAGCACCGCGCAACCGGCGTCGCGCAGCGCCAGGATCTCACCGCGAATCTGCGCCGAGGCGCCCACGTCCACGCCCCAGGTGGGCTGGCTCACGATCAGCAGTTTGGGTTTGGCTTCGATCTCGCGGCCGACGATGAACTTCTGCAGGTTGCCGCCCGAGAGCGACTTGGCGGCCGCGTCCGGCCCGTTGGCCTTGACGTTGTAGCGCGCGATGATCCCGGCCGCCTGGGCCCTGAGCGCGCCGACCTTGATCCAGCCGCCCGCGCCCAGCGCGTCGCGCCGGGACAGCAGCAGGTTCTGGGCCAGCGAGAGCGTGGGCACGGCGCCGCGGCCCAGGCGCTCTTCGGGCACGAAATGCAGGCCGAGCGCGCGGCGTTTGCCCGGCCCGTAACGCGAGGCGTCCTTGCCAGCCACGCGGATGCTGCCCGGCGGCGCGCGCCGGTCTTCGCCCGAGAGGCAGACCAGCAGCTCGCTCTGACCGTTGCCCGACACACCCGCGATGCCCACCACCTCGCCGGCCCGCACCGTGAGCGCAATGTCGTTCAGGTCGGTGCCAAACGGGTCGTCGCTGGCCAGCGTGAGGCCGCTCACCTCCAGCACGGTGGCACCGGCGTGGAGCGCGCGCACGTTCAGCGCCGGCGGCTCGGCGCCGATCATCAGGCGCGAGAGCGAGGCGTTGCTTTCCTCGCGCGGGTCGCACACCCCCGTGACCTGGCCGCCGCGCAGCACGGTGCAGGCGGTGCAGAGCTCGCGGATCTCGTGCAACTTGTGGCTGATGTAGAGGATGCTGCAGCCCTCGGAGGCCAGCTTGTTGAGCACCACAAAGAGCTTTTCCACCGCCTGCGGCGTGAGCACCGAGGTCGGCTCGTCCAGGATCAACAGTTGCGGGCTGGTCAGCAGCGCGCGGATGATCTCCACCCGCTGCATCTCGCCCACGCTGAGCGTGTGCACCGGGCGGGACGGGTCGATGTCCAGGCCGTATTCGGCCGCCTTGGCCGTGATGCTGGCGCTGACCTCGGAGAGCGTGAGCGACTTGTCCAGCCCGAGCCAGACGTTTTCCGCCACGGTCAGCGTGTCGAACAGGCTGAAGTGCTGGAACACCATGCTGATGCCCAGCGCCCGCGCCTCCTGCGGGTTGCGCACGTGCACCGGCCGGCCGTTGAACATGACCGAGCCCTCGTCGGGCTTGACCGAACCGTAGATGATTTTCATCAGCGTGGACTTGCCCGCGCCGTTTTCGCCCAGCACCGCGTGCACCTCGCCGGGCGCGACGCTGAGCGAGACACCATTGTTGGCCACCACGCCGGGGTAGCGCTTGGTGATGCCGGTGAGTTGCAGTCGGGGCGTGGTCACAGCGATCTCCTGTTGTTTTTGTACATGGGGTCAGCGTCGAGCGGACGGTGTTGGCCCGGGGCAGCCGCAGAACCGGCTTCGCCGGGCTGCTGGCTGTGCCCCCTTGAGTGGCTGGCGCTGAAAGCGACGCGGGGGTGTTTCATGTTCAAGCCGCCGCCACGTCGGACTCAAGCCGGCGCAGCGAGGCCGCCACGCTTTTGACCTGATCGCGCAGCCAGCGCCCGGCGGCCGAGCTGTGGGTGCGCTCGTGCCAGAGCTGGTAATACATCATGCGCGGGAACGGCACCGGGCACGGCAGCACCTGCACCGGCAGCACGCCGGTGTAGCGCTCGCAGTACTGGCGCCCGGTGGTCAGCACCAGCAGGCTGCCCGCCACCATGGCCGGGATGAGCCCGAAATGCGGACAGCGCGCGGTGATGTTGCGCACCAGGCCCTGGCTGGCCAGGTGGTCGTCGATCACGCCGCGCGCGCCGGGGTGGGTGGGCGTGGGCGCGATGTGTTCGGCGCTCAGCCAGGCTTCCACGTCCCAGCCGCGGCGCACCGCCGGGTGCTGGCTGGACACCAGGCACACCACCTCGTCGCCGAACAACCGGCCCAGGTGCAGGTCGCCGGGGGGCAGCGGCCAGTTGCCGATGACCACGTCCACGTCGCCCTGGGCCAGGTGGTTGCGGTAGTCGGAATCGGCCGAGAGCGGGTGGATCTCGATCGGGCAGTGCGGCGCCAGGCCCTTGATCTGCGTGACCAGCTGGGGCAGGAACAGCGGGTCCAGGTAGTCGCTGGCGGCCAGGCTGAAGGTGTGGCGGGCGGTGGCGGGGTCGAAGCTGCGGGCGTCGGAAAACAGCACCTCGGCGCTGCGCAGGATGTCGGCCGCCGGTTCGATCATGCGCAGCCCGGCCACGGTGGGCACCATGCCGGAGCCCGAGCGCACCAAAAGCGGGTCGCCAGCGAGTTCGCGCAAGCGCTTGAGCGACGCACTGACCGCCGGCTGGTACATGCCCAGGCGCAGCGCCGCACGCGACACGCTGCGCTCGGTCAGCACGGTGTGCAGCACGCGGATCAGGTGCAGATCAATCTTGTCGAACATGGACACGTATTTCATACCCTGAGGCTATGCGTTTGAATGGCTGTTTTGGCATTCGGGCCATATGGCTGAGCATATGTTGTGCCATGGGGTGGGCGCTATGCTGGCGCGCATGATTTCCAGAAACTCCGCACAAACCCTGAGATTCGTCCGGCGCGGCCAGCCCGTGGCGGTGGGCAATGTAGCACCCGAGCGCACCCTGCTGGAGGTGCTGCGCGAAGACCTGCACCTCACCGCCACCAAGGAAGGCTGCGGCGAAGGGGACTGCGGCGCCTGCACCGTGGTGCTGGGCGAGGCGGTGGACGGCCAGTTGCGCTACCGGGCGGTCAACAGCTGCATCCGGCTGGCCCACTCGGTGGATGGCATGGCGGTGATCACCGCCGAAGACCTGGCCGCGGAAAACGGCGAACTGCACCCGGCGCAGGAAGCCATGGTGCAGTGCCACGGCAGCCAATGCGGTTTCTGCACGCCGGGGTTCGTGATGAGCCTGTTCGGCATGTACCAGAACAGTGGTGGAGGACAAGGCATCACGCGAGAACAAGCCCAGGCCGATCTCTCGGGCAACCTCTGCCGCTGCACCGGCTACCGCCCCATTCTTGACGCCGCTGAAAAAATGGGCAGCCTGCCGCTGCCCGCCGGCTGTGGCGTGGACGAGGCGGCCACGCTGGCGGCGCTCAAGGCGCTGCAGTCCCGCCAGAACGGCGATGAAAACTACCTGCGCCCCACCACGCTGGCCGCGCTGCTGCAGCAACGGGCGAAGTTTCCCAAGGCCCAGGTCGTGGCCGGCTGCACCGACGTGGGCCTGTGGGTCACGAAACTGCACCAGCGTTTCGAGCGCGTGCTGGACGTGACCGCCGCGCGCGAGCTGCAGCGCGTGGAAAACTACCCGCACCACATCGCCATCGGCGCGGCCGTCTCGCTCACCGATGCCTTTGCCGCGCTGGTGGCGGAGCGCCCGCAACTCCAGACCTTCAGCCAGCGCTTCGCCGGCCTGCCGGTGCGCAACGCCGGCACGCTGGGCGGCAACGTGGCCAACGGCTCGCCCATCGGCGACGCCATGCCGCTGCTGATCGCGCTCGGTGCCAGCGTGGTGCTGATGCGCTGGAAGAAAACCGTCGCAGGCGGCGAGATCGCCCACCGCGAGCTGCGGCTGGAGGATCTGTACACCGGGTATCGCACGAACGTGATGCGGGCGGACGAACTGTTGTGCTGGATCAAGGTGCCGCGGCCGGGCGCACCCTCACCCCAGCCCTCTCCCGCAAGCGGGAGAGGGAGCCAGACAATGCGATCCGCCAACGAAGGGAAGTCACCCCCTCTCCCGCTTGCGGGAGAGGGCGGGGGTGAGGGCCGTGAGTTCATGCGCGTCTACAAGATCAGCAAACGCTTCGACGACGACATCTCCGCCGTCTGCCTCGCCGTCCAGATGACCCTGAACGACGGCGTGGTGCAGCAAGTCTCCATCGGCACGGGCGGCGTGGCCGCCACCCCGGCCCGCGCGCGCCAGACCGAAGCCGCCCTGCTCGGCCACCGCTGGAACGCCGACACCGTGATGGCGGCCACCGCCGCGCTGCGCGCCGAGTTCCAGCCCATCAGCGACATGCGCGCCAGCGCCGCCTACCGCCAGACCGTGCTGGGCAACCTGCTGCAGCGCTTCTGGCTGGAGAGCCAGGGCATGAACACCATCAACCTCGACAGCCTGAACGCGGCAACGCTGGAGGCCCTGGCATGAACGCCCCCGATCTGAAACTCGTGATGCAGAAACCCAAGCCCGTCGAAGGACTCGCAAAGGCTTCGGCGGGCCTGGCCCGAACGGGACTGTCTGCCGCCGGTCAGTCCAAATTCCACGAAAGCGCCCGCGCCCAGGTGGCTGGCGCCGCCACCTACATCGACGACATTCCCGAGGTGCGCGGCACGCTGCACGCGGCGCCGGTCTGCTCGCCCGTGGCCCACGGCATCCTGCGCAAGCTCGACGCCTCCGCCGCGCTGGCCCTGCCCGGCGTGCGCGCGGTGATCGACGCGGGCGACATCCCCGGCGACACGACGCTGGCCGCCTTCGCGCACGACGAACCGGTATTCGCGCTCGACACCGTGCTGTTCACCGGCCATGTGATCGCGCTGGTGGTGGCCGACGACGTGATGACCGCGCGCCGCGCCGCGCGGCTCGTGAAGCTGGACATCGAGCCACTGCCCGCCGTGCTCAACGTGCACGAGGCGCACGCGCTGGAAAGCTACGTGTTGCCACCTGTGGAAGTGCGCCGGGGCGATGCGAAGGCCGCGCTCCGGCGCGCGCCGCACCAGCTCGAAGGCCGTTTCGAAGTCGGCGGCCAGGAACACTTCTACCTCGAAGGCCAGGTCGCCTACGTGCTGCCGCTGGAGCAGAACCAGTGGTGGGTCTACAGCAGCACCCAGCACCCCGGCGAGGTGCAGCACTGGGTGGCGCACGCCTTGGGGCTGTCGAACCATGCTGTCACGGTCGAATGCCGGCGCATGGGCGGCGGCTTCGGCGGCAAGGAAACACAGGCCGGCCACCTGGCCGTCTGGGCCGCCATCGCCGCGAACCAGCTGAAATGCCCGGTCAAGCTGCGGCTGGACCGCGACGACGATTTCATGATCACCGGCAAGCGCCACCCCTTCGCCTACCACTACCGCGTGGGCTTTGATGACAGCGGCCTGCTCTGCGGGCTGGAGCTGGAGATGCTGGTCAACTGCGGTTTCAGCGCCGACCTCTCCGGCCCGGTGGCCGACCGCGCCATCTTCCACGCCGACAACGCCTACTTCCTCGAAGACGTGGCCATCTCCAGCTACCGCTGCAAGACCAACACCCAGAGCCACACCGCCTTCCGCGGCTTCGGCGGCCCGCAGGGCGTGATCGTGATCGAACGCATCCTCGGCGACATCGCGCGCACGCTGGGCCTGGACCCGCTGGACGTGCGGCTGCGCAACCTGTACGGCATCACGGAGCGCAACGTCACGCACTACCAGATGAAGGTGGAAGACAACATCCTCGAACCGCTGATGACCCAGCTCGCCCTCACCAGCGGCTACCGCGAACGACGCGAACAGATCGAAGCCTTCAACGCGCAGAGCCCCGTCATCAAAAAAGGCCTGGCGCTCACGCCGGTCAAATTCGGCATCAGCTTCACCGCCACCCTGTTCAACCAGGCCGGTGCGCTGGTGCACGTCTACACCGATGGCAGCGTGATGGTGAACCACGGCGGCACCGAGATGGGCCAGGGCCTGAACACCAAGGTGGCGCAGATCGTGGCCGACGAACTCGGCGTGCCGTTCGAGCGCGTGCTC
>Ga0156085_1158_pt1 | contig 37902 bp, 30 predicted proteins | sample RifCSPlowO2_02_FD_107738 | JGI IMG/M metagenome (GOLD analysis project Ga0156085, IMG submission 107738) | Burkholderiales bacterium RIFCSPLOWO2_02_FULL_67_64 | reverse complement strand
TGTCGATGCCGTATTCCTCCGCGCCCAGGCGAAAGGTCAGGAATTCGGCCTTCTTGGCCGTGGCCGCGGCGCTGCTGCGCGCGCTGTCCTGGCGTGCCAGGCGGCTGCCTTCGTTGTGCATGTCCATGGGTTGGTCCTCGAATGCGGATGGATCAGAAACTTTCCCAGTCGTCCGTGCCGGTGCGGCTGGGCGCCGGGTTCACGGCCACGGGGCGCGGGGCCTTCGGGGCCGGGCTGGGTGCCTGGGCCTTGGCGGGCGCGGCCGGCTTGAGCGGGGTCACGTTGGACACCGGTTTGACCGGCGCGGCCGGCTTGGGCGCGGGCGCCCTGCTGAAATGCGTGTTCGCACCCGCACCGGCGTTGAGCTTGAACACGCTCACCGCCTGCACCAGCTGCTGGGCCTGCTGCTGCAGGCTGGACGCGGCGGCCGCACTCTGTTCCACCAGGGCGGCGTTCTGCTGCGTGGTCTGGTCCATCTGGGTCACCGCTTCGCTGACCTGGCCCACGCCCGCGCTCTGTTCGTTGCTCGCGCTGCTGATCTCGCCCACGATGTCGGTCACGCGCCGGATCGAGGTCACCACCTCCTGCATGGTGGTGCCGGCGCGGTCCACCAGGGCCGTGCCTTGCTCCACACGCTCCACGCTGGCCATGATCAGGCCCTTGATCTCCTTGGCCGCTTCGGCGCTGCGCTGCGCCAGGTTGCGCACCTCGCCGGCCACCACCGCGAAGCCCCGGCCCTGTTCACCGGCGCGCGCGGCTTCCACCGCCGCGTTGAGCGCCAGGATGTTGGTCTGGAAGGCGATGCCGTCGATCACGCCGATGATGTCGGCGATCTTGCGGCTGCTGTCGTTGATGTCCTTCATGGTGTGCACCACCTGGCCCACGACCTCGCCGCCCTGCACCGCCACGCTGCTGGCGCTGGCCGCGAGCTGGTTGGCCTGGCGGGCGTTGTCCGCGTTCTGGCGGGCGGTGGAACCCAGCTGCTCCATGGAGGCCGAGGTCTCTTCCAGGGCCGAGGCCTGCTGCTCGGTGCGGCTGGACAGGTCCGAGTTGCCCTGGGCGATTTCCGCGCTGGCCGTGGCCACGCTGTCCGCGCTGTGCCGCACGTCGGACACCACCCTGGTCAAGGACGACTGCATGTCGTTGAGGGCGTTGATCAGCGGCGTGAACTCATCCTTGCTGCTGTTTTCCGCGACGCTGGTCAGGTCGCCGTCGCGCACCCGTTCGGCCACCGCCTGCGACACCGCCACGCGCCGGCGCAGCAGACTCGCCACGTACCAGGAAAACGCCAGCAGGCTCACCGCGATCACCAGCGCCAGGATGGCGACCAGGTTCGAGGTGGTCAGCAACTCGTTTTCGATACGTGTGATGTCCTCGGTCAGGCCCTTAGCCTGGATCTGCCGCCCGCGGTCCAGCTCGGCCAGCAGCAGATTGCGCGCAGGGATCGTCACGTCCACCAGGTAGGCGAAGGCTTCTTCCTTCTTGCCTTCGCGGACCAGGGCGATGTTGGCTTCCCCGACCTTCCAGAAGGTGGCCATGAGGGGCGGGAGCTTGGTGAAATGCTCCTTGCCTTCTTTCGAAAACAGGCGCTTTTCGAAGGTCGCCAGGGTGTCGTCCATGCTGGTCCGCTTGGCGCCGATGTAGCTCAGCGTTTCCTCCAGCTCCTGCGGGGTGCGCGCCAGGATGGCGTGCCGGATCTGCAGCGAGACCTGGGTCACGTTGAGTTCCAGCTTGGCCATGGCTTCCAGCTGGGGCACCCGGCTTTCCCCCGTGTTGTCGGCCAGTTCGGCCGCGTCGTTCAAACTGATGTAAGCGAAAGCGGCAAGTGCTGCGAGCGCCAGCGAAATGGCGATGCTGACGGCATACAACCGCTTTGCGATCCCAAACGTAAATCCGGAGTTCATGTCGATGTCCTGAGTGATGGAGGCGCCAGGCTGTTTTCAACCCACCCATCGGCGCCGCGACGTGCAGGTTGGTCGGATGGTTCCCGTTTCCGCCAGGCAGAACGTGACCCATCGTTGTTTGAACTATCGACCGACTTGACCCCGGCTAAAGGCCGGATAAAGAGCACCGCACCGGTACAAATGTGCGATTTCTGGCACCCGGGCGCGATTCAGACGTGCCCGGACACGGGACGAAGGCCGGCATGGCACTGGCCTCGATCTACCCGGGCGCCCGCCAGCACCGCAGCAGCCCCCGGGCGACTGCACGGCCGGAGCCGCACGCGAGGCGGGCGGCGCCTCAGCTGGAGAAGCGGAACACCGCCGTGCTGGCCAGCAGGTTGGGCAGGGCGCGGACCTCGTGGCCTTCGTGCAGGCCGAAGCTGTCTTCGATGGTGAGGCCGTTGCGGCGCGCGAGCACCTCGAAGTCGCGGTAGGTGCCGACGCGGATGTTGGGCGTGTCGTACCACTGGTAGGGCAGGCGCTTGGTCACTGGCATACGGCCCTGCAACACCGCCAGCCGGTTGGGCCAGTGGGCGAAGTTGGGGAAAGCCACGATGCCCAGGCGGCCCACGCGCGCGGTCTCCAGCAGCATGGTCTGCGCGTTGCGCAGGTGCTGCAGGGTGTCGATCTGCAGCACCACGTCGAAGGCGTCGTCGCCGAACATGGTCAGGCCGCCTTCGAGGTTGAGCTGCAGCACGTTGACGCCGCGTTTGACGCAGGCCAGCACCTTGGCGTCATCGATCTCCACGCCGTAGCCGCTGCAGCCACGCGTGGCCTGCAGGTGGGCCAGCAGCGCGCCGTCGCCGCAGCCCAGGTCGAGCACGCGCGAGCCCGGCGGCACCAGCCGGGCGATCGATTCCAGTATGGTTTTTTCGCTCATGCCTGACCTCCTGCAGCCTGAGCCACCGTGTGCTCGAAGTAGGCCCGCACCGCCTGGTGGTAACGCGGGTCGTCGAGCAGGAAGGCGTCGTGGCCGTGCGGCGCGTCGATTTCGGCGTAGCTCACGTCACGCCCGTTTTCCATCAGGGCCTTGACCATCTCGCGGCTGCGCGCGGGCGAAAAGCGCCAGTCGGTGGTGAAGCTCACCAGCAGGAACCGGGCTTTCGCGCGCGCCAGCGCGGCGCTCAGGCTGCCGCCGTGTTCGCGCGCGGGGTCGAAATAATCGAGCGCACGGGTGATCAGCAGGTAGGTGTTGGCGTCGAAGTACTCGCTGAACTTGTCGCCCTGGTAGCGCAGGTAGCTCTCGATCTGGAACTCCACGTCCTGCGTGGTGTAGCGGTAGGCCAGCTCGGCGGTGTCGGCCGGATCGTCCCCGTTGGTGGTGCGCAGCGAACGACCGAACTTCTCGTTCATCACGTCGTCGCTCAGGTACGTGATGTGGCCGATCATGCGGGCGATGCGCAGACCGCGCCGGGGCAGGGTGCCTTCGCGCAGGTAGTGGCCACCGTGGAAGTCGGGGTCGGTCACGATGGCGCGGCGCGCCACCTCGTTGAAGGCGATGTTCTCGGCCGTGAGGTTGGGTGCGCTGGCCACCACGATGGCGTGGCGCACGCGCTCGGGGTGCTGCAGCGTCCAGCTCAGGGTCTGCATGCCGCCCAGGCTGCCGCCCATCACGGCAGCCAGCGTCTGGATACCCATGGCGTCGAGCAGGCGCGCCTGGGCGTTGACCCAGTCTTCCACCGTGACCACGGGGAAGTCCGCGCCCCAGGGCTGGCCGGTGGCGGGGTTGGTGTGGGTGGGGCCGGTGGAGCCGAAACAGGAGCCCAGGTTGTTGACGCCGATCACGAACCACTTGTCCGTGTCCACCGCCTTGCCCGGACCGATCATGTTGTGCCACCAGCCCTCGCTGCGGGGCAGCGGCTGGCCGTGTGCATCGGCGTGAAAACCTGCCACGTGCTGCGAGGCATTGAGCGCGTGGCAGATCAGCACCGCATTGGAACGCTCGGCGTTGAGCGTGCCGTAGGTTTCCACCACCAGCTCGTAGGCGGGCAGGACCGCGCCACTCTTCAACGGCAGCGGCGTATCGAATCGGAACGTTTGGGGCGTGACGATCACTGGTGCTTCCCTGCACGGCAGGGTCCAAAAACAAAAAACCCGGTGCCGCCAAGAGCGAGACCGGGAATCTCCCCTTTAGCGGCATTTCTAAAGCGCCCGCAATCTGGAACAAATCGGCGCTGGTGGCGAGTATAAATTGAAGCGCCGCGCTCGCGCAGCCCGCTCCGGGTGGAAACGCCGTGCCAGAACGCTTCGATCCGATGGTCCAGGCCCGAACCAGCCGGCCTCCGGATACGTGGCCACCCGGCCCAGAAAGCCCCCGGTGTTGTTATTCCGCATCGCGGAATGAACGGCTTGACGGAGCGGGAAAAAATGTCGCTGCGGGTGGGGCATTGGGCGCATAATGCCCACGCGAGGGTTTCAAACCTCGCTTGAACAAGTGATCGGTTGGTTTCGCGTGCTACAGGTTTTTGTGTGCTAACGGGGCTCCATCGCTATTTTTCTCAGTGTTATTAGGAGTCCCAACCATGGGCAACAAACTGTACGTGGGCAATCTGCCTTACACCGTGCGCGACGAAGACCTGCAACAAGCTTTCAGCGCCTACGGCTCTGTGAACAGCGCCAAGGTCATGATGGAACGCGACACCGGTCGCTCCAAAGGCTTCGGCTTTGTGGAAATGGGCAGCGATGCCGAGGCACTGGCCGCCGTTGAAGGCATGAATGGTCAGTCCCTGGGTGGTCGTAGCCTCGTCGTGAACGAAGCCCGTCCGATGGAAGCCCGCCCCCCCCGTACCGGTGGTGGTGGCTTCGGCGGTGGCCGCAGCGGTGGCGGCGGCTTTGGTGGCGGTGGCGGCAGCGACGGTGGTTTCCGCAGCCCCTACGGTGGCGGTGGCCGTCGTGAAGGCGGTGGCGGTGGTGGCCGCGGCGGTTACTGATCGCCCTCACCAGACCGCTTCAGCGATCTGAACATCCCAAAAGCCCCCAGGCTCCGCGCCTCGGGGCTTTTTTCATGCCCCCGGCTCAGGCGGTTCAGCACGGGTGTGCGGCTGAGGCTCCCGGTGCTTGCGTGGCCGCCCGGCCAACAGGCGGTCGTACAGCGGGTTGGGCAACAGACGCAACAGCTTGGCCACCACGCCCATCTGCCAGGGAATGACGCGGTAGCTGGTCTGCGCACTGATGGCGTCAAAGGCGCGGTCGGCGAAGGTCTCGGCGCTCAGCAGGAAGGGCATGGCGTAGCGGTTTTTCTGCGTCAGGGGCGTATCCACGTAACCCGGCAGCAGGGTCACCACCGCCACGCCGCTGCCACGCAGTTCGCCGCGCAGGCTTTCGCAGTAGGCCACCACGCCGGCCTTGCTCGCGCAATAGGCACCGTGCCCGGGCAGACCGCGAATCGCCGCCACGCTGGCGATGCCCACCAGGCTCCCGCTGCCGCGCGCCACCATGGCACTCAGGAAGGGATGGAAGGTGGCGGCCAGACCGGTGTTGTTGGTGGCAAAGGTGCGGGCCATCACGTCGATGTCTCCCCGTTCGGCCGTGTCCATGCCGATGCTGATGCCGGCGTTGGCGATCACCACATCGGGCACCCCCTGCGCGGCCAGGCACGCCAGGCCCGCGGCCACGATGCTGTCGGTGTCGGCCACATCGGCGCTGTAGACGCGGCAGCGCTCGGGTCCGTGGCCCTCCGCATCGGACCAAGCTTGCAGTTCGGCGCTGCGCCGGGCCACCAGCGCCAGCCGGAACCCCGCGCGCGCGAACCGGCTGGCCAGCGCCTGGCCGATGCCACTGGAGGCACCGGTGATGAAGACCAGCGGGGCGGAGGGGGGTGGATGAAGCGCTGCCATGGACTCAGGAATCGGGTCTGCCAGCCTCGGGGCGCAATGGTCAGCGCGGAGCGAGCTGGGCGCGCACGCGCCCGCTGAGCACCGCCACACGGCTGTCCCCGCGGTAGTCCAGCACGTCGGCGGTGATCTGGTCCCGGCCGCGGATCAGCAGAACGGGCCGGTCCGACTCGACGTGCTCGGGGTCCAGCGTGATCCGCAGGTATTCGCCATGGAACTCCATCCGGGGCTGCAGTTCGCCGGCGGCGTTGCGCCCCGCCTGCCGGACCACCGACGCATTGCCTTCAAGAACGAACACCGTGCTGTCTCCGTTGCTGGTCACTTTTTCGGCGGTGGCAACGGTCAGCAGGCGCTGGGGGTTGTACGAGCGGATGCGGGCCTCGTCGATTTCGATCGTGTCGGTGTCCGGGTGGTGTCGTGCCTCGACCCCATAGACCTCGGTGGTGAGCGCGCCAACCGGATCGAACACCTTGACCGAGAACCGGCGCATGAAATAGTCGGGCTCGTGGGTCGGCGGGCGGGCCGCCACCGGCAACTCAGGCTCCGGCGTGGAGGCCAGCAGCCAATAGGACGCCAGGGCCAGCAAACCCATGATCAACACCGGCAGGTAGATGGAGATCTGGTCCCAGAACCGGCTCGGGCTGAATCCCGATCGACGAAGCACACGGAGTTCAGGCACGCTGGGGGCGGTGGTGCTCATCGGGCGGCCATTTCCAGTTCCCACGCATAACGGCCACCGGCCACCAGCAGCAGGTCGCACAGCTCACGCACGGCGCCCGCGCCGGGCTGCCGCTGCGTCACATGGTGGGCCAGCGCCAGCACCTCGGGGTGGGCGGTGGGCGGCGCGCAGGCGAACGCGGCACGGCGCAGCAGGGGCAGGTCGGGCCAGTCGTCGCCCATGGCCGCGGCCTCGGCCCAGTTCAGCCCCAGCTCGGCCAGGATGGCCTCGGCCGCCGGGCCCTTGTCTTCGGTGCCGAAACGGGCGTGTGCCACGCCCAGGGCGTCCAGGCGTTTGCGCAGGGCGGCCGAATCGCGTCCGGTCACCACCGCGGGTGTGATGCCCGCACGCTGCAGCAATTTGATGCCGTGACCGTCGAGGGTGTGGAAACGCTTGATCGTTTCCCCGCTTTCCGTGAAATACAGCCCACCGTCGGTCAGCACCCCGTCCACATCGAAAAACACCACGCGCACGGCCTGCGCGCGCAGCAACAGCTCGGGCGCAAAGTTCAGTGTGGGGCGCAGCGGTGGCAATTCGGACAGGGACATGGGGCAATGCTAACTGGAGAGGATGCGTTCGAGTGGAGGGCCGCCAGCGCCGTCCCCCTGGGGGGAGATCGCGCGGCGGCGCAGGGAGTCAAATCACTTTCGCTCGCATCAGGTCGTTGCTGTTGAGCGCGCCCGACAGGCGGCCCTGCTCGTCCACCACCAGCACGCTGGTGATGCGACTGGCTTCCATCAGACCCGCGGCCTCCACCGCCAACGCGTCGGCGTGCACGGTGCGGGGGTTGGGGTGCATCACATCGCGCGCCGACAAGGTGCGCAGATCCGCGCTGCTGCCGGTCTTCTCGATCAGGCGGCGCAGGTCGCCGTCGGTGAAGATGCCCAGCACCCGGTTGTCCGCGTCCACGATGGCGCTCATCCCCAATCCCTTGGCGCTGATCTCGCGCATGAGGTCCATCAGTCCGGCCTCCCGCGAGACGCGGGGCACGGCATCGCCGCTGCGCATCACATCGCTCACATGGGTCAGCAGTTTGCGCCCCAGCGAGCCACCGGGGTGGGAGCGGGCGAAGTCGTCGGCCTTGAAGCCGCGCGCGTCGAGCAGGGCCACCGCGAGCGCGTCGCCCATCGCCAGTTGCGCGGTGGTGCTGGCCGTGGGCGCCAGGTTGTGCGGGCAGGCTTCTTTTTCCACCGAGGCGTCCAGCACCACGTCGGCATGGCGCCCCAGGGTGGAGTCGCCACGCCCGGTGATGGCCAGCAGGGGAACGCCCATGCGCTTGATGAGCGGCAGGATGGCGGTGAGTTCTTCGCTCTCACCGCTGTTGCTGATGCCCAGCACCACGTCGTCCGCGGTGATCATGCCCAGGTCCCCGTGGCTGGCCTCGGCCGGGTGCACGAACATCGCCGGCGTGCCGGTCGAGGCCAGTGTGGCGGCGATCTTGCGGCCAATGTGACCGCTCTTGCCCATGCCCATCACGACCACCCGACCCCGGCTCTTGAGCACCAGTTCCAGGGCGGTCACAAAGCGCCGGTCCAGGCGCAAGGCCATCGCGGCGACCGCCTGGGCTTCGATGTCGAGGGTCTCGCGCGCCAGGGACAGGGCCCGGGAGGGATCGAATGTGGGGGGCAGACTCATCCGCTGATTATCACAGCAGGACCCCGCCAGACCACCGTCCGGCGCCATCGGCGCCCGTTAACATCTGGTGATGAATTCGCTGGACATTGCCCTGCTGTACCTGCTCGCCGCCGTGCTGGGCGTGGTGGGGTGTCGCATGCTCAAGCTGCCACCCATGCTGGGGTATCTGGTGGTGGGCGTGCTGATCGGGCCCAACGCCTTGGCGCTGGCGCAGGATTCCGGCGGCATCCGGTACCTGGCGGAATTCGGCGTGGTGTTCCTGATGTTCGTGATCGGACTCGAATTCAGCCTGCCCAAGCTGCGCGCGATGAAGCGCCACGTGTTCGGCCTGGGTCTGTCGCAGGTGGCGCTGACCGTGCTGCTGACCACCGCCGCTTCGCTGCTGCTGGCACTGGTGCTGCCGGCGTGGTGGCACGTGTCGTGGCAGATGGCGGTGGCGCTCGGGGGCGTCATGGCCATGAGCAGCACGGCCATCGTCATCAAGCTCATGGCCGAGCGCCTGGAACTGGAGTCCGAGCACGGCAAGCGTGTGCTGGGCATCCTGCTGTTCCAGGATCTGGCCGTGGTGCCGTTGCTGGTACTGATCCCGGCCCTGGGCGCGGCCCCGGAGAACCTGCTGCCCGCGCTGGGGTGGGCCTTGTTCAAGGCGGTGATCCTGCTCGGCCTGCTGCTCACCGGTGGCCAGCGGGTGATGCGCTGGTGGCTCACGCTGGTGGCGCGGCGCAAGAGCGACGAGCTTTTCATGCTCAACCTGCTACTGATCACGCTGGGACTGGCCTGGCTCACCGAACACGCCGGCCTGTCGCTGGCCCTGGGGGCCTTCGTGGCCGGCATGCTGATTTCCGAGACGGAGTACAAGCACCAGGTGGAGACCGACATCCGGCCGTTCCACGACGTGTTGCTGGGCCTGTTCTTCATCACCATCGGCATGACGCTGGACTGGCGCCTGGTGCTGGACCGCTGGCCGCTGGTGCTGCTGCTGCTCTCGCTCTCGGTGGCCTTCAAGCTGGCGCTGATCACCGGCCTCACCCGCGCGTTCGGCGCGTCCATGGGCGTGGCGCTGCGCACCGGCCTGTACCTGGCGCAGGCGGGGGAATTCGGCCTGGTGCTGCTGACATTGGCGGGGCAGAACAACCTGGTGCCGCCGCAGCTGTTCAACCCCATCCTGGCCTCCATGGTGCTGTCCATGCTGGCCACGCCGTTCGTGATCCTGTACACCAACGACATCGTCACCCGCGTGGTCGGCAGCGACTGGCTGATGCAGTCGGTGCAGATGACCAGCATCGCGCGCAAGGCGATCAACACCGACAAGCACGTCATCATCTGCGGCTACGGCCGCTGCGGGCAGAACCTGGCGCGCCTGCTCGAAGCCGAACACATCCCCTACATGGCGCTGGACCTCGACCCCGACCGCGTGCGCCAGGCCGCCGCGGCCGGCCATTCGGTGGTCTACGGTGATGCGGCGCGCCTGCAGGCGCTCATGGCCGCCGGCCTGCACCGCGCCAGCGCGGTGGTGGTGACCTACCTCGACACCGCCAGTGCGCTCAAGGTCCTGCACCACACCCACGAGCAAGCGGCGAACGTGCCGGTGGTGGTGCGCACCGTGGACGATGGCGATCTGGAAAAGCTGCGCCAGGCCGGCGCCACCGAGGTGGTCCCCGAAGCGATCGAAGCCAGCCTGATGCTGGCCAGCCACGCGCTGGCGCTGGTGGGTGTGCCGATGCGGCGCGTGATCCGCGTGGTGCAGGACCAGCGCGATGCCCGCTACAGCCTGCTCAAGGGCTACTTCCACGGCGCCGACGACGATGGCGCCGATGAAATCGAACACGAACGGCTCAACACCGTGACACTGCCCACGGCCGGACGCAACGTGGGCAAGACCCTGGGCAGCCTGGCGCTGGAAGCCATCGGCGTGCGTGTCGCCAGTCTGCGCCGCGCCAGCGGGCAGCCCGCCCGCTTCGACGACGACACCGTGCTCGAAGGCGGCGACACCCTGGTGCTCAGCGGCAAGGCCCCGGCCCTGGCCCTGGCCGAAGACAAGCTGCTGACAGGCTGACACCGGCGCCACGCCCTTTCTGGCGCAGAATGACCGCTGCCCAGCCCGCTGTTCCCCATCCTTCCGCACACCATGGACACGTCCGCCTACCTCCGGTCCCACATCCGCACCGTCCCCGACTGGCCCGCGCCGGGTGTGATGTTCCGCGACATCACGCCGCTGCTGCAGGACCCCAAGGTCTTTCGGGTGCTGATCGATGCGTTCGTGCACCGCTACATGGACGCGGCGCTGCGCCCCACCGTCGTGGCAGGTCTGGACGCTCGCGGCTTCATCATCGGGTCCGTGCTGGCCTACGAGCTGGGGGTGGGTTTCGTGCCGATCCGCAAGAAGGGCAAACTGCCGTTCACCACCGTGCAGGAAACCTACGAACTGGAATACGGCAGCGCAACGGTGGAACTGCACACCGACGCGGTCAAGGCGGGTGACCGCGTGGTGCTGATCGACGACCTGATCGCCACCGGCGGCACCATGATGGCCGGATGCCGCCTGCTTGAGAAACTCGGGGCCGAGGTGATGGAAGGCGCCGCCATCGTGGACCTGCCCGAACTGGGCGGCTCCGACAAGTTGCGGGCTTCGGGCCTGAAGCTGTTCACGCTGGTCGATTTCGCCGGGCACTGAGAGCCCGGCGCGGCAGCGGCCTCAGAGTTTGCCGTACTGCGTGTCGCTCAGCGCCGAAAAGTCGCTGTGCGACTCGGGCACCGGCAGGTGCAGGTCCGCCTCGGACTGCTCACGGGCGGGCGCTTCGGCGCTCTGCAGCGCGCGGCGGAAGGCCTCGACCTCGTCCCGGGCCACCGTCTGCACACGCTCGGGCATGGTCGGGCGCGGCGGCACCGGAATCGAGGTGGCACTGATCAGTTCGGTTTCGCGGCGGGTCTGCGCCGACACGGCCGCCCTGAGCGCGATGCCATGCTGGTCGTGTCCGGGCTTGCGCCGCCAGTAGACCGAACCCACCGTCATCTCGTGGCGGGCGCTCGCGCTCGCCTGGATCCAGCGCTCGATCTCCAGCAGGTACTCATCGGGCATGGCCTCGGCAGGCAGCGCCAGATCAACAAGGACCAGGAACTTGTCGCCGTTGCTGTCCAGCGTGAGCACCTTGAACTCGTAGCTGGTGGAGAGCACGCCCCCCCGGATCAACGATTCGCGCACCACCGAAAACAGCTGCTCGCGGCGCAGGATGCGCCGCCCGCGCCGGGGTGAGATCAGGGGCAGCGTGGTCTGGCCAAACGACTTGCGCTGGCGTCCCCGGGAACCCTTGGGGGTCTTGGAGGAGTGGGGGGTGTTTTTGGCGCGCAGCCAGCTGAATAGGGACATGATGGAAGTGTGTGCAGGACAGCTGCGACCAGTATAGAGAAAAAGTGTCCATCGGTCGGTGCATTTCACACACCCCGTGTCGGCCATTCACGTCACAGCCACACGCTTGGGCTTGTTGTACATGCGGCGCGCCAACACGGCCGACATCGCCACCGTCAGGTCCAGGGCAATCTCCGGGTAACGGGTGGAAAGCTCACGAAAGCGCAGGGGTGTCAGGCACCAGAGCCGGCAGGCGCTGCCGGCATGCACCGTGGCACTGCGCGGCAGGTGGCTGAAGAAGGCCCCTTCACCGAGCAGCGATCCCGCCCCCACCACCGCGATGCGCACGCGCTCACGGCTGTCTTCGTAATGCACCGTCAGGCTGCCGCTCTCGACAAAGTACACGGTGCGGTCCTTGACCCCCTGCTCGATCAGCGCCTGCCCCTGCTGCAGGTTCACCGGCTGCAGGTAGTTGGCCAGCGTCTGCCACTTGGCGTCGTCCAGATTCAGCGGCACCGCATCCAGCGCATTGCTGTGCGCCATCGCGTGGGCAAGGCCCATGACATCGGCACGCTCGGTATTGGGCAGGGACGCATTCATCCCAGCACCATACCCGGGCGCGCGCGTTCGATGCAAGCGCGTACTTACCCCTGCTTACAGTTGGGTTCCGGGCGGTGGGCTTTTGGCGCCAGACGGCGACCGCGGCGGGACGGCTGTCGCAGCCACGCGAAACTCAGGCCCCGGGCCGATCGCCCCGCCATCGGCGCAGGCCGCCGGCCAAGGCCCGCAGCGGCGCGGTGATGCGCCAGGAATGGCTTTGCGCCACGGCGTCCATGTGCCGCTGCTGTCGCTGCAGGGCCTGCTGCAATCTCTCGATATCGGCCAGGCGGTCCTGGGCCAGGCGCCGTTGTTCTTCGAGCGCCAGCTCGATGCCCGCCATCTCGGCCTGGTGCCGCGCCACCAATTGCGCCCTCGAACGGTTCAGTCCCAGGAGATGGCGCGCCCAACCGACCGGTTCGGCCTCGGTCCGGCCAGACGGCAACGGCGCCCGGGAGGCGGCCTGTGCCCAGGGCCGCAGCACGGCGGGCAGGTCGAAAAAGGCCAGCGGCTGTTCGTGGCAGGTGGTGGCGAAGACCTGGTTGCTGCGGTCGATCGCAATGCCTTTGGGGCCCCCTTCCTGGGGGTTGTGGCGGCCGCGCAGGAAGCGGGCCTGGTCCACGGTGCGCAGGGTTTGCAGCGGCTGGAATTCACCACGCCAGCCGGCCTGGCCGTGGCCATAAAGATGGACGAAAGGTTCGCCCGCGTCGGCCACCAGGATGAAACGATCGTCGCTCGTGAAGCGCAGCCCGTGGGGGTAGCTGACCCCATGCAGCACGCCCGCGGGTCGGCTGTGGGGATGGAGCGTGGCGGCGTTGGGATACACGAAAACGCAGTGGTGGTTGTGGTTGCTCACGGCGATCCAGCGGCCATCGTGGCTGAGGGCGATGCCGTCGGGAATGTCCAGGCCATCGGCCAGCAGCACCGAGGCCATGTCCGGCGTGGCCGGCTGCTCCAGGTTCAGCAGGTGCTGGGACACCGTGTGTGCGTAGTTGTTGCACAACAGCACCTCGATCCAGCCATCGCCCAGGGGAGCGGCGGCCACCGAGCCGGGGGTGTGCGCGGCACCCAGCGGCCCGGTGCCGAGCATGCGCAACGGCTCGACATGCAGCGACCTGTCGGGCGGCGCCACCCGGGGAATGTGCAGCACCGGCGCTTCGCCCTGGCGGTTGGCGACGATCAGGGTCTGGTCGTCCGTCCAGAACACGCCATGGGGATAGACCAGCGCGTCCGAGCGGACCTCCAGGCAATCGATCAGGCGGATGGTCCCGCCCTGCGCGAGCGCCGGCACGTCGACGTCCAGCACCAGCAACTGGTTTTTCAGATGCCCCACCACGGCCAGCCGTTGGTTGTTCGGTGAAAAATGCAGATCCTCCGTGCGCCCGATCCGGGCGAGAGCGGACCAGACCCGTGCATCGGCCGTGCAGGGCAGGGGGCTCATGTCGCGCGCGTTCACGTCAGCGGCCAGGGGCATGGAAACATCCAGAGGCGGCGACGAGAACGTCGGATGAAACATGCTATTTCCCGATGCAGAAACGCGAAAAGATCTCGCCCAGCAGATCGTCGGCGCTGAATTCCCCGGTGATTTCACCCAGGGCGTGCTGTGCCAGGCGCAGCTCTTCGGCCAGCAGATCCAGGTGCTCGGCCTGCGCGGACAACCACACGGCCGCGCCATCGAGGTGAGCGCCCACGCGCTGCAGCGCCTGCAGATGGCGCTCACGCGCCATGAACAGCCCGTCGCCCGCGTGCTGCCAGCCCGCCAGCGTCAGCAGCCGCTGGCGCAAGGCCTCCAACCCGTCGCCCTGTCTGGCCGACAGCACCAGCTCCCCGTGCTGCAGGCGCGGCCCCAGCGCGGCGCGGGCGGCGTCGTCGATCTGGTCCACCTTGTTCCACACCTGCAGCACGGTGACGTCCGCCGGCAGGGCCGCAGCGATGGCGGCGTCGTCGGCCTGGTACGCCGGCAGATGGCAACGCGTGAGGTCGTGCAGAAACAGCACGGCGTCGGCCGCCTGGATCTGGCCCCAGGCGCGCGCGATGCCGATTTGTTCCACCTCGTTCACATCCGGGCTGTCGCGCAGGCCCGCTGTGTCGATCACGTGCAGCGGCACCCCCTCGATCTGGATCGTCTGCTGCACCACGTCGCGCGTGGTGCCGGCGATCGGCGTGACGATGGCGAGCTCGGCGCCGGCCAGCGCGTTGAGCAGCGAACTCTTGCCCGCATTGGGCTGACCGGCGATCACCACCTTCAGGCCATCGCGCAGCAGCGCGCCCTGGCGCGCCTGGGCCTGCACGCCGGCCAGCGCGTCGCGCAGGCGCCGCAGCTGGCCGGCGGCGTCGGCCTGTTTCAGGAAGTCGATCTCTTCTTCGGGGAAATCCAGCGTCGCCTCCACCAGCATGCGCAGGTGGATCAGGGCATCGCGCAAGGCGTGGATGCGCTCGGAAAACACGCCGGCCAACGAGCGGCTGGCGCTGCGCGCGGCGGCCTCGGTGCTGGCATCGATCAGGTCGGCCACGGCCTCGGCCTGGGCCAGATCGAGCTTGTCGTTGAGAAAGGCCCGCTCGGTGAACTCACCGGGTCGGGCCGGTCGCAGGCCGGGCAACTGCGGCTGCCCCTCGGCGGCGGCGGACTGCGCCACGGCGAGGCAGCGCGCCAGCAGCAGCTGCAGCACCACCGGGCCGCCGTGGCCCTGCAGTTCCAGCACGTCTTCGCCGGTGTAGGAATGGGGCCCGGGAAACCACAAGGCCAGACCGTGGTCGATCGGCTGGCCCTGCCCGTCCGGGAAGGGCAGGTAGGTCGCCTCGCGCGGCCGGAGATCGCGCCCGAGCAGGGCCTGCACGAACGGCCTCAGCCCACGCCCCGACACCCGCACGATACCCACCGCCCCACGACCCGGCGCGGTGGCGATGGCAACGATGGGGTCGCGGGAAGTTGCAAGCATAGGTAACAAGCATAAAGGGCAATGCCCGGAAACCAACAAAAAGGGCCTGCAAAGCAGGCCCAGCGACGGAAGACGTGCCTCCCACCAAGGACACCCAGGGTCCGGCTCCGCCGGCCCGAGGTGTCGTCCCCCCTCCCAGGGGGAGGCCGCGTCAGCGGCGCAGGGGGGTCACTTGAACTTCGGCATGTTGAACTTCAGCGGCACGCCCAGGCGTTTGTTGATGAAGGACTGCTGTGCGATGGTCAGCACGTTGTTGGTGATCCAGTACAGCACCAGGCCGGCCGGGAAGAAGAAGAACATGACCGAGAACATCAGCGGCATCATCCACATCAGCTTGGCCTGCAACGGGTCGGGCGGCAGCGGGTTGAGCGCGGTCTGGATCATGGTGGTGATGGCCATCACCAGCGGCAGGATGTAGAACGGATCGGGCGACGAGAGGTCGGTGATCCAGGCCATCCAGGGCGCGTTGCGCATTTCCACGCTGGAGAGCAACACCCAGTAGAGCGCGATGAACACCGGGATCTGGATCAGGATCGGGAAACAGCCGCCCAGCGGGTTGACCTTTTCTTCCCGGTACATCTTCATCATCTCCTGCTGCATCTGCTGCGGATTGCCCTTGAGGCGCTCGCGCATGTCCATGATGCGGGGATTGATCTTCTTCATCTTGGCCATGCTGCGGTAGGCGCTGGCATTGAGCCAGTAGAACGCCGCCTTGATCAGCACCACCAGCAACACGATGGACCAGCCCCAGTTGGCCACGAAGCCGTGGATCTTCTCCAGCAGCCAGTACAGCGGCTTGGCCAGGATGGTGAGCCAGCCGTAGTCCTTCACCAGCTCCAGGCCGGGGGTGATGAGCTCCAGCACTTTTTCTTCCTGCGGGCCGATGAACAGGCGCGACTGCACGCTCTGGCTCTGGCCGGGTGCGACCGCGGGCAGGGCGGTGATCGCGCCCACGGCGTACAGGTTGTTGTCGATGCGGCGGGCAAAGTTGTCGCGCGCCACACCGTCGGCCAGCAACCAGGCCGACGCGAAGTAGTGCTGCACCATGGCCACGTAGCCGTTGGTTGCGGTCTTCTCGAAACTCGCCTTGTTCTTCTCGATGTCGGTGAACTCGATCTTCTGGTACTTCTGCGCCTCGGTGTAGACGGCCGGGCCGGTGAAGGTGGAGTAGAACGGCGTCTCGCTGCTGAGCTTGTTGCCGTCGCGCACCAGCTGCAGGTAGAGCTGCGGGTTCACGGGCTGGCCGCTGTTGTTGACCACCTCGTGCTGCACACCGATGTCGTAGTGGCCACGGGTCAGGGTGTAGGTCTTGACCAGCTTCACGCCACCGACCTCGGCCGACTCAAAGCGCACCTGGAGTTCGTTCTGGCCATCGGCCAGCGTGGTGTTGCCCGGCACCAGCGTCATGGGGGTCTTGTGGGTCGGGAAAGTCCCGCCGATCAGACCGGTCTGGGCCACATAAGTGCGGTTGGCGTCCTGGGTCAGCAGGGTGAACGGCTGTTTCTGCTGGTCCTTGCTGGAGCCCGTGGCCTCGGCGTGCTTGAACAACTGCGCGCCGATCACCGAGCCCCCCTCGGTGTTGAACACCAGCTTGAGCACATCGGTGCTGACCTCGACGCGCTGCGCCACCGCGCTGGGCGCACCCGCCGGCGTTTCGCCATTCGCCGTCACACCCGGTTGACCCACCGCCGCCGGCAGGCTCGCGTCGCCGGCCGCGGCGGGCGCCGTGCCGGCCGGCGTGGCCGGGCTGGCCACCGTGGCCGAACCCGGGAAAAAGGTGGGTTTGTGCCCGTTGTGGATTTGCCACTTGTCCCAGATCAGGACCATCGAAAGACCAAAAACCACCCACAGGATGGACCGACGGATGTCATTCATGACGGGTTCTTCTTTTCTGAGGAAGGTGAAATCAGACCGGAAAACAGGCCGGGGGCGACCTCCGGGACCGGGTCGCAACCGCCTGCGCACCACGGCTGGCAGCGCCCCAGGCGCTTGAGCGTCAGGTAGCTGCCCGCCAGCGCTCCGTGGCGCTCCAGTGCGCCGATGGCGTATACCGAACAGCTGGGCTCAAAACGGCAACTGCTGCCCAACCAGGGACTGAGCAGCAGCCGGTAGCCCTTGACCACGCCGAGCAGACCCAGACGCGGCCAGTCAGACAGCACGGGAATCTCCTGATGCAACGGTGGTTGCGCGACCCGGCACTTCGACAGCTCCCCGGGGAGCCACACGCTCCAGCAACTGGACGAGTTCGGCCCGCACCGCGCGCTTGAGGGCGTCGGAGGTGGCGCTCACGAACTGCTGGCGACTGAATTCGCTGCGCAGACGCACCACCAGCGCCGCCTGGGGCAGACTGGCCGCCTTCTCGCGGGCCAGCTCGTAGATCTGGCGGCGGATGGCATTGCGCGTCACCGCGCGCTTGGCCCAGCGTTTGGGCAGGAGAACACCCAGCCAGGCATCGGCCACGGGAAACAGCGCCCGACCTTCGTGGGCGCTGCTCAGCGCCGCGCGGTGCAGGGCAAAGTGGGGGGTTTTGGCCACAGGGGAACCCGCCATGACGGCCTGGAACTGCTGCCGTGACCTGAGCCGCTGGACCACTGCTGAACCACCAGGCTCGGTCAGTGGATGGGTCGGCCAGGCCGACGCCGGCGGCACAGCATGCGCGGGCTCAGACAGCCAGACGCTTGCGGCCCTTGGCGCGACGGGCGTTGATCACAGCACGGCCACCACGGGTCTTCATGCGAACGAGAAAGCCGTGGGTGCGGGCGCGTTTGATTTTGGAAGGCTGGTAGGTGCGTTTCATGATGGCTCGGTAAAAATCGGGGAAACCCGCAATTATCGCAAAGAAACCCGATGTGCGGCAAGCACTTGGCGGCATTTCTCGCCGCGCCACCTCAGCATCGGGCAATTCCGGGAGCCCCGACCGGGGGGCCGGCGCGCCTTGTGGATAAGTCGCCGGTCGCACTACAATGCCCGGTCCGCCCCGAGTCATTTGTCCACAACAACAGCGCAACCGCCATCTCCAGCATGATCGAGGGCACACCCCCAGCCACCCTGTCCACCGACGTCCAGTCCCTCTGGCAGACCTGCGTGGACCGGCTGGCCCGGGAAATCCCCGAACAGCAGTTCAACACCTGGATCCGCCCGCTCTCGGGCCTGGTGTCCGAAGACGGTGCCAAGGTGGTGGTGGCGGTGGGCAACCGCTTCAAACTCGACTGGATCCGGGCCCAGTACGCGGCCCGCATCACCGCGCTGCTGGAGGCCGTTCAAGGCTCCCCGGTAACGCTGGAGTTGGCGCTTGCTCCGCGCGAAGGCCCCAGCCGCACGTCACCGGCACCGCGGACGGTGCAGGAACAGGTGCTGGCCGAGCTGCCCGATCTGGCGCCCGCCGAGGCCGTGAGCCCCAACGCCCCCAAGACCCGGCTCAACCCGGCGCTGACATTCGGCACCCTGGTCGAAGGTTCGGCCAACCGCATGGCGCGCGCCGCCGCCATGCACGTGGCCGGCAGCCTGGGCCAGCTCTACAACCCGCTGTTCATCTACGGCGGCGTCGGCCTGGGCAAGACCCACCTGGTGCACGCCATCGGCAACCATCTGCTGGCCGACCGTCCACAGGCCAAAGTTCTCTACATCCACGCCGAGCAGTTTGTGTCGGATGTGGTCAAGGCTTACCAGCGCAAGACCTTCGACGAGTTCAAGGAGCGCTACCACTCGCTGGACCTGCTGCTGATCGACGACGTGCAGTTCTTCGCCAACAAGGAGCGCACGCAGGAAGAATTCTTCAACGCCTTCGAGGCCCTGCTGGCGCGCAAGTCGCACATCGTCCTGACCAGCGACACCTACCCCAAGGGCCTGGCCGACATCCACGAGCGCCTGGTTTCGCGCTTCGATTCGGGCCTCACGGTCGCCATCGAGCCGCCCGAGCTGGAAATGCGGGTGGCGATCCTGATCAACAAGGCCGCGGTGGAAAACGCCGTGATGCCCGAGGAAGTGGCGTTTTTCGTGGCCAAGAACGTGCGCTCCAACGTGCGCGAGCTCGAAGGCGCGCTGCGCAAGATCCTGGCCTACAGCCGCTTCAACCAGAAGGAAATCTCGATCCAGCTTGCGCGCGACGCGCTCAAGGACCTGCTGTCGATCCAGAACCGGCAGATCAGCGTGGAGAACATCCAGAAGACCGTGGCCGACTATTACAAGATCAAGGTCGCGGACATGTATTCCAAGAAGCGCCCGGCCAGCATCGCCCGCCCGCGCCAGATCGCCATGTTCCTGGCCAAGGAGCTGACCCAGAAAAGCCTGCCCGAGATCGGCGAGCTGTTTGGCGGGCGCGACCACACCACGGTGCTGCACGCGGTGCGCAAGATCGGCGCCGAGCGGCAGCAGAACACCGAGCTCAACCAGCAATTGCACGTGCTGGAACAGACCCTCAAGGGATGAGCCCCGTGATGCCCGGCCCGGTCCAACGCACCCCCTGCCACAAGGCGCCGCGCATGCGCGGAACGTTTTGCCGTCTGCGTTTGCAAAACGGCGAAAATAGAGTGGTTTGGCCCCCGGCCGGCTTTCACGGGACGCCACCAGAGAGCGCCAACGGCGAGCGCACCCAGCCAACCAGAGACGAAAGAGTCTGACATGATCGTTTTGAAATCGACCCAGGACAAAGTATTGGCTGCACTGCAGTCGGTCGCGGGCATCGTGGAACGCCGCCACACCCTGCCGATCCTGGCCAACGTGCTGCTGCGCAAGACCGGCTCGGCCGTGCAGCTGACCACCAGCGACCTGGAGATCCAGATCCGCACCACGGCGCAGCTCGACGGCGACGACGGCAATTTCGCGACCACCCTGGGCGCGCGCAAGCTGATCGACATCCTGCGCACCATGCCGGCCGATCAGTCGGTCAGCCTGGAGTCCAGCGCCGGCAAGCTGGTCCTGAAAGGCGGCAAGAGCCGCTTCACGCTGCAGAGCATGCCGGCCGAGGATTTCCCGCTGGTGCAGGAATCGGCCAGTTTCGGCCCGGTGTTCAGCGTGCCGCAGAAGACGCTGAAGAGCCTGCTGGGCCAGGTGTCGTTCGCCATGGCGGTGCACGACATCCGTTATTACCTCAACGGCATTCTGTTCGTGGCCGAGGGCCAGCAGCTCAGCCTGGTGGCGACCGACGGCCACCGCCTGGCGTTCGCCAGCGCCACGCTGGACGTGGAGGTGCCGAAACAGGAAGTGATCCTGCCGCGCAAGACGGTGCTGGAGCTGCAGCGCCTGCTCTCCGACAAGGAAGGCGCGATCGAGATGCAGTTCGCGGCCAACCAGGCCAGGTTCAGCTTTGACGGCATGGAGTTCGTCACCAAACTGGTCGAGGGCAAGTTCCCCGACTACAACCGCGTGATCCCGAAGAACCACAAGAACATCGTCACCTTGGGCCGCGCGCCGCTGCTGGCCTCGCTGCAACGTACCGCCATCATGACGAGCGAGAAGTTCAAGGGTGTGCGCCTGAACATCGAGCCCGGCGTGCTGCGTGTGGCGTCGAGCAACGCCGAGCAGGAAGAGGCCGTGGACGAACTCGACATCGACTACGGCGGCGACACGATCGAGATCGGTTTCAACGTGACCTACCTGATCGACGCGCTGCAGAACATGTCACAGGAAATGGTTCGCATCGAACTGTCCGACGGCAACAGCTCGGCGCTGATCACCAACCCCGATGACAACGCCTTCAAGTACGTTGTCATGCCGATGAGGATTTGACCCCCCGGAACATGGACGCCCCCTGCAGCGCCTGCGGCGCTACCCCCCACTTGGGGGGGCGCCAGCAGCGGACCGGCAAAGCCGGATCCACGCTGGCCTAGGCGGGAGCCCGTCATGTCGCCACCTTTGTCCGACCCGCACTTTGCGGGTTTGGCGTTTCTAGAAGTCAGAGAGATTCACCATGTCCGAAGCCAACCAGCCCGCAGAACCCGGAACCGATGCCGTCCACACCGGTGAGGCAGGGTCCGCCAGCTCCAACTTCCAGCCCACCATCGACGCCCACCAGGCCGGTGCGAGCGAAGGCTATGGCGAAGGCGCGATCCAGATCCTGGAAGGGCTGGAGGCGGTGCGCAAGCGGCCCGGCATGTACATCGGCGACACCTCCGACGGCACCGGCCTGCACCACCTGGTGTTCGAGGTGGTCGACAACTCGATCGACGAGGCCCTGGCCGGCCACTGCGACGACATCGTCGTCACCATCCACAGCGACAACTCGATCTCCGTGGTGGACAACGGCCGCGGCATCCCCACCGGCGTGAAGATGGACGACAAGCACGAGCCCAAGCGCTCGGCCGCCGAGATCGCGCTGACCGAGCTGCACGCCGGCGGCAAGTTCAACCAGAACTCGTACAAGGTCTCGGGCGGCCTGCACGGCGTGGGCGTGTCCTGCGTGAACGCGCTGAGCCAGTGGCTGCGCCTGACCGTGCGCCGCGAAGGCAAGGTGCACCAGATCGAGTTCGCGCGCGGCTTCGTGCAGAACCGCATCGTCGAGCAGAACGCCGACGGCGTCGAGATCTCGCCGATGAAGGTGAGCGGCGACACCGAGAAGCGCGGCACCGAGGTGCACTTCCTGCCCGACTACGAGATCTTCCGCGAGAACGCCGACTTCCATTACGAAATCCTCAGCAAGCGCCTGCGCGAACTGAGCTTCCTGAACAACGGCGTGCGCATCCGCCTGAAAGACGAGCGCAGCGGCAAGGAAGACGATTTCTCTGGCGCCGGTGGTGTCAAGGGCTTCGTCGACTTCATCAACAAGGGCAAGACCGTCCTGCACCCCAACGTGTTCCATGCGCTGGGCGACCGCGCGAGCGACCAGGGCACCAACATCGGCGTCGAGGTGGCCATGCAGTGGAACAGCGGCTACAACGAACAGGTGCTGTGCTTCACCAACAACATCCCGCAGCGTGACGGCGGCACCCACCTGACCGGCCTGCGCGCGGCGATGACGCGCGTGATCAACAAATACATCGAAGAAAACGAGTTCGCCAAGAAGGCCAAGGTGGAAGTCACCGGCGACGACATGCGCGAAGGCCTGTGCTGTGTTCTCTCGGTCAAGGTGCCCGAGCCCAAGTTCAGCAGCCAGACCAAGGACAAGCTGGTGTCCAGCGAAGTGCGCGGCCCGGTGGAAGACATCGTCAGCCGCCTGCTCAGCGACTACCTGCAGGAGCGCCCGAACGACGCCAAGATCATCTGCGGCAAGATCGTCGAAGCGGCGCGTGCGCGCGAAGCGGCGCGCAAGGCGCGCGAGATGACGCGCCGCAAAGGCGTGCTCGACGGCATGGGCCTGCCCGGCAAGCTGGCCGACTGCCAGGAAAAAGACCCGGCGCTCTGCGAGATCTACATCGTCGAGGGCGACTCCGCCGGCGGCTCCGCCAAGCAGGGCCGCGACCGGAAGTTCCAGGCCATCCTGCCGCTGCGCGGCAAGATCCTGAACGTGGAAAAAGCGCGCTACGAAAAGCTGCTCACCTCCAACGAAATCCTCACCCTCATCACCGCCCTGGGCACCGGCATCGGCAAGGCCGGCGTTGAAGGCGGCAACGGTGGCACCGGCGCAGACGACTTCAACGTCGCCAAACTGCGCTACCACCGCATCATCATCATGACCGACGCCGACGTGGACGGCGCGCACATCCGCACCCTGCTGCTGACCTTCTTCTACCGCCAGATGCCCGAGCTGGTGGAGCGCGGCCACATCTACATCGCGCAGCCGCCGCTCTACAAGGTGAAGGCCGGCAAGGAAGAGCTGTACCTGAAAGACGCCCCGGCGCTCGACGGCTTCCTGCTGCGCATCGCCCTGAAGGACGCGAAAGTGGCCACCGGCGGCGCCACCAACACGGTGCTCGAAGGCGACACCCTGGGCGAACTCGCGCGCAAGCACCAGGTGGCCGAGAGCGTGATCGCCCGCCTGTCCAACTTCATGGACGCCGAGGCCCTGCGCGCCATCGCCGACGGCGTGAGCATCAACCTCGACAGCGTGGAACAGGCCGAGACCAGCGCCATCGCGCTGCAGGACAAGCTGCGCGAACTCACCACCACCGGCGTGCCCGCCGAAGTGACGGCCGAGTTCGACGCGCGCAGCGACAAACCGGTGCTGCGCATCAGCCGCCGCCACCACGGCAACATCAAGAGCAGCGTGCTCACGCAGGACTTCGTACACGGCGCCGACTACGCCGCCCTGGCCATCGCGGCCGAGACCTTCCGTGGCCTGCTCGGCGACGGCGCCAAGGTCATGCGCGGCGAAGGCGACAAACAGAAGGAAGAGAAAGTGGCGGACTTCCGCGTCGCCATGCGCTGGCTCATCAGCGAAGCCGAGCGCACCACCAGCCGCCAGCGCTACAAAGGCCTGGGCGAGATGAACCCCGCCCAGCTCTGGGAAACCACCATGGACCCGACCGTGCGCCGCCTGCTGCGCGTGCAGATCGACGACGCGATCGAAGCCGACCGCGTGTTCACCATGCTGATGGGGGATGAGGTGGAACCACGGCGCGATTTCATCGAGACCAACGCCTTGCGGGCGGGAAATATCGACGTGTGATCGTTTCTGCAAACCTTTCTGCAGGCCGCCGCTCCCAACGGTCTGCAGAAAGAAGTAAGTCTTTGATTTTTAAAAACTTCCTGGAATTGACCCGACGCGCCGCCAGCACCGCAATCAGCGGCGGCAGCAATGGGCTCTGCGCCTGTGCGCTGAGCGCTTCCTAGCTTTCCGCCCTGTGTCCGGCGCAGCTCACCGGTTCAAACCGGCGCCCGCCCCTGATACGCCGCCGCCACAAACGGCTTCACAGCTTCAAGCTCTTGCATTGAAGTCAGCACGATTTCCACATCACCAGTGCCCCAATGGCCGATGTTGCTGACGTTGCGAGCGTTCTTCATTGCGTGCAAAACGGGCGCCGCATCCAGGTGCAAATAGAGGAGCACCACCTTCTTGGTCAGCACCACGGTGGCGAAATTCTTTAGGCGCTTGAACGCCACATAGAGCTTGAGCTCTTTGCGCTGCACGTCGTCGCCCAGCGACATCGCGTAGTCCTCCAGCGAAGTCAACACAACGGCCAGGTCCTTGGGCAAGGTGCTCAGCTGTTCCGCGTAGGTCTTGTCCGTTCCCCCGCTGTTGGCAGCAGGCGCTGGCTTGGTGCCCTTGCCGGGCTTGGTCTTGCTGGCCGACGCCGTACTGGCGTTGGCCAGTTCAAACAGCAGCAAGTCGTCGCCAAACTTGCGATAGCGGATCAGCTCGATGTTGCGGTTCATCTGTTGCACCGCGTGCCCGTCGAACTTGGTGAAGTCGGCAGCAATGCAGACCAGGCGCGGCGCGCTCCAGTCGATGGCATCGGCCACTGCCTTTCCCACTTTCTCCAGCACCAGCAGCTTGAACTCGGCCTGGTGGTCCATCAACCAGTCCAGGTAGTAGAGCCCTTGGTTGATCACGTTCTCGCCCACCGAGCGCTTGTACTCGATGATCACCGGGCAGTGGTTTTCGTCCAGTCCCAGCGAATCGATGCGACCACCGTGCGTCTTGCCGGTGGAGTATTCGGATGCCAGGCAGCGGATACCGAGGAAGGTCTGCAGGTTGCCTTCGATCAGGTTCTGCATCGGCTTCTCAAGGTCGGAGGCAGAGCCTTGAAGCTCTGTGGCCTGGCCTTTGGCGATTCGGAAGAGTTTGATGTCGCTCATGGCAAGTCACATCGAAGAAGACGTTCATTGGGAGGCGCACCGCGCAGCTCTTCGCGCAGCCAGGGCCGCTGCTGGAACGCCGGTGGCGGTTGCGTGGTGGTCGTAACGATGTACTGAAAGGCAGTGGTCGAGGTACCTTCCAGCCCGTTCACCACATCAAACAGGCGGTGGTAGACGCTCAGGCCCAGATCGGCTTCGCGTGGGCTGTCGTGCAGCAGGAAGGCGGGCAGACGGGTGGTCCCCTGCATGCTCATGCACATCACCGCCAGGTCAAAGGCAATCACCTTCAGCGACTCGATCGCAGCGGTAGAACGCTCACCGCCCAGCTGGACCACCAGCTTCAATCCGTTGCCGTCAAGCGTTACCTTGCCCGAAGCCGTAGGCCCCACTGCGGCCTTGATGACCGCGTTGAAGTAGATGGACAAACGGGTGAACACCTCGACCTGCTGGTCGCGGAATGCTGCCAGCCGTTCGCGCTTGATTTCGATCTGTTCTTGCAGCTTCGCGACCTTTTCCTGAGCCTGCTCCCACGATGTCCAGTCGCGCTCCAGGCGCAGGATGTCGTCCAGGTTCTTTTTCCCCTGGCTCCAGGCCTGCGAGCGACTGTCACTCGATCGTTCTGCCTTCTTCAGCGCCTGTTGCAGCGTGTCTCGTGATGCTCGTGCGGCGGGTAGCTCCAACAGTGCGATGTTCGCGACCGTGCGGGTCGATTCAACCTCGGCTGCTTTCTCTTCGATCTGCTTCTGCAGTGCTGCGTACCGTTGGCGCAGCTGGTCGAGATCCGGCAGTTTGTGTGAAAGCTTGCATCCCTCAGCCAATGCACGGTCAATGGGGACTTCACAGATCTGGCAGGCGGGCACTTCAGCATCCCGCACACGCGCAGAACTGACCGGCAGTTCTGCCTGCAAAGCTTTCAGTAAGTTCTTGTGCAGTGGCAAGCTGCTGTTCGCCACCGCCAACTTCTGCTCCAGATCCGTCACCACTTTGGCGGCATCGCGTGCACGTTGCCGCAAGGCTTCCAGGTTTGAAACGTCCACGTTGGGGTCTGTTTTTGCCGCCTGCGCCAGTTTCTGGCGAGCCGCCTCCCGGAGCGCTTCCAGACCCAGCCGTCCTTTGGGCACGGCCGTTGGCTGCAGGCCCAGCGAACTCAGCACATCGGCGTGCAGCTGCTCACAGGACCATTGCCAGCGGGCGGCCTCGTTCTGTCGGGTTTTGAGTTCATCACCCTGCGCATTGGCTGCCGCCTGCAACTGCATCTCGTCGGGCGAGATCGCAGCGATCAGCGCCCGCATGGCATCTTGCAATCGGCCACGCGACATCGACCGTGTCGGCGATTCCGAGTTCGACTCCGCCGCACGCCAGTCCAGCACATGGTCGAACCGGCATTCCTGGTCCCGGGTCAGCCACGCCAGCGCCACGCGCCAGGCGTCGTGCAGTTGGTCTACCGGCATCAAAGCGGCGACCTTCTTCGTGATCACCTGCTGTTCGATCGCATCGATCAGCGGCGCCATCCCGGTGGGCTCGTTCAGGCGCTCGAAAAGCTGTTCAGGCAACGCACCCTGCACTGCGAAGTGACCACGCCCCACACCCAGCGGGCGCAACACCGCCCATGGCGATCCATTCAGCATCACCTCGGCCGACACCCAGCCATTCAGAAAGACAGTGCCGATGCTGAGCCGCTGTTCTTCCGGTGCGAAACGGTCCTCGCCCAAGCAGTAGCGCAACAACCGGCAAAACAGGGTCTTGCCGGCCCCGTGGCCCAGTTCACCGGCTTCGCTCCGGGTACCCATGTCGGCCGGATCGGGCGACCAGATGAAGTTCAGCCCGGGCCGAAGTTCAATGCTGCGCACCGGGTTGCCGGGTTCCTTCCAGATCGTGAGCCGGCGTACCCAGAGGGCTGGTTGCTCACCACCAGGAGGCAGAGGAACCGACAGTGGCATCGACTCAAACAGCTCAGGCTGCGCGCGCATGAACAAACTCCTGTACCTCGGTGTCCAACGCCGGCAACACCGCCTCCACACCGTGCGTTTGCAAGTAGTGCACCACCCAGCCGGCCCGTCCCTCAGGCCAACCCGCTGTTTCTACCTGCGTGGCATCAGGCCCCAGCGCCCAGGTACCCAGCTTGCCGGAACCGGATTCGACCAAGTCCCCGCGCGCCCGCATCTTGCTGGTGGAGTTGCGCCAAGGGGTGTTGAGTGCCAGTTGCAGGGTCACCACTTGCGAAGGCAACAGGGTTGCAGCATCGCCCACCAGTCGGCGCCATTGCGCTGCCTGTTCCGCCGGGAGTGCAGCCGTTAACAGACGCGGCTGCAGACACAACAGGGTGGCCAGACGGGCCGAGTCCTGCGGCATCGGTTGGCCCCAGGCCTTGAGCACCGCGGTGAGTTGCGCAGTGGCTGTGTGTTCGTCGGCGGTCACCTGCGCGGCCCATGCGCCAGCGGGCAATGTGGTCCAGTCGGACAAGGCGGCCGTCGAGACTTCCACCGTTTCAGGCTTGTTGGTCCGTGTCCGACCGCGCGCGGGTTTCAGCCTGTCGGGCTGTTTTCCGGCGATGCGTTGCAACAGGACGCTGGCTGGCTCGTCTTGCGGGTTCTGCTGGACCAATTCACCACGGAAGGCTTTGGCCAGTGTCAGAGGAGTAAGACGCCTGGCTTGGGCTGCTAAAGACATGTAGCTCGACTCGATGCGGTCGGCAACTGCATACAACCTCTCGACTCGTTGAATGATCTGGTCTTGCTCCTGGACTGTTGGGAGTTCAAGCTGTATTCGCTTGATGGCTTCAGCGTTGACGTTTGGTTGCGTCACAGCTGTCGCCGACAAACCGAGCTCTGCTTGGCCTTTGGGTGAGGCCAACCGGTAGTAAGCGAACCTTGTTCGCAGCGTTTCATTGAAGCGAAACCGAATCAGGTACGCACTGGGAATCGCCAAGTAAGTGCCATCAAAAACCGCCATGACACCGATTGATCCCGTGCGGGTCACCAGCAAATCGCCTGGTTTGACGCGAAATTGCTCAATCTTGTCTTTGGGCACGACCACGCGAGGGGTCTCAGCCGAAACATGTATCCGACCGACGCGATCCATGTCTGTAGTGCGAATGGTCGGGATTCCTGAAGCGCTTTGTGTGTATTCATCCTTGCCAAATCTTGGGCCGTAGAACGAGCTTTGGGTCATTTCCCCGATAGTGGTCTGAGTCCAAGGTTGCACCGCATTCAGTGCACGCCAGTCAGACGTCAAATCACCAGAGACAGCGGCGTTCAACACTGCGAGCCGGAATCTCTTTAGCAGCGCGGGGATCTTGTCGATGCGGTCGGTGCAAGCATCGATGCGTGCCAGCAATGCGTCAAGTTGGTCGGCGATGCGGGTTTGTTCCTCGCGCGGAGCGACGGGAATCGCGATTGCTGTAATGGCGGTCCTGCTCAGTTCGATTTGATTGGTGGTGCCATCACACATCTCCACAATCTTGTCTTGCACCGTCGGGCTCTTTATCCAGTTGAACAAATAGCGGGGCTCAAAGCCCGCGGTTGTGCGCACGATGGTGACGTGTGAGTCAACCACCTTGGGCGGCGTGCAGTCCTTCTCTTCCACCAAGTAGGCTCGCCCGACCGTGCCGGTGCCCGTGCTGTTCCAGAGGATATCGCCAGGTTTGATGTAGCGCGATTCATCCCACGCCTCGAATTGGTCGGGGTGTATGTACTTCAGGTGCTGACTCTGCAGCTCATCCCACCGGATGCACTTTTGGTTGATGACCGGCAGAGCACTTTGGGTTGCGTACTTTGGCGATTTCCCTCGCTGGATGTACTGCGTGGCCTCGCCAATCGTTGACCATGTCCAAGTTGCTGGCTTATCACTCATCGTTGCCACCTTCCAGCAGCAGCCCACGCCGCGCCAGCCGTTCGCGTGCTTCCACCAGCGCCTCATGAAGCCGCTGTTCCAGCTCGGCCTTGGGTGGCAGCTCGGTCCAGTACTCGGCCACTGTGATGCCGTCTTTGTGCATCTGCAGCAGTTCCACCTGTTCGCGGCTGGATTCGGCACAAAGGATGAGGCCGATGGGCGCTTCCTCCCCGGTCTGACGTTCGTGTTTGTCCAGCCACTTCAGGTACAGCTCCATCTGGCCTTTGTGCGCGGCCTTGAAGCGGCCGAGCTTGAGCTCGATGGCCACCAGCCGGCGCAGACGGCGGTGGAAGAACAGCAGGTCCAGGTAGAAGTCTTCACCGTCGATGACCATGCGCTTTTGCCGTTCGACAAACGCAAAGCCCCGGCCCAGTTCGAGGATGAAGGCTTCGAGCTGACGCAGAATAGCGTCTTCGAGGTCGGCCTCGTCGTGGCCCTGGCGCAGGCCAAGAAAGTCCAGGAAGTAGGGGTCTTTGAAGACGAGGGCGGGGGCCGCGTCGGTCGGTGCCGGCAACTGCACCGCCTGGGTGTTGGCGATCTCACTGCGCTCGTAGGCTTTGCGGTCGATCTGGCGGCGCAGCTCGCGCACGCTCCAGGCCTGCTCGGCGCACTGCCGGGCGTAGTACTGGCGGGCCTCGGCGGTTTTGAGCGGCAGCAGGTCCACCACGTGGCTCCAGCTCAATTGTCGCGACAGCGTCGCGACAATCTCCGGGTCGGGGAACACCTGGGCAAACTGCACCATGCGGCGCAGGTTCTTGGTCTCGAAGCCGCGGCCAAACTCTTGAGCGAGCTGCTGGCCGAGCCGGGTCATGACCTGGCTGCCGTACTGGGCGCGTTCACCGCCCAGCACTTCGGCGGCCAGGCGGTGGCCGACGCTCCAGTACAGGCGGGTGAGTTCGGCGTTGACGGCGCTGGCCAGCCGCTGGCGGCTGCTGGCGATGAGTGCGCGCAGTTCGGCATGTAGGCTGTCGGCCAGGGTGGATGTCAGCTGGCTCATGCCTGGGCCTCTTGCCCGGTTTCGTCGATCAACAGGTCGTCCAGCGCGGCGTCGGGGTCTTCGCCCAGTTCTTCGAGCAGGGCACGCAGTTCGGCCATGGCGCCACCCAGCTCGCGCTGCAGCAGCCGGGCCACCAGGGCCGGGTCGTCGCGCTGGGCTTCTGCCGTTTCGGCGCTGTCGTCCTTGAGCCAGGCGATGTCGAGGTTGTCGCCACGGGCGGCGATCTGTTCGCGGGTGAACTTGCGCCAGCGGCCGGTTTCACCGGTGTCCACGCGTTTGGCCAGTGCTGCGAGGCCACCTTTCGGGTCGTCGCCGAACACGTCTTCAAATTTGTCGCGCGGCTGGCTGGCGGGCGCGTCTGCCGGGGTGCGGAAGTAGTCGCGCGTGAACGGGGTGCGCTTGCCAAACTGGGGCATGTTGGCGCGCATGTCGTACACCCAGACCTCTTTGGTGTTGCCTTTGTCTTTTTCGCCCTTGGTGAAAAAGAGCACATTGGTCTTGACACCCTGCGCGTAAAAGATGCCGGTGGGCAGGCGCAGGATGGTGTGCAGGTTGCACTTCTCCATGAGGTCGCGGCGAATGTCGGTGCCCACGTTGCTTTCAAAAAGCACGTTGTCGGGCAGCACCACGGCGGCACGCCCGCCCGGCTTGAGGCTGCGGTAGATGTGCTGCAGGAAGGCGAACTGCTTGTTGCTGGTGAGGTAGGTGAGGTCGGTGCGGGTGGGCAGGCCGCCACCTTTCTTGGTGCCAAAGGGCGGGTTCGACAGGATGAGGGAGGCAGGCGGCAGCTGTTTGTGGTCGTCGCTCAGGGTGTCGCCATAGTCCACGCCGCCTTCAATGCCGTGCAAGAGCATGTTCATCAAGGCCAAGCGGTGGGTGTCTTGCACCAGCTCCATGCCGTAGAAGGTGTTGTGCCGGTAGCGGCGCTGGGCGTCTTCCTTGAGGCTGTCGAAGTCGTTGTGTTTGCGCAGGTGGTTGTTGGCCGCGATCAGGAAGCCGCAGGTGCCGGCCGCCGGGTCCTGGATCACGTCGCCCAACTGGGGCTTGAGCACGGTGACGATGCTGTCGATGAGGTGGCGAGGCGTGAAGTACTGGCCGGCGCCGCTCTTCTTTTCGGTGGCGTTGCGCTCCAGCAGGTTTTCGTAGAGGTCGCCCAGGTCGTCGCGCTGCACGCTGTACCAGTCGAGCGAGTCGATTTCGGTGACGAGTTTGCTGAGCGTGGCGGGCTTGGTGATGAAGGTGTTGGCGTTGGCGTAGATGTGTTGCACGGCACCCTGGCCGTGCAGGCCGTAGTCCAGCAGCATTTCTTTGTAGGTGTCGAGCCGCTCGGGGGCCGAGGCGCCGATCAGGTCGGCCCAACGCACGCCGGGCTGCAGCAGCTTGGGTTCACCCTTCTTGGGGGCCTTGAAGACGGTCAGGCGTTCTTCCTGTCCGGTCTCCTGCATCATCTTCAGAAACAGCAGGTAGGTGAGTTCGCTCAGGTACTGGTGGTAGGTGACGCCATCGTCACGCAACACGTTGCAGAGTGACCAGAGCTTGGCGCCGATGTCGAGCGCAGCGGTGGGGTTGGACATGGGGTTTCAGGGTTCAGCGTTGGGCAGACTGGGGCGGCGGGGCCCACAGCGCGTCGTTAAAGGCTCCCAGCACGGGCTGGAGTTGGCCATTGAATAGTTTGTCGAGGCGGTTGAAGCCGCCACCTTCGCGTTTGAAGATGAGGTCGGGGTCGTCGAGCGCGGCGCGGTCCACCAGCAGGTTGGCTTTGGTCTGGGCGGCGATGCGCTTGAGCCAGTCGCGCTGCGGGTGGGTCCAGGCTTTGCCTTGGGGCGGGTGGGTCAGCAGTTCTTGTAGGGCATGGTCCACACGCTCGGCATACGGGAGCAAAGCGTCGCCCACGGCGGCCTGGCGAATATAGCCAATGATGCGGGCGGCAATGTCCTGGTTGCTGAGTTCGCGCCAGGCGGTGGCCAGGCGCGCCTCGGTGTAGCCCGCCTGGTCCAGTGCCAGGACCAGTTCTTTGAGCTGCTGGCGGGTAAGGTCGCGCGGGCGGGTGAGCACGGTGAGCAGCGCGGGCAACTCGTTGCCGTGGCTTTCAATGAAGGCTTTGAATTCTTTGAGGTAGTCCTCAGGGCGGCTGGCCTTGCCGTAGCCGCGCTCGACGTTCTTCAGCTGGTCGGGGTGGTCCGAGACGTACATGCCCTGGCCATTGCCTTCGTGCTTGCGGTCGAGGATTTCGCCCAGATCGGGGTGCTGCGCAAACCACTTGGCCAGTTCGTTCAACGGCAAGGCCCTGACCTTTCGGACGAACTCGTCGGGTGTCATGCCCGCTTTGGTTTCAAAGTCCTTGGCGTCCTTGCCCTTGAGGTGGCGCTTTTTGACTTGGAACTTGGCCAGGAACTGGTCGCGCACCAGTTCGCGGGCCGCGTCGTCGGCCACGGTGAGCAGTTCCTTTTCGAGCTGCGCAAAGCTGAGCTTGGGGTTAACCACCACGGGTTTCATGGCGGTCATGTTCCCGATGTTTTCAAAGATGCGAACGGCGTCGATGACACGGAAGTTGTCCTTGGGCTCACCGTCAAAGTCGCACAAGCGGGTGGCACGACCGAGCATCTGGTCAAACAAGATGCGGCTGTTGACCTGGCGCAGGAAGACGAGGTTGCAGATTTCTGGGACGTCGATGCCGGTGGTCAGCAGGTCCACCGTGACCGCCACGTTGGGAAGGCGTTCGTTCTTGTAGCGGCGAATGAGTTCCAGGGGTTTGTCGGCGTCGCCCGTGATCTTCATGACGGCGTCGTCTTCCACCGCGCCGTATTGGGCTTCAAACGCCTTTTTGAGGACTTCGACCACCAGGTCAGCGTGGCTGCTGCTGACGCAAAAAATCAGCGTCTTTCGGCGCCCGCTGGGATCCAGTTCTTGAGCCAGGTACTGGCACACCACCTCGTTGAATGGGCGTGTGATGACCTTGCGGTTGAAGTCTTCGACCTGGAGCTTGATTTCGTCTGGCGCCTTGAAGAGATCGATCTGGTTCTTGGTCACGTCGTAGACCTTGACCTCTTCGCCCACGCGCCACGTCATGCCGTGGGTGGACAGCTCGGTGTAGAGCTGTATGGGCGGCTCGTAGTCGACGAGGAAGCCATCGACCACGGCCTCGCGGTAGGTGTACGAATAGACCGGGGGCCCAAAGATTTCGGTGGTGTGCAGTGCCGGGGTGGCGGTCAAGCCGATTTTGGTGGCGTCGAAGTAGTCGAGCACCCGGCGGTATTTGGAGATGTAGTCGTCAAACCCGCGAAAGACCATTTCGGTGTCTGACATCTCGCGGTCCAAGGTGTAGCCGCGGTGGCATTCGTCGATGACGATGCAGTCGAACTGGTCCACGGTGGGCGGAGCCACGCCATCGGCCGGAAACAAGACCCGCTTCATCATGCCTTGCACGGTGGCGACCTGGACGCCGGTGTCTTCGTCGGGCAATTGTTCGTCCAGCTCCTTGATGCCGAACACGTCTGCAAAGGTCTGCAGGCGCTCCATTCGGGTGTCTTTGAACGCGTTGGCAGCCTGGATGCCCAATGCGGAGCGATCCACCAGGAACAAGATGCGCCGAAATCGCTTGGCCTTGAGCAGGCGGTAGATCAGCGCGACACAGGTTTTGGTTTTTCCTGTTCCGGTGGCCATGGCCAACAGAATTTCGCGCTGCCCCTGGCTGATGCGGCGCTCGGTTTCCTGGATGGCGGTTTGCTGGTAGTGGCGCAGCGGAAAGCCGTAGTTGAAGGCGGTGTTGGTGAGCTCCTGGTCTGCGCGCGTCTTATCTCGACCGAGCAGCGCTTGTAGACCCTGAGGCGAATACCAGCCATCCAAAGCGTGAGCGAGGTTCTCGGGGCGGCGCAGGTCGCAGAACCATATGCCGCTCTTGGTGGCCAGTTGCCGTAGGTAGGGCCGGCCATTGGTGGCAAACACGAAGGGGATGCGGAACTCACCCCGTTCGCCCCAGTTTTCAGCGTGGAGCAAGGTCTCAGAGCTGACACCGAAGGTTCGGCTGTAGCGCTTGCTCTGCTGCAAGGCACCAGACACGTCCTTGGCTTCACGCTTGGCTTCCACGACGGCCAATGGCACCAAGCCCTTGAACAGCACGTAGTCGGCCGAATAGCCCCCGCAAGGCCATTCGGCAATGGCAAGGTTGCGGCCTTTCTCAGGACGGGTTCCTTTGCTGTGGCGCATCACTTCGGAGTCAGCCTCCCATCCCGCTTGACGAAGCTGTTGGTCGATGATCTGTCGCGTCTGGGTTTCGTCCAGTTGAACCAGCGAGGCGGCCGCATCCGCAGAAAGGCGTAGGGCCGTTTGGCTGGAGGGCACCGCGCTTGCTGCCACGGTCTGCAAGGTAGCCAGTTGCCCAGCCAATTCGGCTTTGGCCTGCTCCGACTCGGTGGCCAACTGCTCCCAAATGGCACGCTCCTCATCCAAGTGAGACAGCTGGATTTGCGCTGTGTGCAATTCCGTCTTGGCGTTGGCATGCTGTTGCTGAAAATCAGAAACGGCTTGCCGCAGCGCAGCCAATTCGCGTCGCAGTTCTTCACTCTCGTCCTGCGGAGGTGACGGCGGTAGAAACGGGCCGGATCGGAAATCAGGGTCTTTGAACGTGCGGTGAAACCACAAGCACAGTTGCCAGCTCAGACGAAGCGTGGAGAGCGCCGACGCATGGGTGCCCTCAAGGGCATGGTTGGCCGCGTTGCCGGTGACGCGAACCTGGTCGAGTACCTGTTTGATGTCGCGAGGAAGCCACCCCTCTGACTGCAAACGGCGAATCAGTTCGTACTGTGATTCTTCTTGAGAAAGGTAGATGCCTGCACGGGCAGCCAGCGATTGCGCGAGCAACTCGGCTTGTTGCCGCAGCTTTAACAGACAGGTATTGGGATCGTCCGCGAAATAGCGCTCGGCCAGCGCCCCAAGGCGCCAAAGCTGCTCCTCGTAGGAGCGTAGCATGTCGAAATTGGATCGGATGTTCCCGGACACTTTGGCCTGTTCCCTTTGGCTGGTGGCAATCGCGATCATGTCGCTGGCGACAAGCCAGACTGTTTTTCCTTATGGCCGCATCATAGGGTCGCCCGAGGCATCACCCGCCGGGACCGTTGCTAAACCGTCTCCCGCTGCTCAAACCCCTCAAACACCCCCTCGGCCTCACCCACCGCCACCTCACCCACCGCCACCCCATCCACCCGCGCCCCGCTCGGACCGCGCTGCGCCCAGTCGATGAGCGCCTGCACCGCCCACGCCGGGCCTTGGGCCACGGCTTCCACGCTGCCGTCCAGCCGGTTGCGCACCCAGCCAGTGAGACCCAGGCGCCGGGCTTGCTCGGTCATGTGCCAGCGGTAGCCCACGCCCTGCACGCGGCCGGTGATGCGCAGGTGGCGGGTGAGGCGGGTGTGGGTGGCGTCCGGTGGGTTGGGGTTCATGGTTCACCTCATGGGCGGGGACATGGGCACTCAGACCGCCGAGGCCGGCAGGCCGAACACTTTGTCGAATCCGAGGTTGAAGACGAAGGTGTAGACGAGGAAGAAGACGGACAGGCCGATGTCGAGCACCAGCGCCTGCCACAGGCCGATCTGCAACCACCAGGCGAACAGCGGCACCAGGGTGATGATGAAGCCGAGCTCGAAGCCGATGGCGTGGGCGGCGCGGCGCCGGAAGCTGCGGCCGCGCACGGTCTGGCGCGCTTCCCAGCGCTCGAAGACGGCGTTGTAGACCACGTTCCACAGCACGGCGATGAGCGTCGAGGCGATGGCGGCCACGCCCGCGCGCCCGACGCTGCTGCCCGAGCCCAGCGCCAGCCCCCCGCTGGTGATGGCGATGGCGAACAGCTCGTACAGGCCGACGTAGACGACCCTGCGGCGCATGCCTTGCAGGCCGGCCCGGGGATGGGTGTGTGTCATGGGGTCAGGCCCAGGAAGCTGTCGAGGATGTGGAAGTGGTCGTCGTGGAAGCGGTCTTCCAGGGCGGCGAGCTCGCCGATGGGCACCCAGGTGGCGGACAACGCGTCGTCGCTGCCGCTCACCTCGGGCAGGCGGCGCGCGCCCAGATCGAAGTGGTGGGCGTGGGTGATGACGCGGCCGCGCTGGCTGCGGTCCGGGTGGTCGAACACACGCACGCCTTTGAGCGTGTGGGCAATGTCGCCCGGCAACAGATGCAGGCCGGTCTCTTCCTGCAGCTCGCGCAGGGCCGACTGGTAGACCGTCTCGCGCTGCTCCAGAAAGCCGCCGGGCAGCGCGTACAGGCCCTTGCCGGGCGCGCGCCCGCGCACGATGAGCAGCACATGGCCCGCGCATTCGATCAGCGCGTCCACGGTGACGAACACGGGCGGATACGGCGCGCTGGCCCACAGGGCGCGTTCGCTGCGCAGGCTGGCCCACTCGGCCGCGAGCTCGCGGTAGCAGGGCAGCTGCGCCCAGGCGCGCAGGAAGCCGAGCGTGGACGGCGGCGCCTGGCTGACCAGGGCCGCGAGCGCGGGCTCCAGCGGCTGGCCGGCGGCGCCGAAGAAGGCGTCGCGCAGGGTGCTGGAATGCATGTCGCCCTGGCTGCCCACGTCGTCGAGCAGCCAGCCGGGGAAGTCGCTCAGGTACTCGCTGGTGGCATCTTTGCGGTGGCCCACGAGCACGGTCTGGCCCGCGGGCAAGTCACCCAGCTGCGCCCGCACGCCCTGGCGCACCGCGGCGACCCAGCGTCGTCCATCGAAGTAGTCGCGCACGGGCACGAAGCCCACGCGCCCGGCCTCTTCGGCTGTCAGCGCCAGCCGGATCATCTCGACGCGCTCTTGCCAGGTGAACGGGTTCTTGGGTGTGCGCGCCTGGAACGCGGAGCCGATGACGATGACCACGCGCGGCGCGAGCAACAAGGCGCGGTGGATGACGGCGAGCTGGCCGTGGTGCAGGCCCTGGAAGCGGCCGATGCAGACGGCGCCGGTGAATCTGTGTTCGGTGGCGTTCATGGTGTTCAGAAGTGTTGCGCGGCGATGGGCATCTGACGGCCCGAGCCAAAGGCGCGGGCACGCACGCGGATGACGGGCGGGGCCTGGCGGCGTTTGTACTCGCTGCGCGCAACCATTCGGCGGATGCGGTCCACCAGCGCGGCGCCATCGGGCCGGTGCACGAGTCGGGCCACAAAGGCCCCGACCTGTTCGCGTTCCTCGTGGACCAGGCCGTGGCCTTCGATCAGGTGCTTGAGCACTTCGTCGAGCACCTCGTAGGGCGGCAGGCTGTCGGTGTCCTTCTGGTCGGGCGCGAGCTCGGCCGAGGGCGGCTTCTCGATGATGGCGCGCGGGATGATCTCGCGGCCCGCGGCCTCGTTGAGGTGGCGCGCGAGCGCGAACACCTCGGTCTTGTAAAGGTCGCCAATGAGGCCGAGGCCGCCGTTGGTATCTCCATACAGCGTGCAGTAGCCGACCGACATTTCCGACTTGTTGCCGGTGGTGAGCAGCAGGTGGCCCCAGGTGTTGGAATATTCCATGAGGATGGTGCCGCGGATGCGGGCCTGCAGGTTCTCCAGCGCCAGGCCTTGCAGCGGCGCGCCGAAGGCGGCTTCAAAACCGGCGCTGTAGCCCTGCACGAGATCGGCGATCGGGTGGCGGTGCAGGCGCACGCCGAGGCCATCACACAGGGTTTGCGAGTCGTCCACCGAACCGGCCGACGAGAACACCGAGGGCATGGTGATGGCGGTCACGCGATCCGGGCCGAAGGCTTCGGCCGCCAGCGCGAGGGTGATGGCCGAGTCGATGCCGCCGGACGAGCCGACCACCGCCTGCGTGAAGCCGCAGCGGCGCGCGTAGTCGCGCAGGCCGAGCACGATCTGCTGGCGGTAGAAGGCCATGGTGGGCAGGCCATCGCTGGCCACGGTGGGCAGGGGCTCGCCGTCGGCGGCCTTGAAGCCGTGGGCGTCGATGCGCAGCGTGGTCACGTCTTCCTCGAAGCGGCGCGCTTCGAACACCACGCCCGCCTTGGGGTCGACGGCGAAGGACGCGCCGTCATACACCAGCTGGTCGTGGCCACCGACCTGGTTCACGTACAAGATGGGCAGGTGGTTGCGGTGGCTGGCGGCGGCGAAGATCTGGTGGCGCTGTTCGCGCTTGCCGATGTGGGACGGGCTGGCGTTGATGGAGATCACCACGTCGGGCGCGGCATCGCGCAGGCGCTGAAACGGGTTGACGGCGTAGGCGCTGCCGTCGTCGTTCCAGCCGTCTTCGCAGATCAGGAAGCCCACCTGCGCGCTGCCGATGCGCAGCACCTTGGCCACGTCGGGGCCGGGCTCGAAGTGGCGGCGCTCGTTGAAGATGTTGTAGGTGGGCAGCAGCTGCTT
>Ga0156085_1099_pt1 | contig 38754 bp, 36 predicted proteins | sample RifCSPlowO2_02_FD_107738 | JGI IMG/M metagenome (GOLD analysis project Ga0156085, IMG submission 107738) | Burkholderiales bacterium RIFCSPLOWO2_02_FULL_67_64 | reverse complement strand
GGGCGGCGCCTGTTTGAAGCGGCCACCGGTCGCAAGGCCTTCGTGCTGGTGGAGGGCGGCTCGCACCACAACACCAACTCGGTGGGCCAGCCGCAGTACCGGGCGGCGCTGAGCGAGCTGTTCGGATTGAGATGAAACACCCCTGCCGCGCTTCGCGCGACCCCCTCAAGGGGGCGGCACTGGCCGTCCGGCAAAGCCGGCCCTGCGGTGCCCTTGGTTGGACCGTTACACGCGCTGGGGGTGGCGCTCCGGCGACCCGTCGGCCCGGTGCGCTTCTGCTACCCTCGACCGGATGTCCGCCAAGCCTTCTTCCATGTCGCCCGGCCTGATCGTGCTGGTGCTCGCGCTGCTGCTGGGTCTGCAGCCCATCACCACCGATCTGTACCTGCCCGCCCTGCCCGCGCTGACCGACGGCTTTGGCGCCTCGATGTCGCAAGCGCAGCTCACGCTGACCTCGCTGCTGCTCGCTTTCGGCCTGTCGCAACTGGTGTGGGGCCCGCTGTCGGACCGCTTCGGGCGCCGCCCCATCCTGCTGCTGGGCACAAGCCTCTTCGTGGTCGCGTCGATCGGCAGCACGTTTTCGCCGTCGATGGAACAGCTCATCGTCTGGCGCATCGTGCAGGGCACTGCCATGGGCGCGGGGGTCATGTGCGCGCGCGCCATCGTGCGCGACCTGTACGCCCCCACCGAAGGCGCGCGGATGATGTCCAAGGGGCTCACCGGGCTGGGCGTGATCGCCTGCGGCAGCGCGCCACTGGGCGGCCTGCTGTCCGAGCAGTTCGGCTGGCGCGTGGCCCTGATGGCGCTGGCCGTGTTCGGCGCCATCACGCTGACCCTGCTGGTGTGGCGCTTCGAGGAAACCCTGCAGCAGAAAAACCCGCGCGCGCTGGAGCCCGCCACCCTGCTGCGCACCTGGGCACAGATCGCGCGCCACCCCACTTTCTGGTCTTTTGCCCTGCTGGCCACCACCACCTACGGCGGGCTGTTCACCTTTCTGGCGGCATCCTCGTTCGTCTTCATCAAGGTGCTGGGCCTGAGCAAGACCGTCTACGGCCTGCTGATGTTCACCATGTCGCTGAGTTACATCGTGGGTACCTTGGCCTGTCGCCGCCTGCTGCCGCGTTTTGGCGTGCGCCGCACGGTGGCGATCGCCGGGTTCTTCACGCTCGCGGGTGGCACGCTCATGGGCGTGATCGGCCTGCTGGGGGTGCAGAGCCTGTGGGCCATCATCCTGCCGTTCTACCTGTTCATGCTGGGCCACGGCGTGCACCAGCCCTGCGGCCAGAGCGGCGCGGTGAGCCCGTTTCCGCAAGCGGCCGGCGCGGCCTCGGCGCTCAGTGGTTTTCTGATGATGGTGGCCGCCTTTTTCATGGGTGGCTGGCTGGGCAAAAGCCTGGCCGCCACCGGGGATGGTGCGGGCACGGTGCTGCCGCTGACCAACGGCGTGTGGTTCTGGAGCGTGCTGGTGGCCGCCACGGCCTGGACGCTCGTCCAGCGCCACGGTGAGGAAGCCCCCCCTGCGCCGCTTCGCGTCTTCCCCCCCCAGGGGGGGGACCACACCAGTGGCCCGGCAAAGCCGGCTCCACGGTGTGTGCTGGAAGCTGGCCAACAGCAGCCTGACTCAACTGAACCCTCTCGTGCCAACCCATGAGCGGACCACCATCGCTGGTCAGTTGCATCGCCATCGCCGGCCCAACGGCCAGTGGTAAGAGCGCGGCCTCGCTGGCCATTGCGCAGCGCTGGCCGGTGGAGATCATCAGCGTCGATTCCGCGCTGGTGTACCGCGGCATGGACATCGGCACCGCCAAGCCCACGCCAGCCGAGCTGGCCCAGGTGCCGCACCACCTGATCGACATCCGCGACCCGCTGGAGGCCTACAGCGCGGCCGATTTCGTGGCCGATGCCACGCGGCTGATCGACGACATCGCCGCGCGCGGCCGCACGCCCTTGCTGGTGGGCGGCACCATGCTGTATTTCAAGGCGCTCATGCAGGGCCTGGACGACATGCCCCGCGCCGACCCCGCCGTGCGCGCGCGCATCGAAGCGCGTGCCCGCGCGCTCGGCTGGCCCGCGCTGCACGCCGAACTGGCGCGGGTGGACCCGGTGACGGCCGCGCGCCTGTTCCCCAACGACTCGCAGCGCATCCAGCGTGCGCTCGAGGTGTTCGAAATCTCCGGCCACCCCCTGTCGGGGCTGCAGACCGGTGGCACGGCGCACAGCAGCCCGCTGGCCCCCCACGCCCTGCTCTCGCTCGAACCCCTGGACCGCGCCTGGCTGCACGCGCGCATCGCGCAGCGCTTCGACGCCATGCTCGCCACCGGCTTTCTGGACGAGGTGCGGCGGCTGCGCGCGCGCGGCGACCTGCACACCGAACTGCCGTCCATGCGCTGCGTGGGCTACCGCCAGGCCTGGGACGCGTTGGACGCCACGGGCGACGCGCTGGACGATGCCGGCCTCGCCGAACTGCGCGACCGCGGCATCTTCGCCACCCGCCAGCTCGCCAAACGCCAGCTCACCTGGCTGCGCTCCATGCCCGGGCGCCAGATCATTGCCTGCGACGCGCCCGACGCCCTGGCGCGCGTGATGCAATCGGTGCAGGATCTGCTGGGGCCACCCACCCAGGCCTGAACCGCATCACACCATGCTGCGCCGCCTGATCAACCGCCTGCCGCCGGCCCTGCGCTGCCATTGCACGCTGGGCCATCTGGTCTGGCTGGTGGTGCTGGTGGTGGTGTTCCTGCTCTGGGGGCATGGGGCATGAGTGCCGCCCGGCCGTTCCGAAGGCGCTCAGCCCCGCAGTGCGCAGCACGGAGGGTAGTCCAGTGAGCTCGCACCGCGGCCCGCAGGGCGAAGGTATTCCAGTGAACCCGGCGAGCCTGCTGGTGCAGAACCTGCACAAACGCTACGGCGACACCCCCGTCTTCAGCCGCGTCAACCTGCGTGTGGAGCCGGGCGAGTTCATTGCCATCGTGGGCGAGTCGGGCGTGGGCAAGTCCAGCCTGCTCAACTGCCTGGCTGCGCTGGACGACTGGAGCGAAGGCACGATCACGCACAACGGCGTCGATCTCGGCACGCTCAGCGAAACCCAGCGCGCCCACTGGCGGCGCGAACACCTGGGCTTCGTGTTCCAGGCCTTTCACGTGCTGCCGCACCTGGACGTGGCGCAAAACGTGGGCCTGCCCCTGCTGCTGCTCAAGCGCCCCGACCCGGCACGCGTGGCGCAGATGCTCGAAGCCGTGGGTCTGGGCGGCCTGGGTGAGCGCCTGCCGGCCCAGCTCTCGGGCGGCCAGTTGCAGCGTGTGGCGATCGCCCGCGCGCTGGTGCACCGCCCCAGCCTGCTGCTGGCCGACGAACCCACCGGCAACCTGGACCCGGGCACCGCCACGCAGGTCATGGCCGTGCTGCAACAACAGGCTGCCGAAAGCGGCGCGGCACTGGTCCTCGTGACGCACTCGGAAGCCGCGGCGGCGCGGGCGCAGCGCGTGCTGCGGCTGACAGCCTCGGGCTGTACCTGACGCCACGGCCCGGGTGAGCGCCGGGCGGCGCGCGCCCACCCGACCTCCGCGGGCCACCCGCCCCCGCAGCCCCGTCATGGCCCCGGGCAGGCGGCAACGCCCCTCGTTCAGCGGCGCATCACCCCCTCAAAAAACGCCTACCACAAGCCGCCAAGCAGTGGTATTTCCATGCCAGAAAACCCCTCCATAACCCAATGCAAACCTTTGCAATATTCGGGCTTTCCATACCTGTGGTAACGGGACAAATTTGTTGGTTACGTTACGGTTACGTACCGGGTTTCGAGGGTTTACACCAAATGCAACCGTTTGCTCGAATGATCGAATACGGCCACCTTTTCCGGCTGTTGCGTTTTGTTTCACATGCGCCAACGACAGGAAAGGGCCTTCATCCATAAAACCCCCGGAGCAACACATGTCTCACGTTTTCAAACTGGCTGCCCTGGCCGCCCTCTGTGCCACCGCCGCCGCCGCCCACGCTGAAGTCGGTTTCGACGCCAACCTGGAACTCGACACCACCTACACCAACGCGGTCGATGCGCCCGCCACCAACGCCCGCGAAAGCGACCTGTCGATGGGTGGCCGCGTCGAGCTCAACGTCGGTGCCAAGGCCACCAACGGCGACGCCTTCGTCACCGCCCGCGCCAGCCTGCTGATGAAGAAAGACGGCGACTCCAGCATGGACGACATGTGGGTGCAGTTCGGCAACGCCGGCATGGACATCAAGATGGGCCGTTTCGAAGCCATGGACCTGTTCCCCCTGGGCAAGGACACCGTGGTTGAAAACAGCGGCTACGGCGGCTACCACGCCAACAAGCTGCGCGGCCGTTTTGGCAGCGACACCGCGCATGGCGCACTGGGCTTCAACGCCGGCCCCGCCCGCATTGAAGTGGGTCTGGTCTACAGCAAGGACACCGACGCGGTTCGCGGCGTGCGTCCCGCGGTGAGCTACACCACGGGCCCCATCACCCTGCGCGCCGGCGTGGAGTCGGTCAAGGTCGTCGGCGGCGGCGACAGCACCAACGGTGTCGGCCTGTCCATGGGCTACGCGCTGGACAAGGACAGCAGCCTGAACCTGAACTTTGCCAAGATGGAGGACGACAAGTCCTTCGGCGTCAACGCCACCTTCGGCCCCGCCGGTGTGGGCGTGATCCTGGACAAGGGTGCCAACTCTGCCAAGAACACCACCTTCTACGCGGCTTATGCCCTGCCGCTGTTCGGCGTCAAGGGCGCCACCATCACCCCGGCCGTCAGCTTCGCCAAGGGCGGCACCGGCACCGACAACCAGTTCGCTGCCCGCGTGCGCATCAACTACGCGTTCTGACCCACGCGTTTCGCGGGCGAGGGGCCAGGCCCAGCCCGCACCGTTTTCTTCAAGGCAATCAGTTTCGCCCGGCGCTTCCAAGCCCGGGCGTTTTTTTGGGACGAACGCGGTACCGGGGTATCCGCTGCGCGACCGGTGCACGGCCCCATGGGGTGAAATAATGAAACGATGTCACGCACCCCTCCATCCCTTCCCCCGATGCCCCCCACCACCGACGCCACCGACACCACCCCCGCTGCCCTCACACCGCCAGACAAAGGGCGCCGTCGCGTGCAGATGATCGACATCGCGCGCATGGCGGGTGTTTCCACCTCCACCGTCTCGCGCGCACTCAGCGGCAGCTCGCTCATTCCCGAGGCCACGCGCAACCGCATCACCGAGCTGGCACGTTCGCTCCACTACCGCGTCAACGTGGGCGCGGCCAATCTGCGCAAGGGCGACGTGCAGACCATCGGTGTCGTGCTGCTGAGCGACAGCACGCAGATGATCTCGGACCCTTTCGTGCTGGGCATCCTGGGCTCGTTGACCGACACGGTGAACGACCTCGGCATGAATCTTCTGCTGACCCGCCTGCAGGAAAACCGCGAGGACCAGATGCGCTCGATGGTGGAGTCGGGCCAGGTCAACGGCCTGGTGGTGATCGGCCAGCTCTCCCTGCACGACCACCTCAATGAGCTGGTGCAGCAGGGCATCCCCATGGCGGTGTGGGGCGCCAGCCTGGGAGACGCCCTGTACCCAGTGGTGGGCGGCGACAACCTGCGGGGGGGCTACCTCGCCACGCGCCACCTGATCGAGAAGGGCTGCCGCCGCATCGCCTTCTTCGGCGACACCAACCACCCGGAGGCAAGCCTGCGCTTTCAAGGCTACGAGCGGGCCCTGCAAGAGGCCGGCCTCGAAGCCGATCCCCGCCTGCGGCAGCACTACCTGTTTGGCGACGCGCGCATCCGGGAAACCATCGAAGGCTGGCTCAACCAGCATCTGGACTTTGACGCGATCTTTGCCTGCAGCGACGTGACGGCCATATCGCTCATGGGTGCCTTGCGCGAGCGTGGCATTCCGGTCCCCGGGCAGGTGCGCGTGGTTGGTTACGACGACATCCTGCTGTCCATGCACGTCCACCCCACGCTCACCACGGTGCGCCAGCCCATCGAACAAGCCGGCCGAGCGCTGGTCGCGCTGCTGTTCGAGTCCATCGCCGGCGCCCCCCGCCGCAACATCGTCCTGCCCACCGAGCTGATCGTCCGCGACAGCAGCCTTTAGCAGGGTCTGACCGGGCCTGCACCCGGTTTTCCAGAAGAATGCGGCAACGGGGCGCGCGGGGCGTTACCCCCTACCTTGCGCCGACCTCATGCGACCGCCGAATGAGCGCACCAATGTTCTTCTAAGGGTAATTACCAGCATGCAATCGTTTGCATTGGTGCTTTAATTCATTTTCTCCAGAGGCTACATTCACCACCAACCATCAGGTTCCCGCGACCCATCACACGTCCATGAGCCAATCCAATCTGCGCTTGCGCAACATCCAGAAAAGCTACGGGAAGGTCCAGGTCATTCACGGCGTGGATCTGGACATCGAGCCAGGCGAATTCGTGGTGTTCGTCGGCCCTTCGGGCTGCGGCAAGACCACGCTGCTGCGCATGATCGCGGGCCTCGAAGACATCACCGGGGGCACCCTCTCCATCGCCGGTCAGACCGTGAACGATCTGCCGCCCAGCGAGCGCGGCGTGGCCATGGTGTTCCAGAGCTACGCGCTCTACCCGCACAAGACGGTCTACGACAACATGGCCTTTGGCCTGAAGATCGCCAAGGTGCCCAAGCCCGAAATCGACCGGCGGGTCCGTGAGGCCTCGGAGATTCTGCAGATCACCGAGTACCTGGAGCGGCTGCCCAAGGCCCTGTCGGGCGGGCAGCGCCAGCGCGTCGCGATCGGCCGCGCCATCGTGCGCGATCCCAAAGTGTTCCTGTTCGACGAGCCGCTGTCCAACCTGGACGCGGCCCTGCGCACCAAGATGCGCGTGGAGCTGGCCACCCTGCACCGCCGCCTGGGCGCGACCATGGTCTACGTCACCCACGATCAGATCGAGGCCATGACGCTGGCCGACAAGATCGTGGTGCTCAACAAGGGCCGCATCGAACAGGTGGGCGCGCCGCTGGAGCTCTACCACCGCCCCGCCACGCGCTTCGTGGCCAGCTTCATCGGCTCGCCCCAGATGAACTTCATGGAAGGCGCATACGCGCAGCAGTTCGGCGCCCAGACCGTGGGCGTGCGACCCGAGCACCTGCGCATCGACGCAGCGGGCCCGCTGGAGGGCACCCTGCGCCACGCCGAGCAGTTGGGCAACGAAACCTTTGCCTATGTGGACGCCGGTCCGCTGGGCGAACTGACAGCGCGCATCGACGGCTCCATTTCCGTGGAGCCCGGCGAGCGCCTGAGGCTGGGTTACCAGCCGGAGCACCTGTACCGCTTCGATGCGGCGGGGCTGCGCATTTGACGGACCCCATCCCGGGGATATCCAACCCATGGCGCCGCGGATGGTCCGCGATGCCGACAGAGGAGCAACAAAAGATGTTCAAGACAAGCACGATCGCCGGGGCCGCCGCCCTGGCCCTGACCACCCTGAGTGGCGCGGCCATGGCCGCCGACTACAAGGGACCCGATCTGAAGGGCGAGGTGATCACCATCACCTGCCCCTGGACCGGCGCCGAAGAAGGCATGTTCAAGAAGGTCATCGCCAACTTCGAGAAGGCCACCGGCGCCACGGTGAAGCACTCGTGCTCGCAGAGCTCCGAGCAGCAGATCGTGATCGACATCAAGGCCGGTTCGCCGTCCAACATCTCCGTGTTCCCGCAGCCCGGCCTGGCCGCCAACATGGCCGCCGTCGGTGGCTTGACGCCACTGGGCAACAAGGCACGCGACTGGGTCAAGGCCAACTACGCCGCCGGCAGCTCCTGGGCCGACCTGGGCACCTACAAGAACAAGGCCGGCAAGGACGAGTTCTACGGTTTCTTCTACAACGTGAACGTCAAGAGCCTGGTCTGGTACATCCCCGAGAACTTCAAGGAAAAGGGCTACAAGGTGCCCAAGTCCATGGAAGAGCTGCAAGAGCTGACCAAGAAGATCGTCGCCGACGGCGGCAAGCCCTGGTGCATCGGCCTGGGCAGCGACGCCGCCACCGGCTGGCCCGCCACCGACTGGGTGGAAGACATGATGCTGCGCACCCAGAGCCCGCAGGTCTATGACGAGTGGACCAGCAACAAGATGAAGTTCAACGACAAGCGCGTGGTCGAGGCGATCGAGGCCTATGGCTGGTTCGCCCGCAACGACGCCTACGTGGACGGCGGCGCCAAGGCCGTGGCCACCGTGAGCTTCAAGGACAGCCCCAAGGGCCTGTTCGGCACGCCGCCCAAGTGCTACATGCACCGCCAGGCCAGTTTCATCCCCGCCTTCTTCCCCGACGGCAAGGCCGAAGACGCCGACTTCTTCTACTTCCCGTCCTACGCCGGCAAGCAGCTGGGCAACCCGGTCCTGGGCGGCGGCACGATCATGACGATCACCAAGGACAGCAAGGGTGCCAAGGCCTTCATGGAATACCTGCAGCACCCGCAGTCCCACGAAATCTGGATGGCCGAAGGCGGTTTCCTGACCCCGCACAAGGGCGCGGACCTGGCCAAGTACAAGACCAAGGCGCTGCGCAAGCAGGGTGAGATCCTGCAAGGCGCGACCACCTTCCGCTTTGACGGTTCCGACCTGATGCCCGGCGCCGTGGGCGCCGGCAGCTTCTGGAAAGGCATGGTCGACTACTCGGGTGGCAAGTCTGCGCAGGCGGTGGCGGACGACATCCAGAAGTCCTGGGAGGCACTGAAGTAACCCCCCCGCGCCGCCTGCGGCGTCACCCCCCCAGGGGGGCGATGCCTGCGGCCCGGCGGAGCCGGTTCCGCGGCATCCTGGGTTTGGACACGTGCTCCGGATGCCCATTTGCAGTTGCCCTTTCCTGCTGTCCTCAATGACCACTGACCACCATGAGTGAATCGATCTTCCAGACCCTGCTCGCTGTGGTGGTCAGCGTCGGTTTCTGTCTGCTGTATTTCGCAGGCAGCAACTTCCTGCTGGACCGCATCGTGGCCCTACCCTTTGCCACGCGCAATCGGCGCGAGGCAATCCGCTCGAACGTGCAGCCCTGGCTGTTCCTGGCGCCGGCCCTGCTGCTGCTGGGCGTGTACCTGGTCTATCCGCTGTTCGAGACCTTCCGTCTGAGCTTCTTCGACACCGTGGGCCAGACCTTCGTGGGCCTGGCCAACTATGTCTGGGTGTTCAAGGACGACAACTTCCTCATCACCATCCGCAACAACTTCATGTGGTTGCTGGTGGTGCCCGCGGTGTCGACCGCGCTGGGCCTGGTGGTGGCCGTGCTGGCCGACCGTGTGTGGTGGGGCCATGTGGCCAAGACGCTGGTGTTCATGCCCATGGCGATCAGCTTCGTCGGCGCCAGCGTGATCTGGAAGTTCGTGTTCGACTTCCGCGGGCCCGACGCCGAGCAGATCGGCCTGCTCAACGCCATCGTCACCGGCATGGGGTTCCAGCCCCAGGCCTGGGTCACGCTGCCGTTCTGGAACAACTTCTTCCTCATGGCCATCCTGATCTGGATCCAGACCGGCTTCGCCATGGTGATCCTCTCGGCCGCGCTGCGCGGCGTGCCCAACGACACCCTCGAAGCGGCGCGCATCGACGGCGCCAGCGAGCTGCAGATCTTCTTTGAAATCATGGTGCCGCAGGTCATGTCCACCATCCTCGTGGTCTGGACCACCATCACCATCACCGTGCTCAAGGTGTTCGACATCGTCATGGCCATGACCGGCGGCCAGTGGGACACCAGCGTGCTGGCCAACCTGATGTACGACTGGATGTTCCGCGGCGGCGGCGACTACGGGCGCAGCTCCACCCTGGCCATGGTGCTCATGCTGGCCGTGATCCCGGTGATGGCCTTCAACATCCGCCGCTTCCGCGCCGAGGAGGCCCAACGATGAAACCCCGCCGCATCAACCTGGCCTCGCTGGCCGCCCATGCCCTGCTGCTGGTGATCGTGGTGGCCTGGGTGCTGCCGACCTTCGGCCTGCTGGTCTCCAGCTTCCGCGACCGCGAACAGATCGTGAGCAGCGGCTGGTGGACCGCCCTGTCCACCCAGACCCGGGCCGACATGCGCCGCACCGGTGGCGCCCAGAGCGTGGTGCCCGAGGGCGACCAATTCGTCATCGCCGGGCGCCTGTTCCCCGAAGGCGCGTCGGTCAAGCTCAGCCGCTTTTCGCTCAAGTCGTCCAACCCGGGCGAGTTCCGCGTCGGCAAGACGGTCGAGCTGGCCGATGCCCAGGTGTTCGACGACGAAGACGGTCGGCCCGACGGCACGCTCAGCGTGGCCGCCGACGGCAGCTACCGGCTGGTGCTGAACCAGGCCTACGAGAGCGACCGCGGCGTGCGCATCTTCTTCGTGGCCGAAAAACCACCCTCCTTCTCGACCACCAACTACCAGAAGGTGGTGGCCTCCGAAGGCGTGGGCGATGCCTTCCTCAACACCTTCAAGGTCACCATTCCCGCGACCTTCATCCCCATCCTGATCGCCGCCTTCGCCGCCTACGCCTTCAGCTGGATGGAGTTCCCCGGCCGGCGCTGGCTGTTCGTGGTGGTGGTGGGCCTGCTGGTCGTCCCGCTGCAAATGTCGCTGATCCCGCTGCTGCGGCTGTACAACGACCTCGGCGAAACGCTGGGCATGCCGTCCAAGTCGTACCTGGGCATCTGGCTGGCGCACTCGGCCTTCGGTCTGCCGCTGGCGATCTACCTGCTGCGCAACTACATCGCCTCGCTGCCGCGCGACATCATCGAGAGCGCGCGCATGGACGGCGCCACCCACTTCCAGATATTCACCAGCATCGTGCTGCCGCTGTCCATCCCCGCGCTGGCGAGCTTTGCGATCTTCCAGTTCCTCTGGGTCTGGAACGACTTCCTGATCGCCCTCGTGTTCCTGGGCAAGGCCCCCGACCAGGTGGTGCTGACGATCCGGCTCAACGACCTGCTCGGTTCGCGCGGCGAGAGCTGGGAGATCCTCACCGCCAGCGCCTTCGTCTCCATCGCCGTGCCGGTGCTGGTGTTCTTCTCGCTGCAGCGTTTCTTTGTGCGGGGACTGCTCTCTGGCTCTGTGAAATGACCCCCCCTGCGCCGTGAGCATTGCTCCCCCCTGCGCCGCTGCGCGGCTTCCCCCCAGGGGGACCACGCCCTCTGACCGGCGGAGCCGGATCTTCGGCGTGTACTGGAACGGACATTTCTCTCCGCCCCCATTTCTTTTGAATCAACGATGACCGATGTTTTGAGTTTCCCTTCTTCGTTCGAATGGGGCTGCGCCACCGCCGCTTTCCAGATCGAAGGCGGTGCCCACGAGGGTGGCAAGCTGCCCAGCATCTGGGACGACTTCTGCGCGCAACCCGGCCGCATCAAGGACGGCAGCGACGGCCTCGTGGCCTGCGACCATTACCACCGCTACCCCGAAGACGTCGCGCTGATGGCCCGGCTGGGCTTCCGGCACTACCGCTTCTCCATCGCCTGGACCCGCGTGATGGATGCGCAAGGCCGCCCCAACCCGGCGGGCCTGGACTTCTACCGGCGCCTGCTCGACGAGCTGCACCGGCACGGCATCACCCCCAACGCCACCCTGTTCCACTGGGACCTGCCCTCGCACCTCGAAGGCGGCTGGCTCAACCGCGACACGGCGTACCGGTTCGCCGACTACGCCGCCCTGATCGCGCGCGAGCTGGGCGACCGGCTGCCGCGCGTGGCCACGCTCAACGAACCCTGGTGCAGCGCCTTTCTCGGCCACGATCAGGGCGTGTTCGCCCCCGGAGGGCAAGACCGCGAGGCCTCGCTGGTCGCGGCCCACCACCTCGTGCTGGCCCACGGCCTGGGAGTGCAGGCCTGGCGCGCGGTGCGTGCGGACACCGCGCTGGGCATCGTGCTCAACCCCGAGCTGAGTGACCCGGCCAGCGACGCCGCCGGGGACGTGGCGGCCGCGCGTTTGGCCGAACTCGAACGCAACGAGGTGTTCCTCAACCCCCTGTTCGGCCGGGAGTGGCCCGCCGAGATGCTGGCCCAGATCGGCACGCGCGCGCACGAGCGCCGGCCACAAGACCTGGCCATCTGCGCGCAGCCGCTGGACTTCATCGGCCTGAACTACTACACCCGCTCGGGGGCGCGCGCGCCCACCAGCGCGAGCGAAACCCGCCGGGGTTATGCCCTCGTGCCGCCCACCGGGGCCGAGCTGCCCCTGACCGACATCGGCTGGGAAATCTACCCATCGGGTCTGGGCCGCGTGGTGCGCAACCTCAGCCGCCAATGGCCCCTGCCGCCGATCTGGATCACGGAAAACGGCGCCGCCGACAACACCGGCGTGAGCCACGGCGAATGCCGCGACGCAATGCGCGTGCGCTACCTGCAGGCCCACCTGGCCGAGCTGGCCAGCCTGATCGAAGCGGGCTTCGACATCCGCGGCTACTACGTCTGGAGCCTGCTCGACAACTTCGAGTGGGCACAGGGCTACAGCCAGCGTTTCGGCATCGTTCACGTGGACTACGCCACGCAGACCCGCACCCTCAAACACAGCGCCCGCTGGCTGCAGACCGTCATGCAGCGCAGCGCGAGCGCGGCCCCCGACCTCTGAAACCCCTCACAACCCGTTCATCCGACCCATGAACCCTCAGAACCTTTCCCGAAACAACCCCTGGTGGCGCGGCGGCGTGATCTACCAGATCTACCCGCGCAGCTTCCAGGACAGCAACGGCGACGGCATCGGTGACCTGCCCGGCATCACCCAACGCCTGGACCACATCGCCGCGCTCGGCGCCGACGCGGTCTGGCTCTCGCCCTTCTTCAAGAGCCCCATGAAGGACTTCGGCTACGACGTCAGCGACTACTGCGACGTGGACCCGATGTTCGGCACCCTGGGCGACTTCAAGGCCCTGCTGGCCCGCGCCCACGCGCTGGGCCTCAAGGTCATGATCGACCAGGTGCTCTCGCACTGCTCCGACCAGCACCCCTGGTTCGTCGAGAGCCGCGCCAGCCGCGACAACCCCAAGGCCGACTGGTTCGTCTGGGCCGATGCGCGCCACGACGGCACGCCGCCCAACAACTGGCTCTCCATCTTCGGCGGCAGCGCCTGGCAGTGGGACACGCGCCGGCGCCAGTACTACCTGCACAACTTCCTCACCAGCCAGCCCGATCTGAACTTCCACAACCCCGAGGTGCAGGACGCGCTGCTCGCCACGGTGAAGTTCTGGCTGGAGCTCGGCGTGGACGGCTACCGCCTCGACGCCATCAACTTCTGCTTCCACGACGCGGCCCTGCGCGACAACCCGGGACGCGGCGTGCCGCTGGTGGAAGACCCCTCGGCCCCGTCGTCCAACCCCTATTCGTGGCAGCACCACCGGTACGACAAGAGCCAGCCCGAAGCGCTCGGTTTCCTGCGCCGTCTGCGCAGCCTGGTGGATCAATACGACGACACCACCATGGTCGGCGAGATCGGCGACGAGGCCGGTCTGACCATGATGGCCGACTACACCGGCGGCAGCGACAAGCTGCACATGGCCTACTGTTTCACCCTGCTCGGCGCCTCGCACAGCGCCCCTTTCCTGCACGACGTGATCGATCAGTTCCAGCGCGTGGCGGGCGACGGCTGGCCCTGCTGGGCGCTGTCCAACCACGACGTGGCGCGGGTGAGCACGCGCTGGGGCGGCGAGCACCCCGACCCGCGCCTGCTGCGCCTGGCCGCCGCCTTTCAGATGAGCCTGCGCGGCACGGTCTGCCTGTATCAGGGCGAAGAGCTGGGCCTGCCCGAAGCCAGTGTCGCTTTTGAAGACCTGCAGGACCCCTACGGCATCACCATGTGGCCAGAGCTCAAGGGCCGTGACGGCTGCAGAACCCCCATGCCCTGGGCCGCCGAGGCGCCCCACGCCGGTTTCTCCGAAAGTGAACGCTGCTGGCTGCCGGTGCCGCCGGAGCACCGGCCCTTCGCGGTGGACCGCCAGCGGGGCGACGCCGGTTCGCTGCTCAGCTATTTCACACAGCTGCTCCATTGGCGCCGCGATCAGCCGGCACTGTGGCAGGGCGAGATGGACCTGCTGCCCGCAGGCGAACAGGTGCTGGCCTTCGTGCGCACCGCTGCCTCGCAACGCGTGCTCTGCGCCTTCAACTTCAGCGAGGCACCTGCCTCGCTCGCGCTGCCCGCGGACTGGTCAAACGCCCGTGTGCTCGAAGGCAGCGGTCTGGGTGGCGCCCGCATCGAAGGCGGAGCCATCGTGTTCGAACCCTGGGGCGGGCTGTTCCTTCAAGCCTGAGGGAGAGGGGGCGATATCGGTCTTCCAGACCGTCAGACCTTCAGGAACACATCCCTGTCCGGCGCGAAGCAGGCGTGCAGCGGCAGCAGCGCGCCGCCGAGCGCGCGCGCGTCCGAGCCGATGCTGCCAAGTTCCAGCCGCGGCATCTGCTGCAGGCCTTCCCAGTTGTAGGCCTTGAGCGCCTCGGTGGTCTGCAGCAGCAAGCCCTGCAGCAAGGGCGCGGCGGTGGAGCCGTCCACCACCACCGCATCCAGGTCCAGAAAGGCGGTGCCCGAGACGATGCAGTGCGCCAGCGCGAGCGCGGCGCGGGCGATCCACTCGCGGGTGTAGGGCAGCCAGGGCGCCTGCATGGCGCGCGCGTCGTAGGCGGCCATGGGGTCGAGCGCGTGTTCGCGAAAACGCTGTTCCAGGTCCCACAGCGAGGCCTGGCTGATCAGTTGCACGGGCAGCTCCTTCATGTGGGGCGCCGCCACCTGCAACGGCAAGGAAGCGACCGCGGCGGCGTTGCCGTGGGTGCCGCGGTGCAGGTGCGAGTTGATCACCAGCCCGCCGCCCACGAAGGTGTCCATGAACAGGTAGAGGTAGCTGTGCAGGTCGCGCCCACGCCCCTGCAGCAGCTCGGCCACGCAGGCGGCGGCGGTGTCTTTGGCGTAGCTCACCGGCAACTCGGTGAGGCGCTGCACCTCGGCGGCCAGGTCGATCTGGTTCCAGGCCTGCGACTGCGCTTCGGTCAGGCCCAGCATGCGGTGCCAGCCGCCGAGCTGGAACGGCGCGGCCACGCCCACTCCCACCACGCGGCTGCGCAGCGCGCCCAGCCCGTCGAGCAGGCGGTTCAGGTTCTCGCCGATGGCGGGCAGCAGGGTTTCGCTGTCGGGAAAGGGGTAGTCCAGCACCAGGCGCTCGCGCACATGGCCGGTGAAGTCCACCAGCAGCCAGTCGGCGCTGCGCCGCCCGATCTTGATGCCCACGGCGAAGGCGCCGTCGGGGTTCAGGCCGATCGGCACCGAGGGCTGGCCCACCCGCCCGCGCACCGGCGCTTCACGCGTGAGCAGTTGGTCTTCGTCGAGCCGGGCGGTGATCAGGCCGATGGTCTGGGCCGTGAGGCCGGTGAGCCGCGCGAGATCGGCTTTGGGCAGGCTGCCGTGCACGCGCAGGGCCTGCAGCACCACGCGGTCGTTGAACTGGCGCATGCCCACCTGGTTGGAGCCGCGCGGGCGCAACCGGGGGTTGTCGGCGGGTTCCGGGCTGGGTTCGGCGGCAGGCCCGTCGGCGGATTCGGTCGGGTTTTGATCGGTCACAGCCGCCGAGTTTGACATGCCTACACCCGCAGGCTGCTGCCGAGAACGCCCTTGCGCAAGATGAAATTGCCCCAGGGCTCCAGCTCTCCGGTGACGACGATGGCGTAGGCTTTTTTCACGCGCTCGTAAAACGCGTAGCGCTCCACCGCCTCGGCCTGGTCGTCCCGCAGGCCCTCGGCGGCCAGCACCGCCAGCGTCTCGCGCTGCAGCGCCGAGCGGTAGCCCGGCTGGCTGCCGCCGACCTGCATGTAGGCCACCGGGTGCGGCACGTCCTGCGCCAGCGGCAGCACGCTGGCCACGGCCTGCACCGTGCGCACCATGCCGATGCCCGGCAGGCGCAGCACCGGCTTGCCCGCACCCAGGCTCATGGCGGTGAAGTTGGCGTCGGCCAGCACCACCGCGTCGTCGTGGCCCATCTCGGCCAGCAGCTTGAGCAGGTCCGGGCTGAGCAGAGGATCAATGCCTTTGAGCATTTTGGTCTTTCAGTGCGCCAACGCTTGCGCAGGCAAATCGTCAACCGACTTGGCGCCCGTCATCACGGCCACGGTGTCGCTCATGCTGATGTGTTTCGGGTCGACCACGGCCGCGCGTTTGCCCAGGCGGGCGATGTGGATGCGGTCGGCGATCTCGAACACATGCGGCATGTTGTGCGAAATCAGGATCACGGGCAGACCCTTGTCGCGCACGCGGCGGATCAGTTCGAGCACCATGTTGCCCTCCTTCACGCCCAACGCGGCGGTGGGTTCGTCCATGATGACCACGTGCTGCGCGAAGGCCGCGGCGCGGGCCACGGCCACGCACTGGCGCTGGCCGCCCGAGAGCGTTTCCACCGCCTGCGTCATGGAGCGGATGCCGACCTTCAGGTCGTTCATGCGCGCGATGCTTTCTTCCAGCATCCGCTTCTTGTCGATCATCTGCAGCACGCTGCCGAGGAAGCCGGGGCGGCGGATTTCGCGGCCGAGGAACAGGTTCTCGGCGATCGTCATGGCTGGGGCCACGGCGAGGTCCTGGTAGACCGTTTCGATGCCGGCGCGGCGCGCGTCGATCGGGCTCTTGAAGTGGGCGCGCTGGCCGTCCAGATAGATCTCGCCTTCGTCGGGAATCGTGGCACCGGCCAGACACTTGATCAGCGAGGATTTGCCGGCGCCGTTGTCGCCGATCACGGCCAGGATTTCCCCGGCGCGCAGTTCGAAGTCGGCACCGTCGAGCGCGGTGACCTGGCCATAGCGCTTGACCAGACCCTTGGCCTGGATCACGAGCGGGCTTTGAGCATTGGGAGAGGTAGACATCAACGGGCTCCTTTGCGGGACATTTGATCGGTGAGCACCGCGAGAATGACGAGGACACCGGTGACCAGGATCTGGTAGACCGAGGACACGCCCATGAGCGTGAGGCCGTTGCGGAACACGCCCACGATCAGCGCGCCCACCAGGGTGCCCAGGACGATGCCGCGGCCACCGAACAGGCTGGTGCCGCCCAGCACCACGGCGGTGATGGCGTCGAGGTTTTCGGTCTGCCCGGCGTTCGGGTCGCCGGCGCCGATGCGCGCCACGGACAGCAGCGAGGCGATGCCGTAGAACACGCCGGCCAGCACGTACACGCCCAGCAGCACCTTGTCGGTGGAAATACCGGTCAGGCGCGTGGCCTCGGGGCTGTTGCCCACGGCGTAGATGTGGCGGCCCGGCGCGGTTTCGCGCAGGAACAGCCAGGTCAGCAGGTACAGCGCGAGCATCAGCACCACGCCGTAGAGGATGTTGGTCTCGCCGATGCGAAACGAGTTGCCCAGCCAGGTCATGCCTTCGGACACTTCGGTGACGGTCTGCGAACCCGAGTACAGCTGGGTGATGGCGAACGCGATGTTCAGCGTGCCCAGCGTGACGATGAAAGGCGGCAGCTTGGCCTTGGTGACCAGCAGGCCGTTGACCAGGCCGAACAGCGCCGTGGCGCCAATGCCCAGCGTGATCGCGACCGGGGCGGAGAGGCCGAAATCGGCGCCCATCTTGGTCATCACGATGCTGCCCAGCGCCATGATCATGCCGCACGACAGATCGATGCCGGCGGTCAGGATGATGAGGGTCTGGCCGATGGCGATGGTGCCCACCACCATCACCTGCTGCAGGATCAGCGAGAAGTTCTGCAGCGACAGAAAGCGGTCGCTCTGCGTGGCGAAGAACCCGCAGGCGACCACCAGGGCAATGAAAGGCCCGAGCGTGCCCATGGGTGGAAGTTTGGCTTTGAGGGAGTTCATGGCGGTGGCCCGTCCGATCAGAAGAAATGTGGTTGCAGCAACACCCCGTTCAGGCCAGGGCGGTGCTCACGGAGTGCCCGTCTGACGCAGGCTCTCAGTCAAAGAATCAGTCAAAAGAATCGCAATGCACGTTCGAGGAACGAAGTGACTTCACCCAAGGGCACCGAGGGTCCGGCTCCGCCGGCCCCAGGTGCCGTCCCCCCTCCAAGCGCCGAAGGCGCGCCAGAGAGGGGGGAAGCCGCAAAGCGGCGCAGGGGGGAGTTCCTTATTTATTACCCCAACAGAGGTCCATGCCGGTCTTGACGTCCTTGCTGTCGACGCCGGCCACCGCCTTGTCCGCGATCAGGGTCACGCCGGTGTCGGTGTAACCGCTGACCTTCTTGCCGGTCTTGGCGTATTCCACACCCGCGGCCACGCCCATGGCGGCCATCTTCAACGGGTATTGCTGGCTGGTGGCGGCGATCACGCCCGCGCCCACGTCCTTCACACCGGCGCAGCCGCCGTCCACCGAGACGATGACCACGTCTTTTTCCTTGCCAGCGGCCTTGAGCGCCTTGTAGGCACCGGCGGCGGCGGGTTCGTTGATGGTGTAGACCAGATTGATGTCGGGGTTCTTCTGCAGGCAGTTTTCCATGCCGGTCTGGCCCTTGGCCGCGTCACCGAAGCTGTCGGCCATGCAGGCCACGCCGGCGGCGGCGCCACCGAGGTTGTTGCTCTTGGCGTCCGGAGCGGTCAGGCCAAAGCCCTTCAGGAAGCCGTTGTGGCGCTGGGCGCCCACCGGGTGACCGGGGAACAGGTCGAGCGTGGCGATGACGGCCTTCTTGCCGCCCATGGCCGCCTTGGCGTACTGGCCGATCAGCACGCCGGCCTTGTAGTTGTCGGTGGCGAACAGCGCGTCCACGGCGGTGGCCGGGTCGGTCGGGCTGTCCAGCGCGATCACCATCACGCCCTGCTTCTGCGCCTTCTTGATGGCGGGGATGATGGCCTTGGCGTCGCTGGGGGTGATCAGGATGGTCTTGGCACCGGCGGCGATCATGTTCTCCATCGCGGTCACCTGGCCGGCGTTGTCGCCGTCGGTCTTGCCCGCGGCCGACAGCAGCTTGGCGCCGAGCTTGGTGGCTTCGGCGGTGGCGCCTTCCTTCATCTTCACGAAGAAGGGGTTGGACTCGGTCTTGGTGATCAGGCCGATCACGGGTTCGGCGGCGCAAGCCGTGCCGACGACCAAGGCCAGAGCGGTGAAGGCGAAGGCGGGAACGAGTTTTTTCACAGGTGTCTCCTCGAAGGGATGGATGATGGGCAGATGAACGAGACGCAAACCCCGGCAGCCGTCCCCTTGGGGTTTACACGGTGGGCGCTGCGGAGTGACTGAACTATATTTCGCTTCAGGTTAATAAATCAACTGGATTTAGTTATGGTTTTCCCTAGGCAACATCAAGCTTTACACGTCGCCACCGCTGGCGAGGCCCTGATCGATCTGATCGAGGAATCCGACGGCCGGCTGCGCCCCTGCGCCGGGGGCGCGGTCTACAACCTCTCGCGGGCGCTGGGCCTGCAGGGCGTGGGCACGCTCTACCTCAACCCGCTTTCGGGCGACCGCTTCGGCCGCCTGCTGGCCGAGGGCATCCACCAGGCCGGCGTGGTGCTGGCGCAGGAAGCGCCCGCACACGAACCCACCTCGCTGGCGGTGGTGGGCCTGGACGAACAGGGCAAGGCCAGCTACAGCTTCTACCGCGACGGCGTGGCCGACCGCCAGGTCAACGCGGCCGACATGAGCCGCCAGTGCGCGGCCGAAACCCAGCTCAAACTGGTGGCCACCGGCTGCCTGGCCCTGGTGGCCGACGACAGCGCCAAATACCTGCCCTGGCTCCAGGCCCAGCGCGCCGCGGGCCGTTTCGTGGCGGTGGACGCCAACCTGCGCCCGGCCATCGTGCCGGACATGGCGGCCTACCAGGCCAGCGTCATGGCCGCGCTCGGCCAGGCCAACCTGGTCAAGGTGAGCGACGACGATCTGGTCACGCTGGGCTTCACCGCGGCCGACCCGCTGCAGGCGGCCCGCGAGCTGCTGCGGGCCACGCCCGCCACCTGGCTGGCCCTCACGCTAGGGCCCCGAGGCGCCGTGCTGCTGCACCGCGACGGCCATGGCTGGCAGGCCGCCGAGCCGCAGCCGGTGCGGGTGGCCGACACCGTGGGCGCGGGCGACTGCTTTCTGGCCGGCCTGCTGGCCGCCCTGCTCGAACGCCCGGTGGTGCAGGCCGCCAGCCAGGCCGACCAGATCGCGCTCGACGCCGAAGACGTGCGCCACATCCTGGGCCGGGCGGTGGCCAGCGCCAGCCTGTGCGTGATGCAGACCGGCTGCGTGCCGCCCAGCCTGGCCGAGGTGGTGGCGCGCGTGGCCGCCGTGCCGCCGGTGTTCGAGGCGCTTTGAACCCCAGGCCGCCCGCGCATCGGAACCCGCGAAAAACCCGATCACAACCGGTAACCCGCATGTAACTTGATTACATTAAAATCAAGCCATTCACGTAACTAAATTAGAGACATGAGCACCTCCACGCCCTCCCCCGCCGCGGCTTCCCCTCTCGATCTGGTGATCTTTGGCGGGGTGGGCGACCTCTCCGTGCGCAAGCTGCTGCCCGCGCTGTACATGGCGCACCTGCACAACAACCTGCCCGCGTCCACGCGCATCCACGCGCTGGGCCGCCAGCCCTGGGACCGCGCCGCCTTCGTCGAATTCATCCAGGAAAAGGTGCCCGGCTTCATCGAGGCCAAGGCCTACAACATGGCCTCGTGGCAGGGTTTTCTGGAGCGGCTGGACTACGTCGCCCTCGACGCCACCCAGGCACCCGACTACGCCGCGCTCGCCGCCGCCCTGCAGCCCGGCTCGGACCGCGTGTACTACCTGGCCACCGCGCCCAGCCTGTTCGTGGGCATCTGCGCCAACCTGGCCGGCGCCAACCTCATCGACGCGAACTCGCGCGTGGTGCTGGAAAAACCGCTGGGCCACGACCTGGCCTCGGCGCGGCAGATCAACGACGACGTGGGCCAGTACTTCCAGGAACAGCAGATCTTCCGCATCGACCACTACCTGGGCAAGGAGACGGTGCAGAACCTGATGGTGCTGCGCTTTGGCAACACCATCTTCGAACCGCTCTGGCGCAGCCCCTACATCAAGAGCGTGCAGATCACCGTGGCCGAGAGTGTGGGCGTGGGCAGCCGCGCCGGCTTCTACGACGGCACCGGCGCCATGCGCGACATGGTGCAGAACCACCTGCTGCAGCTGCTGTGCATCGTCGCCATGGAACCGCCGGTGTCGCTTGACCCGGACGCCGTGCGCGACGAAAAGCTCAAGGTGCTGCGCTCGCTGCGCCCCATGACCATGGCCGACGTGGCCAAAGACACCGTGCGCGGCCAGTACGTCGCGGGCGCGGCCAACGGCGACGCCGCCGTGGGCTACCTGCAGGAAGCCAACATCCCGCACCACAGCAGCACCGAAACCTTCGTGGCCCTCAAGGCCCACATCAACAACTGGCGCTGGGCCAACGTGCCGATCTTCCTGCGCACCGGCAAGCGCATGGCGGCGCGCCAGTCCGAGATCGTGATCGAGTTCGCCGACCTGCCCTTCACCATCTTCCAGGACTCGCCGCGCCAGTCGGTCAACCGCCTGATGATCCGCCTGCAGCCGGAAGAACACATCCAGCTGCAGATGATGGCCAAGGAGCCCGGCAGCGGCATGAAGCTGCGCCCGGTGAGCCTGAACCTCGACCTCGAAACCGCCTTCTCCGAACGCCGCGCCGAGGCCTACGAGCGCCTGCTGATCGACGTCATCAAAGGCCGCCTCACGCACTTCATGCGCCGCGACGAACTCGAAGCCGCCTGGACCTGGGTCGAACCCATCATCAACGGCTGGCAGCAGCTCAACGAAAAGCCCAAGGCCTACACCGCGGGCAGCTGGGGCCCGGCGGCGTCTTCCGCCTTGATGGCGCGCGAGGGTTCTTCGTGGGTCGAGGAGTCGTGAACCTGCTGCGCCCACCCTCACCCCAACCCTCTCCCGCCAGCGGGAGAGGGGGTAAGGCCTGTCGAGCAACGGGCAGTTACTCCCTCGCCCCTCTGGGGAGAGGGCTGGGGTGAGGGGCCCGCCAGTCAGAAACGCCGTCCACCACAAACACCTCGCATGAACACACCCCAGTTGACCGAACACCCCAACGCCACCCCCGCCGCCCTGGCCGAGCACATCGCCAGCGCCCTGCGCAGCGCCATCGCCGAGCGTGGCCGGGCCAGCCTGGCCGTCTCGGGCGGCAAGTCGCCGATCGCCCTCTTCGAAGTCCTGCGCGAGCAAGACCTGGACTGGGCCAAGCTCAGCGTGATCCTGGTGGACGAGCGCGTCGTCCCGCGCGACCACGCCGACAGCAACACCGCCCTGGTGGCCCGCCACCTGCTGCAGGGTGCGGCGGCCGCGGCCCGCTTCGTGCCCTTCTTCCGCGAGCTGCCCGCGGTGCTCAGCGAACAGGTGCTGGACAGGCTGGCGCAGGACGCCAACGAACGCATCGCCCACCTGCCCTGGCCGCTGGACCTGGCCGTGCTCGGCATGGGCGAAGACGCGCACACCGCCTCGCTCTTTCCCGGCGCCCCGGGCTGTGCCCACGCGCTGGAGTCCACCGAGCGGCTGGCCTGGGTGACGCCCGCCACCGCGCCCCACGCGCGCCTCACGCTCACCCTGCCCAGCCTGCTCGCCGCGCGCGAGCTGGTGCTGTCCATCGCCGGCGAGAGCAAGCTCGCCGTCTACCGCCGCGCCGCCCATCAGGCCGACGCGGCACTTCCAGTCTCGCTGGTGATCAACCAGACACAGACCCCCGTCAGCGTCTGGATGGCATGACCACCCCCGTCGCTGGCTCGCTGCGCGCAGCCGCAACACCTGCGGCCTGGCAAAGCCAGTTCCGCGGTATTTCTGAACAGAACCCCTGAAGGAAGGCCCACGATGTCACAGATTCACCCCACCATCGCCCACGTGACCGAGCGAATCGCCCAGCGCAGCGCCGGCACCCGCGCCACCTACCTCGCCAGCATGGCCGCGCAGCGCAAGGCCGGCACCCAGCGCAGCGGCATGGGCTGCGCCAACATGGCGCACACCACGGCCGCCCTGCCCGCCAACGACAAGCTCAAGATCCACGCCGAGCGCGCGCCACACGTCGGCATCGTCACCGCCTACAACGACATGCTCTCGGCCCACCAGCCCTACGAGCACTACCCCGAGCAGCTGCGCCAGCACGCGCACGCCCTGGGCGTGACCGCGCAGGTGGCCGGTGGCGTGCCCGCCATGTGCGACGGCGTCACGCAGGGTGCCGCCGGCATGGAGCTTTCGCTGTTCTCGCGCGACGTGATCGCGCTGGCCACCTCGGTGGCGCTGTCGCACAACGTGTTCGACGCCGCGCTCTTCCTCGGCATCTGCGACAAGATCGTGCCCGGCCTGTTCATGGGCGCGGCGCAGTTCGGCCACCTGAGCGCGGTCTTCGTGCCCGCCGGCCCCATGACCTCGGGCCTCTCGAACGACGCCAAGGCCAAGGTGCGCCAGCAGTACGCGCAGGGCCTGGTGGGCCGCGAGGCGCTGCTGGAGAGCGAGGCCCAGGCCTACCACAGCCCCGGCACCTGCACCTTCTACGGCACCGCCAACAGCAACCAGATGCTCATGGAGATCATGGGCCTGCATCTGCCCGGCGCTTCGTTCGTGAACCCCGGCACACCGCTGCGCGATGCCCTCACCCAGGCCGCGATGCAGCGCGCCGTGGTCAACACCGGTCGCACCGGCGAGCCCGCGATCTGCCTGGCCGACATCCTGAGCGTCAACGCCGTCGTCAACGGCATCATCGGCCTGCTCGCCACCGGCGGCTCGACCAACCACACCATCCACCTCGTGGCCATGGCGCGCGCGGCCGGCGTGCTGATCGACTGGGACGACTTCGCCGAACTCTCGGCCGTGGTGCCGCTGCTGGCGCGCGTCTACCCCAACGGCAGCGCCGACGTGAACCACTTCCACGCCGCCGGCGGCATGGGTTTCCTCATGCACGAACTGCTGGCCCACGGCCTGCTGCACGCCAACGTCATGACCGTGATGGGCGCGGGCCTCACGGCCTACGTCAACGAGCCCTGGCTGGACAACGGCGCCCTCGCCTGGCGCCCGGTGCCCACCACGAGCGGCGACACCAGCGTGCTGCGCCCGGTGGCCGACCCGTTCAGCGCCGACGGCGGCCTGCGCCTGCTCAAAGGCAACCTGGGCCGCAGCGTCGTCAAGGTCTCGGCGGTGAAGCCCGAGCACCGCGTGGTGCGCGCCCAGGCCGTGGTGGTGAGCGACCAGCAGGACCTGCTGGCCCTGTTCAACGCCGGGAAGATCAACAAGGACCTGATCGCCGTGGTGCGCTACCAGGGCCCGCGCGCCAACGGCATGCCCGAACTGCACAAGCTCACGCCGCCACTGGCCGTGCTGCAAGACCAGGGCTTCAAGGTGGCGCTGGTGACCGACGGCCGCATGAGCGGCGCATCGGGCAAGGTGCCCGCCGCCATCCACCTCAGCCCCGAAGCCCTGGCCGACGGCCCCATCGCCCGCGTGATGGACGGCGACTGGATCACGCTGGACTGCGAGCGCGGCGTGCTGGAGCTGGAAGTGGACGCCGCCACCCTGGCCGCCCGCAACATCAGCCACCCCGACCTGAGCCACAACGCCCACGGTACCGGCCGCGAGCTGTTTGGATTGTTCCGCGCGCACGCGAGCACGCCCGAGTGCGGCGCGTCGCCTTTGCTGGGCTGATTCAGCCATGCTTTCCTGGCGCGCTGGCCCTCACCCCAACCCTCTCCCAGGGGGAGAGGGGGTGGAGGCTGGCGGCTTCATGCTTTCCTGGTTCGCGGGCCCCCACCCCCGCCCTCTCCCAGAGGGAGAGGGGGTGAATGCACTTCTCTGTTCAAGCGAAGTGATGCACCCAGGCCCGCGTGTCTTCGCTCCCTCTCCCTCTGGGAGAGGGTTGGGGTGAGGGCCCGCGCGCCAACCCCTCCCCTCAAACCACACACCCCACACACACCATGACCACCTGCTTCTCCCGCCCCGCCTTCACCTCCCGCGTCGTGCCCGTCATCGTGCTCAGCGACCCGGCCCACGCCGTGCCGCTGGCCCACGCCCTGCTCGAAGGTGGCATCGACGTGATGGAGATCACTCTGCGTTCCGACGCCGCGCTCGCCAGCATCGAAGCCGTGGCCAAGGCCGTGCCGCAGATGCACACCGGCGCCGGCACGGTGACCCGCGTGGCCGAGGTGCAGCGCGTGATCGACGCGGGCGCCAGCTTCGCGCTCTCGCCCGGCTGTACCGACGAACTGGTCGAAGCCGTCAAAGCCGCCAGGCTGCCCTTCATCCCCGGCGTGATGACGCCCGGCGAAGTGATGCACCGGCGCGAACAAGGCTTCAGCCTCATGAAGCTGTTCCCCGCGCAGCAGGCCGGTGGCCTGGGCATGCTCAAGGCGCTGGGCGCGCCGATCCCGGACGTGATGTTCTGCCCCACCGGTGGCGTGAGCCCCGAGAACCTGAAAGACTTTTTGAAGCTGCCCAACGTGGCCATGGCCGGCGGCTCCTGGCTCACGCCGGCCGACGCGCTGAAGGCCGGTGACTGGAAGAAGATCACGCAACTGGCAAAGGAAGCCACCGCCTTGGCCGCCGGCGCCTGACGGCACAATCACCACCCAGCTACCGCTCGGGCTGAGCCTGTCGAAGCCCTCGTACCGACACACCGCGCCAGCCCTTCGACAGGCTCAGGGCGAACGGAGAGAAACAAGGCAGCCGCCCCATGTCTACCCCGCAGACCTCACCCACCTCCCTCCCCGCCTGGCAACAGCTCGCCGACCTCGCCGCCGCGCCCCAACCCCACCTGCGCGATCGCCTCGCCGAGCCCGGCCGCGAGCAGATGCAGGCCAGCGCCGCCGGCACCGGCATCGAGATCGACTTCAGCCGCCAGGCGCTGGACGGCGCCGTGTGGGCCACGCTGATGGACCTCGCCCAGCAGGCCGGCGTGGAAGCCCAGCGCGACGCCATGTTCCGCGGCGACGTGATCAACACCAGCGAACAGCGCGCCGTGCTGCACACGGCCCTGCGCGGCACGCCCGGCGCCACCGGCAACGCGGCGCCCTGGGGCGACGCCATCCAGCAGCTGGTGCAGGCCGAGCTGGAGCGCGTCTGCGCCTTCGCCGACCGCGTGCGCTCGGGTGAGGTGAAAGGCAGCACCGGCCTGGCCATCACCGACGTGGTGAACATCGGCATCGGTGGCTCCGACCTCGGCCCCCGCATGGCGGCCGACGCGCTGGCCCCGTGGTGCAGCGGCGGCCACCACGCCGAAGCCGCGGGCCTGCGCGTGCACTTCGTCAGCAACCCCGACGCCTGGGCGCTGCACAGCACGCTGCGCGACCTGAACCCGCTCACCACGCTCATCATCGTGGCCAGCAAGACCTTCACCACGCAGGAAACCATGACCAACGCCGCCTCCGCGCGGCGCTGGCTGCAAGACGCCGGCATCACCGGTGCGGCGCAGAGCCCGCACCTCGTCGCCATCACCGCCGCGCCGCAGAAATCCGGCGCCGCCGGCTACCCCACCGAACACACCTTCACCTTCTGGGACTGGGTCGGTGGCCGTTACTCCATCTGGTCCGCGCTCGGCCTGCCGCTGGCGCTGGCCATCGGGTCGAAAGCCTTCCGCGAATTCCTGGCCGGCGGCCAGGCCATGGACGCGCATTTCCGCAGCGCGCCACTGGCGCAGAACCTGCCCGTCGTCCTGGCCATGGCCGGCGTGTGGAACCGCAACTTCCTGCAGTGCCCCACCCAGCTGCTCTCCACCTACCCCAGCCGCCTGGTGCGCTTCGCGCCCTTCGTGCAGCAGATGGACATGGAAAGCAACGGCAAACGCACCCGCAAAGACGGCCAACCCTGCGACACCGACACCGGCCCCATCCTCTGGGGTGGCCTGGGCATCGACGGGCAACACGCCTATTTCCAGTTGCTGCACCAGGGCACGCACCGCGTGCCGGTCGAATTCATCGGCGTGCAGAGCGAAGACACGCCCCTGCCCCTGGCCGCCGAACACCACCGCGTGGTCAACCTCAACCTGCGCGCGCAGGCCCAGGCCCTGGCCGTGGGCCGCAGCGAGGTCGACACCCTGCAAGCCCTCATGGCCGAAGGCCAGAGCGCCGAGCAGGCCCAGGCCTTCGTGAGCCAACGCGCCTTCAAGGGCGACGTGCCCAGCAGCACCGTCTGGCTCGACGCGCTCACCCCGCACCGCCTCGGCGCGCTGATCGCGCTGTACGAGCACAAGGTGTTCACCCAGGCCGCCATCTGGGGCATCAACGCCTACGACCAGTGGGGCGTGGAGCTGGGCAAGACCATGGCCAAGGCCATGGAGAAAGCCGGCCAGTGAGCGCACCGGAGAAGCCCGCCGTGCCCCCCGTGCGCGTGCTCTTCGTCTGCATGGGCAACATCTGCCGCAGCCCCAGCGCGCATGGCGTGTTTCGCCACTGTGTGCGCCAGGCCGGGCTGCAGGACCACATCACCGTCGTCTCCGCCGGCACCCACGGCTACCACGTGGGCGCCCCGCCCGACGAACGCAGCCAGGCCCACGCCGCCCGGCGCGGCTACGACCTGTCGGACCTGCGCGCCAGCCGCCTGAGCGCCAGCGACTGCGTCGCCGCCGACCACGTGCTGGTGATGGACGAAGCCAACCTGCGCGACACCCTGCAGCTGTGCCCGCCCGAACACGCCCACAAAGTGCGCCTGCTCACCCAGCACAGCCGCCGCGTGAACTCACGCGACGTGCCCGACCCGTACCACGGCGGCGCGGCCGGCTTCGAGCACGTGCTCGACATCATTGAAGACGCCTGCGCCGAGCTGCTGGAACACCTGCGGCAACAGCACGGCCTGCCCACCCGCTGACGAAGCAACCCACCCACGCCCCACCATGAACATCGCCCTCGTCGCCCACGACAAAAAGAAGAACGACATGGTGGCCCTGGCCACCGAATTCGCGCCGCTGCTGCGGCAACACACCCTCATGGCCACCGGCACCACCGGCTCTCGCCTGCAAGCGGAGGCGGGCCTCAACGTGGAATGCCTGCTCAGCGGCCCGCTCGGCGGTGACCTGCAGATCGGCGCGCGGCTCGCGATGGGCGAGGTGGATTGCGTGATCTTCCTGCGCGACCCCATGACCGCCCAACCCCACGAACCCGACATCAGCGCGCTGCTGCGCGCCTGCGACGTGCACAACGTGCCGTGTGCGACGAACGTGGCGACGGCGCGGCTGCTGTTGCACGATCTGGCGCGGCGCTGAAACCGCCGCTGCTGGCCTGACGACGCGGCCTCTCGATGGAAGGGCTACCCGGCGCCCCGGCTGCTGCGCCGCTGAAGCCGCTGCAAAGCGGCCAGCGCTTCACCCCCCGACTCGACGGGGACAAAGATGTGGTCGTGAAACGCCGCGGCCACGACGTTGCAGCTGATGTGGGCCTGGGCCAGCGCAGCGGCGACGGCGGCGGTGAGGCCCACGGCCTGGAGATCGGAATGCACCGTGAGCGTGATCCACGCGGCGCGGAACAAGACGGGCAGCCCCGCCTTTCGGGCCCGTTCTTCCTCAACGATCAGCGTGAGGCCTTCCGCTTCCCGAAACGTGGCCAACGGCTCCAGTGAGCGGGTATCCGTGTCCGGCGACACGGAAGCGAAGACATAAACCCCCTCGTTCAGCGTGGGCTGCATGGTTTGAAGAAGCTCAGCGAGGTTCGAGACGGGGTTGCTCATGGCGAGCGAGTTTAGAGGCCTCCGTGGCCAGACGAACGGCGGTTTCCTGGAGAAATGGCGTGCCCTCTTTCAGCTCCAGGGTGGCCATCTGGTACTTGCCGCCGGGCCTCAGGCGGGGCTCGATATGCCGCAGGCGCTGACCCTCCCAGAAGCCGAACAAGACGCGGGTGGGTTCCGCCCGAATCAGCAGCACCGGGCCATGGGCGAAGTAGACGAGGTGGCCCCACTTCAGCCGCTCTTCCAGCTCGGGTGCAGCGCTGCGAACCACAGAGCGCAAGGCCTGCGCGTAGCTTTGTTGCCACCCGCTGAGACAGGCCATGTACTCATCGGGATTCGTCGCAGACGTCAGGACCATCTTCATCTTGTTGCCCTCTGTTGACGGTTGATGCCTGTTCGCCCAGGGCTCACACCCGAAGCAAACCCCGGAAGCCCCTGGCCGCGTAGTACGACTGCACGCCGTTGTGATAAACGAACACCCGGCCATAGCGCCGGTCACCGAAGAGGGCGCCGCCGAGCGCCCGGACCTCGGGCGGCGTCTGGAGCCAGCTGGATGTCTTCAAATCAAACTCACCGAGCTGCTGCAGCGCCCGGTACTGATCTTCCGTCAGCAGCTCGATGCCCATTTCGGCCGCCATCTCGGCCGCGCTGTTCTCGGGCTTGTTCTCCTTGCGGGCCGCCCGCGCCTCGCCGTCGAAACAAGTGCTTCTGCGCCCCGTGGGGCTTTCCGGGGAGCAGTCACAGAAGACGATGTGGCCGGAATCCGTGGCCTCCCCCAAAACGTCCGGCTCACCGCCCGTGGCCTCCATCGCTTGCAGCGAACTCAGCGCTTCGGGATGGCCTTCCAGCTTGGCCCGCACGTCTAACCATGCAAGCCCGGCATGTCGGTGCGTGTGTTTCTCGAAGCGGGTATTGAGCAGTTGGAGCAATGCGTCGCGTTCTGTGGTCTTCATGGTCATTGCGCTTTCATGATCGATGGTGGTCCATCGTGTTGCCGTGCTACGGGTAGCTGCCTACTTCTTTTTTGCCAAAAACCACGCGACCAGCGCATTGGCGTGGCCGTGCCCCAGCTGATGCTCGGCTTTCAGATGGCCGACGAGCTCCATGTGCTTGAGCGGACCGGCTTTCTCAAGGACTTGCATCCAGTGGGCAATGGGTTTGCCGTACTTCTTCTCAATGGATGGAAAGTAGGAAGCCGGACCTTTGATGGGTTCTTGAGCAGACATTTGAATTCCTTTCAGTCGTTGCCGCGAGTGAGGGGAGCGCATTCGGTGACGTACTCCACTTCAACGACGATCAAAGGGATTGAGTTTCGACAGGCGAGGACAAGTACTTTTTCCCGGGCCTGCACGGCAAGACGCCAGTGTCGGGGACGCATCCGGTGTCTGCACCATGGCCCTCAGACGAAGGTGGTTTCCCTGTGTGGAGAGCGGGTTTTCAGCCGCTCCGAGCCTGATCCAACACATCAGTCATGACCGCTCTGGGTTGGCATGGGACCTTCGCGACTGTCGGGTAGGTGTCTGTCGGCCAGGACCGGCCAGCGCTCTGTCATAAGAACAGACGTTCAACGTCCGCAGCACGCGCAACTTTGTAGTGAAGGCGTAGCCGCAACGAAAAAGCCGTCGCAGTGCCTGCAATTGTTATATCTCATTACTTCCACCGCCCAACTGCAACCCAGGTAAGTTCTTTAACACCTGGCTCGCAACGATTTCCTTGGCCGTCAATGAATTTTGCACGCATACCGCTTCTTGTAGCTATAGAAGTGCAATATACAGCAGGATAGAATTCCGGATTCAATTTCTGAAGATGTATTGGCAATGACTTCAAGAACTCGAAATACTCCCGGCTTTTTTCATTTTTTTCTGCGATTAAATAATCAATGCCCGCCAATATTTCAGCCTCCGATAGGAAAAAGAGAAAATTTATGGCCAATCCGTCAAAAAACTCCTTCTTCTTTAGAGGTACTTGATATTTATGAACCATCTGGTTTCTTATTTGCTGTTCTGGCAGCTCATTCAGCGAACTTATTCCAAATTCTGCATCTAGGACGGTTTGTTCTGCATGACGAAGAATAGTACAGCCAGCCCACTCTTGTTTCAGTTCAAACTTAGCCAACTCAGGAAATCGATCACTAAGAAAAATATTCCTTTCCTGATCATACAAGAAGTCCCCTTGAGAGATGGCACCTCGGAGTGGGAGGTTGCTTTTGAAACCAATCTCAAGCAACAAGGCAACTGCGCTAACAAAGTTGTTTACATTAAACACATCATCCACGGGATATGACACTAAAACGATAGAGTCAAACAAAAACTGTGAAAACTCAAAGTTCTTTCTTCCAGTACTATCACCTTGAGCCGAGTAAAAAGCGGCATTCTTCGCCTCATCAATATAAGATGAGTATTGAGCATGGAAGGAAGGGATATCCTCCTTTTCAAGGCGAGCAGAAAAGCCAAGAACGTCCAAAAAGGCGATAAGCCGATTTTCCAGCTGTATGATCAAGGTAGCCTCAACAATTCAGAAATAAAGCGCAAGGTATTTCGCAGAGTTTTCGGGATATTCCAGTCACGGCACGCCTGGAGGAGTCATGCACCTTCATGATCGATAGTGGGTCTGCCTCATGCTGATCACCACCGACGTTTGAACTCATCATCCATCGCATGAAGTGGCATTGACCCAATTCGACAGTCTGCGTCGCCACTGGCTTGGCGTCGCCCTTCCTCCACATGCATCCCGAGTGAGAGGTAGATCAATGCGGATCGCGCGAGCTTCAATATTCGCAGAGTCCTTTGCTCCAAGTCGTCGCGAGACACCGCATGTGCAAGATTGTCATGAAACAAGTCGACGGGACGCACTGGCACCATCATTGAGTGCATCTTCACGTACTTATGCTCCAGGTGATTGCGCAGCTCGTGAAGCGCGCGGGCGTCGGGCTCAAGCACGCCCTTGAAATCTGCCTCGAAGAGATCCTTGCTTAGCCAATAAAGCCCTCGAAACGGCCAGTTTTCGGAGATTGAGAACTCTGGTCGCACCGGACCGGTTTCTTTTTCGCGCCACACATGCCGAAAACTAATTCTCTTCTCGGGGATGCCAAGTTGCAGGTAGTGATTCAAGAAGTACGCAATCTTGTCCAGTAACGAGTAGGCCATCCGGAAAGCGAGCTTCACCTGCTCGACCCCGAGTCCGAGAGCCGTGTAATCTAGTGTGTCGTATTGCAGCACCTCGAGGTCAGATAGATGGGTTTCATCGGCAGTGATTCCCTCGAAATAGAGCCAACGTGCCGAAACGTACTCTTGCTTCAATTGGTTGAAAAATCCCACCACCACTGGATGTTCATTGAGCGCCGTAACAAAACTGGGGAGTGTTAGGACGTCACGAGCCGCAATCGAGTGAGGCCCAAGATCGTTCAGTGGATTGAGAAATAGATGCTCATGCAGGCACCACTCTCTATATACGCGCTCGGCAGCATCTTCTGCCAAGGGGTATTTATCTGGTTGATAGTTCGATGCGATCACGTCCAGGTCGAAGTGCCGCTCGATCTCTCTGGCAGCGTCGGAAAATATATCTTGGACCGCTCGGTCTCCTAGCTGCGGATACTGGGCAATGTGCTCAAGCGAAGTCGTGATGTCCTTGTGGGCCTCAAGCGCGAAAACAGCAGCATGACCGGAGTCATAGAGGACATGCGAGTAGTACATGAGACTGCGGCCTCGGTTGGCGCGGGCCATCCAGAACACTGGCAGCACCGAGAGTGCTCGGCTCCAAAGCTCCCTCGCCTCGATGAAGCGGCCAATGGTGTCCAGTTGGTTGGCCAAATTCGTAAGAATTTGACATTTGTGGAGATCATCAAGTTCTTCGAAAGCGGGGCTATTGAGAGCTCGACGCAGAAGAAATACCTGCTGCTGCAACTCTTCTTGGTCCCAGGCCCAAACCGCAGCGCGATCCAAGCGCAGAGCACTCTGACGATTTGCCCATGCATTGGCCCGATAGTAGTCAAGGAGCACCCGCTGCTGTTCCGAGACCAGCCGCGGTGCAAGCTGCTCGCTCCAGAGCAACGCCCGCGATGTCATGTCGGGATCTCCATGATCGAGCGCGTAATCGACGAGTTGCGCTATTGCCTGCAGAGCGTCTTCGGATGAAAGCTCATCCATGTTCTCCATCTTCAGGACTTCCTCAATTTTTCTCATCGTCTGCTCTCCAAATAGACATGCCGCAGTCTCGTGACCGACCGACATTCAGCCTCAAGATCACCCACATGCAAAACCATCACCTGGCTCGAGCACCGACCTCAATACACCCGCGAGCGCGATCAACGCGGTGGTGGGCGCACACTCGCCGGCAACCGCCGTGCCACTTCGGCAACCTGGCCCCAGCCACCCCCGCCGCTCCGCCGGCCACTCGCTCGGCGGCGTACTTCCCGGAAAACTGAACAGCATAGGCTGCATAGGGTCGTCGCTGTCGATGGCCACTTGGATGGCCGGGCTGCGGGCTTCGGCTTCGCTGGTGAGCCATAGCTTCGCATCGTTTGCAATCAGACAAGTTTATATTATTGATTGGTCGGTACTTGAGTTTTAATCAGTCAGAATTTTTTACGGAGAGTCTTTTCGTATGCCCCACACACCAAGCCCAGCACCCAGCGGCACCATTGCCCGCCACGCGCAGCGCCAGATCACCACCGCCTTGCAAGACACGCGCGTGGTGTTGGTGGTTGGACCACGGCAGGCAGGCAAGACCACGTTGGCCCGGCAATACGCCAACAGCGATCGACCCTATCTCACGCTCGATGACCCCGCCACGCTGGCGGCCGCACGCGCAGACCCGGCGGGCTTTGTGCGCGGCCTTCAAAGCGCGGTGATCGACGAGGTGCAACGCGCCCCCGATCTGCTGTTGTCTATCAAAGAGAGCGTGGACAAAGACCAGGCACCCGGGCGTTTTCTGCTCACAGGCTCCACCAACCTGATGGCCCTGCCCGTCGTTGCCGACTCCTTGGCCGGCAGACTGGCGGTGATCACCCTGCTGCCTTTCGCTCAAGCCGAGCTGGCAGGCACGCCAGGGGATTTGCTGGACCGCTTGTTGGATGGCGGCGATCTGCCCCCGGTGGCCAACCCGGTGGTGGGGGACGCTCTGATGGCGCGTGTGCTCCAAGGCGGCTACCCCGAGGCCCTGCGGCGCACCAGCGCCAGCCGCCGACAGGCCTGGCTGGAGGACTATGTGGCGCTCATCCTGGACCGGGATGTGCGCGATATCGCCAACATCGACCAGCTCGACCGCATGCCCCGCCTGCTCGATGTGTTGGCTGCCCACGCCGGGCAACTGGTCAACCACAGCAGCTATGGTGCGGCACTGGGCCTGACCGCGCCCACGGCACAAAAGTACGTGGGCATATTGGAGCGCTTGTTTTTGCTGCGCCAAGTGCCCCCGTGGTCGCACAACGCGGTCAGCCGCCTCACCAAAACACCCAAGCTGCACTTTCTGGACACCGGCTTGCTCGCGGCCCTGCGCGGTGACACCGCCGCCCAGTTGCAGAAAGAACGCACGGGTTACGGCCCGCTGCTGGAGAGTTTTGTGGTGTCAGAAGTGCTCAAAATCGCCACCTGGTCCGAGAAGCGGCTGCGTTTTTCCCACTTTCGCACCAAAGACCAGGATGAGGTGGACCTGGTGATCGAAGACCGGCGCGGGCGGGTCATTGGCATTGAGGTCAAAGCCTCTGCCACTGTGCGCCCCCAAGACCTGCGCGGCCTGCGCCAACTGCAAGCCGCCGTCGGCGACAAGTTCGTCCACGGCCTGGTGCTGCACGACCATGACCGCATCACCCCGTTCGACGAAAAGCTGCACGCGGTGCCTGTGTCCATGTTGTGGGAGACGGACGGGGGTTAGCGAGCGCCTGCATGCCGAGCACAGCCCACAGAGCCGGCAGCATCGCCCTCTAGGTTTCGTTGACATACCCCTGCGCCAACGCCCCGGCCTGGTTTTCAAAGATGGCCATGGCGGTGCTCATGCGCTTGAACCCCAGCTTCTTGTAGAACGACTCCTTGCCGGGCACCGCGTAGAGGATGATCTTCTTGTGCCCTCGGGACAACTCCACCAGCCTGGCCACGATCTGTTTTCCAAGGCCCAGGCCCTGATGGCTGGGCAGCAGCGCGACGTCGCAGATGTATGAGCAGTCCACACCGTCGGCCAGCGCCCGCCCGACCCCGACCAGCTTTCCGTCGTCGTGGACCAAACACCTGAACATGCTGTTCGTGAACGCGGTCTTCAGACCGGCCGCGTTCTTGTTTCCCAGCGGCGCGGCGGCGTAAAGGGCAGAGAGTTCATTCCAGTCGAGACCATCGATCGAGTGAGACCAAACCAGCGGCACGTTGTGCTCCTCCTGTGAAAGCGAACCGTTTGGGATGGACGGACGCCGAATGTTTGAGTTGAGGCGCGAGTCGCCCCAGCGAAGGGTCAGGGAGCATGCCGGGCGGGCTGTGGTTCGGGTGACGCGACAAGCCCTGTGGCCTGGCGAAGCAAGGCCTCGGAAACCGAGTTTGACTCACCAGTGACCGAAACGGGCACACCGAACCAGTGTGCGAGCGGGTATTCGAACGCGAACTCGATCGCCTTGGCATGGCGGGTGTCCCGACCTACAGAGCTGTGGAGCACCGAATGCCAGAGACGTGCGAACCCTGACGAAGCCAGGTGCGGCTCGGAGATGCGGACAGCCCCGACGCTGCGCCAGGCGTTGACGCAACCGATCTCGGCGAAGGCTGGTGGCTGACCTGGAAGGGGACACCCAAGCTCTTGGCGGAAGACGCCGAAGAACGACTGCTGAGCTTGGACTGCCTGGAGGCACTTGATGGAGAAGGCCTCCACCTCAAGCGCTGAACCAGCGACGCGGGCACCGAAGAATGAGCCGCCAAAGAACGCCTCAAAGGCGACCTCGGTGCTCTGAGCGAGGTAGGAAACCAGCTCCGAGTGGGACGGCAGACGCCCGCTGGGGAAAGACCAAGCGTCTTCCCATGCGCCGTCCTTCGCAAACTGGCAGGAGGTGGGTGCAGACATGAATTGGGGCAGGTCGTCGAGCATGGAAGCCCCCTAACGATGACAGTACCCGGACACCGCGCGGGCCGGATTGCGGAAGCCCAAAGGCGGGGGTTCGGCGGTTCGGTTGACTGGATGGTTATGCGGCATCTGGCGCCAAGTAGTACAGGATGTATGCGGACGGGACAATTTCACCGGACTCTATGGCCATTTGGAATGCCGACTTGATGGTTTGCTCCGAGGGGAAGCCATAGTTCTTCAGCCGGTTCCCGGCGAAGTGGGTAAGGCGCCCTAGATCAAAGCCATTGATTTGGCCTTCAGCGCCAAAATCAAAATCGACTTTACCGGACGGCAGAAATACCGCGCAACCGTACCCATGTTTGAAATAGCTTACGCCACCGGCAAGTTGCCCTCGCTGAGGAATGTCGTACCCAACCCAGTCGGTTGGGGTTGCCGGCCTGGGAATGCCTGAGCCCTCCAACAACCTGACTGCCTTTTCAACTGCAGCTTGATAGCCGAGAATTAGGTCAACCAGCCCTGGTTCATGGCGTTTTAATGCCGCACTCTGCCGCAAATTTGGGGCACATCGGAAAATTTACCCGACAGCAGCGCTTTGTTATTCATCACCTGTACCTCGCAAGAACTTCACCAATTTGGGCCATTTCCTTCCTGGACCGTAGGAATTCATAAAGCTCGAATGAATCTTTTCCATTGATAAATTTTTTGGCACTTTCAATTTTCAATTTCGGACTGACACCATTACTCAAAAGCAGATCAACCAGAGTTGGATGGTTCAACAAAATTGCGGCATTCAGCGGGGATAGCCCAGAGGCATCTGGCTCGTTTAGGCTGCATCCCGCATCAATTGCCGTTTTTATTACTGCAACTATCGTTTGATTTTCCAATCTTGGATGATGATCGTAAGCATTCACCATCAAGCCAATAGTAGCACCCAAAACATTCTTTCCATTAGAGAGATAGCAACCATCTTTTCCACTCGTCTCCAATCCAACGGAGCGGAGACTTTCTGGAGACGCCCAGCAATGCGATGCAGTTATAGTAAAAAGTGCGGTGACTAGAAATTTATTCACAAACTCTCCTTAATTGCACAAATTTGATGCAGACGACTTTTCATCGGATATGCCTGACAACAGTAGGATAACCTGGCGTGTCCGAGGCTGAAAAAGCTTTTGACATCATGTACTTGCATCATGTACGGTTATATGAACAGGTATAACAAAACAGACAAAGTCGCCGCCACGCCACTGCTGGAGATGCCGGCTCAGGGTCGAACGCGATACCCCAACCCAGCAGTGACGCCGTCATCAGAACCCAATGGCATTGCCAAAGTCTTTGTCACCGAGCCGTCCGAGTCCATCAGATCCAAGGTCATGCCATAGGCTGGGCCCTCGCCCTGCTCCAGCTCAATCCCTGACGCGGCCGCGAGCGCGATCAATGCAGCGCTGGGCGCCATGCCCGCCTGTAACCGCAACGTCAAGCCAACGGCTTGGCTCCAACCACCGTCCGTTTGCAGCCGCCCTCGCCGCTCCGCCGGCCACTCGCTCGGCGCCGTGCTCCCCGGAAAGCTGAACAACATGGGTTGCATCGGGTCGTCGCTGTCGGTGGCAACCTGGATGCTCATGTCCGGCGGCAGATGGCTGGGCAGGTACGGAGGCCGGTAGTCCCAGGTGGGCACACCGGCGCTGGCGAGGTCGCCGCGAAATCCAATGCCGAACGGGCAGGTGCCCAGCCGGCGCCACTGGCTGCGCTCCCACAGGCGGGTGCGCTCAATGACCGGGCTGCGGGCTTCGGCTTCGCTGGTGAGCCAGAGCAGTTCAAGGTAGAGGTTGTCGAATCCGAAGCAGACGTTGGCCGTGCCCTGCCCGGGGTGCGCGCGGCGGTAGGTTTCGGTCAGCCCCTGGCGTTTCAGGGCGTCGATCTCGGGCCCGTCGGGCTCGATGAACATGAAAAGGTGGTCGATCTCCACGCGGTGTTCTTTCATGCGCCGCCCTCTTCTTCCGCCGGCACGATGCTCAGCCACGGCCAGCGCGCCTGGTAGCTGCGTGCCTTGTCGCGAAACATGGCGGGCTGTGCGAAGCGCGGGTTCATGCGCAGGATGCCGCGTTGCAGTTCGTCCAGCCCGTTGGGCGCGTACAGGGCGCGGCTGCGGGTGTCTATGCCCACGCAGGTGCAGGCGATGAGGTAGCGGTCGATGCCGTCGGTGGCGCGGGTGAGCTGGGGGTAGTCGGCCTGGAAGCGGCTGCGGTACCAGAGGTGCACGCGCGCCTGGTTCTTCACTTCCACGGCCACGCGCAGGTCGGCGGTGAGCGCCTGCACGGCGCGGATCACGCGGTCTTCGGCTTCCCACGAGAGGTCGGCGTCGTCGAAGTAGAAAACGTCGTAGTCCTTCACGCCCCAGTCGGGCGCCCGGCCGGCCTGCCGGTTCCACACGGCCTGAAACAGGCAGCCGGCGGTCAGGTGGCACTGGGGCAGGCGCAGGCTGTCCAGCCGCTGCAACAGTTCGGCATTGACGGGGTTGCTGAGGGCCTGCGCGATGAAGGCGGCGGGTGTCAGTTCGGTGGCCTGGGGCGGGTTCATGCGGCCCCGTGGGCGCCGCGCGGCAGCAGGGCCTTGGCGGCTTCGATGCGCAGGGCCAGCGCCACGGTGGGGTCGTTCATCACGTCGCGCAGGAAGCTTTGTGGGTCTTGGTACGGGCCGGCCAGCGCGGCGTGGGCCGGGCCGCCCGGTGCCGGCGGGGCCACCGGTTCGCTGGGCGCTGGCGCTGCCGGGGCCTGCTGGGGCGCTGCGGGCTGCAGTTGGGCCAGGGCCGCCTCAAACGCGTCTGGCGGGGTGCTGGCGAGGCGGCTCAAGAGTTCGGCCTGGGCGTCGTTGCCGGGCTGGAAGTCGAGCGACGGGGCGTCGCCAAACACCGCGGCCAGGTCGGGCGCGACGAAGGCGGACCATTGGCCGGTGGCGGCCTGCAGCGCGGGAACCCAGGCGGCGGCTTGCACGGCCGGGGGCACCGGCGCATCCGGGGCGGGCAGCATCCGCAGCCGCCCGGGTTTCACGCCAGCCAGGTAGCGCTGGCGCAGGCCTTGCAGGAAGGCGGCGGCTTCGGCCACCGACACGGGCTGGGCCAGCGAGAACCAGAGCTCGAAGGCGTCCACGCCGTTGACGGCGATGGC